>Ga0153922_1000500_pt1 | contig 16030 bp, 14 predicted proteins | sample TSNJ006MetaG_FD_104723 | JGI IMG/M metagenome (GOLD analysis project Ga0153922, IMG submission 104723) | Attine ant fungus gardens microbial communities from New Jersey, USA - TSNJ006 MetaG | ecosystem: Host-associated > Fungi > Mycelium > Unclassified | place: USA: New Jersey, Brendon T. Byrne...
CAATTTGCGGATGAGAAATAACTGAAAATCATCATCATCAGTGAATTTTATGGACATTTACTACTGAAAAACAGACCAATGGTAGGTTTGCCTAGATGAACAAAGTGCATCAAGGAGAATATATTTCCTGTAAATAACATGGAATTAAATTGAACACTATCTACAGTAACAGCCTACCATATTGGTGACTCCAGCGTTCCAGTTTGGTCGCCAAGGGCTCGCCGCTGTTTCTTTCGAGGATGCGGGTCAAAAGTGAAGGTCCAGGAGGCAACACCTTCCAGAGCAAAGTAACTCTTCGAGACAACCCCCAGAGACACAAAGCCACTGGAAGAGAAAGCACAATGATAAAAGAGTAGTCACCCATCGGGAAGAGGCAGGAATCCCGATAGTCCTGGGAAATGTTAAGCAACATTTATAGGTACCATGAAACGTATTACGAATCTCCACCCCTTCCAAGAAGCTTCAGTCATGACCACTCATCAAGTAAAATCCTCCGTGGGATTCATGCACTCGTAGTACCAATTTGGAATATGCATGGTCGAAATTGAAATACAGTTTTCTTGTATAACAAGTTTGTACTCCCGCGGACGTCAATGGAGCTACGGAAATAGGGCGACAAAGCGATTCCTGTTTCAGGGGGATGCCTGACTACTAAGGCAAGCCTAGGAGCATCTTCGGATGCAGAACAACAGGAAATAACCCAATGGAAGGCATCGATCGACAGTCACGCGGGACTCCATTGTACTTTGTAGGAATGGTTCGATGCCAGCAGATAAGGATCACGAGTCAGGTCAGAAGCAAGGGTGTTGGTCTCACACTCTCTGGCAAGATATTCTTGGTATTGGACTGTGCCCAGGAACGTGCATTGGAGCTCAGTCGGCGAGCACTTACCAAGAGTATCTTTGTACACTCTGGAGAAAGATGTAGCAAAAAGGATGCTGGGAATGATACTCCCACAGGTGTGAGCGAGTGTAAAAATGCTCAAGCATGTGTGAATGAGTCCTACGCCATATCTTACATACGAGTCCGTCCTCTGCAATGCAGAATCATCCATCGTGCTTGACGCAGCGGTGCCAAAACAAAATCATGGCAGATATGTTTGTCTGTCGATGTGCACGAGTGTAAGTATCCGTGTCGCATGCTATCCGTAAGCATCACTAAGGATGCCATGGTTCCCACGCTACTACTACTTGCCTGGTAATGATTGTCCGCTGGATTTACCAAAAGGTTCTTGCCAGGGCACACAAATGCCTGTATAGTATCCTTGCTGCTGGGCCAGTTCCGCAACATATAGCCTTTATCATGGATGGCAATCGACGCTATGCGCGTAGTAAGAATAGGAAAATTCAACAGGGCCACGTTGCAGGTTTTGACGCCTTGCGCAGGGTACGTAGCCTTTCGCGTACAACATTCGTCAGAAGTGAAACATTCTCAGGTACTGGAGGCTTGCTTGCGAATCAACGTCCGCTGTGTTTCTGTATATGCATTTGCCATCGATAATTTTAAACGGCCACCTGAGGAAGTTGATGCTCTCATGGCACTTACAGAGGAAAAGTTTTTAGAGATTTCCCGTAAAGGGTACAGAAATCTTATCTTCCATTGACTTGTTGCTGATGTATTGATTTCGAATGGATTACAGTAATCTCCTTGACGAATATGGTGTTCGCTTAAATGTGATCGGTCGAGTGGAGCTTTTCCCAAAAAGCGTTCAACGTGCGATCTGGCAGGCAGAAACAAAGACGCGGCACAACAATCGGTATGTCTGGTATTGTGCACCGTGTGTGTATATTTAAATATATATTCTGACAGTGCGATCCTTAACCTCTGTATGCCCTACGCATCCTGCGACGAAATCACAATGGCTATTGAGGGGTGTGTCAAAGATGGCCTGAGACATAATATTGATCTAGATACGTACGTCCTTCCTCAAATCTCATTACGGATCGTGTCCATCTATCTCCTATAGCTATTTTACCAAGGAAGAAATTGATAAGCACTTAATGGTGACTGCAAGGGGGAGTCCTCCACTTGATGTTCTTGTCCGTACGAGTGGTGTTAAACGTTTAAGTGATTTCATGTTGTGGCAGGTATGTTGTCTCCAGTATTTTGAACACAAGATTGCTGTACTAATGTTCATCTAGTGCTGTGAGAACACTCAGATTCAGTTCAGTCCGAAATATTGGCCCGAATTCGGACTCTGGGACTTTATACCTATCATTCTAGATTACCAACGCAAGATTTACAGCAGACGTATATCTGCATAATACACGGAAGTATAGCTACCTCACATCCATTAAACTATCATGTGTCAGGTTTGTATCATGTACCCTTTGTTGTTTGTCAGACTGATAGATGCATTGGACACAATATTGCAGAATCAGATACCATACCATGTCTTATTCTGAGACACTCTCCTCAGAATACAACTCCATATCGTCCTCTAGTTCCTTCCTAATCTGCTGAATTCCTCCATACGGTACTTTATCGTTCATCCACCTTCCCCAGAGGTTATCTACTCTGCACAATCCAGAAGAAGTTGCAGATGCGAGCAGGCCACATGCACCCAGCCCGTTCCCATTATTCCACGTTACCTTGTGCACCGCCACCTCTTGTGGCCACACACCAGCTGTTTGGCTGGATGATTGCGAGTCATCTTTCTTTAAAGCTCTTGATTTCTTGGGCGCTGATTGGTCTTGTGTAGTCTATGAAGTGGTGTGAAAAGGTTGTAGGAAGAAATTTAGCAAGAATTTACACTAGGCAAAATTCGGTCTAGCATCCTGAACTCTCCCGTCTTCCTTCGATAATCCATTTGAAAAATTTTATGCACGAGATGCGGCTGGGTCATTGCTCAGTGAACGTAAAAGAAGGGATCAAGTATTCTTACTACTGCCATACTGCGTCTTGTAGACCTCAATACATTCGTTGTCAAACATAACCCATCAGCCGATCCAACGCAGAGTTGAGGATGCCATTCTGACGAGCTGATGCTCCATACGGGACTTTGCGGTTCCAGTAAAGTGTGTCCACGGCCCAACATACCAGGAGATACGACGAAGACCTTAACGATGTTCTCATGGTCAATTGTCACTGGACCCCCTCCATAAGATGAGTAGGACATTGTAGTGACTATGTCTACACTTTCATCATTCAAACATGCACAAGTCTGCAGGCCAGATGTGACGGACCTCGTGTACGATTCACCACACTTCTGCGACCTTCCCTTATGTCGGTCAAACACTCCATACCATCATAACCTCCGCTAGCAATAACTGTTGGATCTTCATCAAGCATTGGATCTCCTGGACCAGAGCTTGATGGTACCTTGATCCAAGCAATGGTACGGATGGCCGACTGGTGCACAGAGATATAGTGAGTAGGCAAAAGATCATCAACTACATGCGAGTCTATGAAGAACCGCGCCGTGAGCCACAAGCCTCACCATCAAAATTTCATTCATTCTGACCTGCATGAGCGGCGATTTCTAGGGCAGGGCCAATATTATAGACCGCAATTACTCCTAGAGGTGCCGTTAGGGTACAAATAGAAATCATGAGTGGATTTCAAACCATTTGTAGTGCCAATAGCGATCAGCTCGCTGTTAGCCCAATCTAAGGACCAACATGACGTTTCCTCTAGTTCTATGCGAAACACAGGTTCTGATAACCTGACTGAAAATCATGTCAAGGTGACGGTGTCACCAATGAGGAAGTGCATGCAAACCAAATACCGGTGAAGACCTTCTATCGTGGGATTGCATGTCTTCGGGCTGCGGTACTACGTAAATTGAGAAGGAACCATCCTCGAATATACCACCAAGTAATCCTAACTTGCGTGGTCTAATCGAATCTAAGTACTTCTCTTGGTCAGTCTCACCATGAAACAGACCACAGTTATGAGTACCAACAGAATCGTGACTTGGTAAGGGACACCATCTGAGATCATGAACGGGGCCACTGTCATGGCAGATCACCATCTCACAACTCATCCTCCCTTCAGTCTGGCGGGCAGATGGATCCATGCTTCCCGTATCCTGTCTCATCAGTTCTTGCGCAAGCGACCAGATTTGAATACAAGAATAAGAGGGTCGGAGGACTTTTGTGCCAATGTTTGGAGAATGTGAGTTTGATGGAAAGGGTGCAACTGCAAGATATTGTTTAAATCCACGATCTAAACACCTGGTTAGAGGTATAAGACATGACATGAAGCTTAGCGTACGTACTATTTCGGTCACCTTCGTGAATTGGACACCAATCCATGCCCCAAGCAGGTGCACCTGGATTGAAAACGTGGGCAGTGCTCTCAGGAAGAAATTCGGCTGGAGATCTGTTAACGGGTGCGAAACAAAGGCATAAACAACGCACTCATGGAATGTGCTTCCAACATTTTCAATTCCACCAGGATCTGTCTATCAAACGGCCCAAAGTAGCAAGAAACTGGGGGAGGAGGTTTGAGACTTCCATCTTCAGTTGTAATGATGTCAGTGGGCAAGTACAGGGCTGCATCCCTGGAATGAATACGAATGAATACAAGAGTTTCGCCTGTTGGGGTAGAAGGAACGTACATACTCCTCGGTGAGAGCCTTCCAACCGTTCTTCACCCGAACATTTTGGTGGACTAAAGGCCTTCTTTCCGCTTCTGTGTCTCTACCCTTTCCAATCGTCTCCGCTTCCTTAAACCAGCTACGATCCTCCACTATCTCCCACAAAGGGCCAGGGCCAGCGTTATGACCCCAGGCTTTGATTAACCGCTTCATCACGCTGTTTTTCTCCAAGCCATTGGTCAACATAATACTGGGTGACTTGAACAACTTCGCAGGTTGTTTCAGTCGTTCCACACGTCCTTCGCGACGATAAAGCGGGATGGCACGATGTCTGTGGTCGGCATTAGGGGTTGGTAGGGCGTGTGTCTGTCGTCTCTGCCTTGCAACTCCAGTCTTGAGTTTTGGATGCGAATTGCCTTTCTTGAGTGTAGCCTTTCCTTTACTCTTGGAGAGCGAAGTGTCCGCGCCTGAAGGCGAAGGCACATTATCTTCAGACTCATCCTGCTCTTGGACGTGGTCACCTTGATGCACATCGTAATCCTGAATGTCTTGCTGCATTTGCTCAGTTGCGTCTTTGTCGTTTTCAGGGGTAAATTTTGAGTCACTAGATCCCTCGTCAATCAAGCCCGATTTTGCCCGAGCACTTGTTCTAATGTCACTTTCTTGATCAAATCCAGCCATTGTAACATAGTTTGGCTGAGACTTGCGTGGTCGAAGCTGCCGTTTCATTGTGTGCTTTATTTAGAGGAGCTGAGGTTGTATCGAAAATTGTTATGACCTGTCACGGCATTCTGTCAGTATCGTGTCACCTCACATGTCAAGACTTGTTACTCAGTCATACTCTGCTAAACTACTGATGGAAATAATGATAAGGTGATCATTGATTAAGATATAAGATGTTAGAGAGTAAAAGATGATAGAATAAATCAGAAAAGCAATTGTTGTTCACAGAAAATAATGTAGTGATAACAACCCAGTACTGTGGTATAGGGTATAGGGCATAACAAGAATAAACAGATAGACATCAAACTATACTGAGTACTTCTAGCAAAATGTCTTCGATTACCGGTTGGAGTCGCATGACAGTCTCTTAGAAAGGAACAATCTTTTTGGTGGTCCCCACGACCGCGATGCTGTTAGCACTAATCAGGCACTGGTCTCTCTGGCGGTATCTTTACAGGACAAGATGTGTATAACTTGGACTTCGGACTTTCCCATTGTTGTCATAAGCTGCCCTCACCATGGATCATAATCACATCTCGACATCTGAATTGCAAACAGTAAACCTCATGCAAAATTATGAAGAACATGATTCACGCAGCGCCACACCCGATCCATGGCTCGTCGTCGGCGAAAAGACTATAGTCAATTTTCGCATCCGTCTCTTCCTATTTTGCTTGATTGAAGCTGGTTTCATCATTTTAGCCTCTGTGTGCTTAGCCAGACCATTACCCCTCACGTTCGGACTCAGCGACTCCAGAATCAAAGGTGGCTTCACTGTCATCTTCATCGTATGGCATAGTCTGGCAGTTTTTGCTGGTGGAAAAATCACCATCGATGCCTTCAGTCGAGAGTGGTCCGTTCAATTGGAACGAATTGCTCCTGGGACCACTGACGGAGTGTCAACTATCGACTCCGGATGGCTCGACCGCATCTCACACTGTCTTTCAAAGCATGCAAGTAGCACATTCAGGATTGCTTTCCTAGCCTCGCTGGCCCTTATTGCGCTTGGCCCGCTTGCACCTGGGACTATCAGCGTCTCTACGACAACCATCTCCGTTCCGACTACTGTTCCCGTTGCTAGACAAGTCTCTCAAATAAACGATGGCAATGTCCAACAGTTTCTTACTTTCTCAAGACGTGCCAATCTCATCATTGTGCTTGAAAAGACTGAACTTACCCCATTTGGGTTCAAGCTTCCCGCAAACATGCTGATATCTTTACCGCCGCCCTCTCACAAATCCAATGAAGCCCTAGAGTATAACACTGACATCGTCGAATTTCGCCATCACTGTCGTTGGGAAGCCCCATCCATCAACGAAACAGGCCTACTCATATCTGCTGCAGGGAAAATCTGGAATACTGAACTCATCCTTGGTGGTCAGGGTCAGACAAGACCAGGTATGTTCAATAATAGTCAAATGATGGGATGTTCTGACGATACTACTTTCTTCAGGCTCTAGTATTAGTCCCCTCTCTCTTACCGACTTTCCTGCTATGATGAACACAAGTACTAGTGCTTACTTATTCATCGGGGGAAATTCCTCTTTTTTCAATAGCACTACGCCTCCAAGAGCACGATTTGCAATTAATCTGGATAATTTACCCGCCAATTTCGTGGAACAAGGTGTTGGCGTCACCAGATCGTCGGATATCCGCCTTGTTGGTCCTCTTGCCAGTGTTCTTTTGTGCGACCCACAGCCCAAAATATCTGGTGGCCATGTTCGTCTAGAAAATAATGGGACCGTCAACGTCACAGCTTCAGGACAACGACATGATGGCAGTTTCCCCTCCACTGCAGCAAACCTTATCTTCTCGAATGCATTGCAAGATGCACTTGTTGAACTCGAAGTTCTCGAGGTGTTCAACTTGGTCAACAATGTCGCTGCAGATATGTTTATGACCAATGGCTCTGTTGATTGGAACAATGCGCAGGACATAGCACCTTTGGATATCCCATCCATAAATAAGAAGGTAGATGACTTCATGAGCTCTGCAGCCAAAGCTTTCATCGATGGGTACCGCAAGGTTGGAACAAGCGCTGAACCTACCTTTGACTCGGCGTCTGTTCCCGGGTTGATAGAGGAACAGCGCCTGGCTTTGACCACCTCCAAAGAGTTGTTCATTGTTACAGTTGTGTTGGATATGATCATCACTGCTTTATTATTCACTCTCGTTCGATCTGCACCAACCTGGAAGGGTTATCCGTTGAATCTCGCGAACTTCTACCGATTCCTTTCAGATGATGGAAAGAGACGAGAAGAGACGAGGTTGCCGGAACAGGGATTTTGGGCACGATAGCGTCCATCTGTTGCAGACATAAAGTAGAAAAACATAATGGCCTCTGCACCTGTAGTCGTTCTCTCTAACTTTGTTCTGGTTCATTATATTCTCTTTCACAGAAACTGGGACTGAGAGTTGAGATTGAGATACAAATAAACAACTCAGACGTCACCAAAGTAGGTGAGCGACTGGGAAATGAGGGCCATGAATATATAGGTAGAGTGCTGCGTCAGCAAGCAAGCGGTTCATCGGGTGTACTATTATCGAAGACATAATTCACGGGGAGGGGGCAGGAGAATGCGCGGATGAAATCTTAACGGTCAATCAGGCAAGTGCCTAAAGTCTAAGAGAAATGAGTCAGGCTTCACCAAAGGTGAGTATACAATTTTATACATGAAAAATGTGTGTGATGACTGATATTCAGTTAATATCTCAGATGTCTCGGAATTGCGTAGATGGCTACCTAAAATTCAATTAATATCTACGTTTTACAGCAAGCAGCTATTATGATATTGTCTCAGTTCAGACATGAAGAATAAAGTCACTCAGAGGTTAGCTTGTCTTCTCAACAGTCACAGCGAAAATGCGCAGGTAAGTCTTCAGGATGCTAAAAGGATGCTGGACTGAGGTCCAGACGGAAACAACTAGTTGATCAAGTGTTCAAGAATACAAAAGAGAATGCGCACCTGAGGTCCAGACAGCCTCAGAGCTTACAGGGAAGTCATTTATATACAAAATGAATGTGTAAAAACACCTAGAGAATAGAATTTCTTTGGAGTTCCTACATATGTTGCTAAGGTGATAATGACAAGTAAGCAACAAGTGAGTATGTAAGTTAGAAAAATAAGCGGAGTAGAGAGCAATGAGCAGAATGACAATGAGACGAACAATTGAATGATGTCATACTTCGTCAAACAGCTAACTATTGTTGAATAGTCAACTGCTGTTGAACAGCTTTCTCTATCTCCAATATCTGAACTTGAAGCAAATTCTCCAAAATTGCTAGCTGGTTTGGATCAATAGGTGTATAATATGTATGTACATTGTTATCATCCATAATATCATCAAAGCTCAAGTGTTTAATAAGGAAGCTTTGAATAATTCATCTGACATTGCAAAGGCTATGACATGAAATATAATGCAGAAACCTAGTCTAAACCATCCAACCATATTCAAAAAAAATCTATATATATTCAACGTAGGATACAATAGCAGCTAAGTCTAACACAGAGAATCAATGGTGAGATAGGTCCTCTTCAGTATCCAAGGGCATGACTGTATGATAAGTCTAGACAAATGTGAGGCGACACGATACTGACAGGTCACTTGGCATCCCAATTCAAGCAGCAACTTGACATCAGAATGTGCGCTGTGTCACCAGTGCAGCGTGGATAACACTAGCCTCCTTCCACATTCTAAGAACTCTTGCATCTCGTGTAAACCACTGTTTTTGATCTTGATACGCAGGGTGAAACCTCCGATGAGCCGGATAATTCCCCCTCATCGGGTTTTCATCACCGTCCTCGTCAATCTTGGCAAACTGAGCTTTGAGGTTCCGGTTAACATTCGCCGGGACTTGTTCCTCATCTTCGTCAATTTCTATGGAAGCATCGACCTCTTGCTGTAATGCGACACGCGCCGATCGGCGAAGTGGAGAGGGAATGGCTGGCGTCGAGTTGGCCTTTGTTTCTGATTTCATGGGTGTCACGTGACTGATATGCAATGCTGCAGGTGTAATGGGCGGAAAAATCACTCGTCCCTTAGTCAAGGGCGTCAGAGACGAAACATCGAGCTTCCGCCTTTTGCTTGGTGTCTCAGTAGCAGCAACGTCATCTACGTCTTCTGAGGGACGTTGTTCGATTGTCGAGACCAGTCGCTGTTTTCTCATTGATTCACGAGTCGGGAGATCACGAAGCGGCTTCTTGGATGATCGACGAGGAGTACGCGGATTCTGGAGCGACTGGCCAGCACTGTGTTCCTCGCGGAAAGAATCATATGAGACCATCCTTTTCCACTTCTTCGGACTCAAATCAGACTCCAGAACTCCGCTAACGGTTCGCAGAGCTTTATTAAAATCGTTGGCGTGCAAGCATGACGCATGCCGGGCATTGTCCAGGGTGACGTCATTGTTGTTCAGTCTAGAGCATCAAGACGTCAGCAAAGAGTGTTACCTGAAGCCAGGTATAATTCACTGTTTGGACACAAGATACGCACAGATAGCCGGCAAGCCTGTTGCCAACTCCGCCAGATGATGTCCAGAACCTTGTTTTGTGCGTGCCTTGGCAAGAGGAACAAGCTTCCTCGCAGCAAAAAGGGTTTCTTCATTCACGCAGACACGTTGCAGTTGCTCTTCGTCAACTTTGGTTAACATGGTGATAGTAAGAAGGAAACTCGAAGAACGCATTGTCACGTCATCTGACCATCCCGTGATCCGTCACATTTTTTAAATGAAAAATATAAATTTAAGCACAGTGTAGAACTTCTCCCTACCATGCGAGTTCATGTGACATCTGCCCTGGTTGTTTCCTCAAACACCAAGATCGGAGTTTTGTAGAAGTACTAACCAAACAGAACAACTCCTAAAACCAACCACGCGGAATGTGGACTGAATACGTCATAAAGCACAACCTGTCATGTGATATTCCGACTGGACTAGTATTGTAGGCATTGACAAGTCAGTTACTCTGCATGCAATGGCTTCTCTCATTCAAAAGGCTCTCCACCGACAGTTTCTCTCATCGTTCTTTATGCCTCGCAGGTTCCATGTTTATGCTCGAAACCACGCTTCCGACCACTCCCGTCCTGCCTCATCATCAACAGAGCCAATAGTTGAAACTTTTTCTGGACCCTCACAACAACGAGAGAAACCCTTCATTAGACGCTACAGAACCAGCAGATCATCCCCTTCAGATCCTCACACAAAAATATACTCAGAACCTGCTCGTTTACAACCTTACTATGTCAAACATCCACCGTTCAGAGACCTGCCCAAACAAAAGGTGATTAAACGTATTTTGGTTTAATGCTTGCGTAACCAAAGGATTAATCAATCACAGAAAATATGGCCGTATCTCGTTGCGGCAGCCGTGTTAGGCCTAGGGGGATGGGCTGCGTTCATGACCTACATTACCAACCGGGAGATGATCACTAGTTCAGTGGTGCGACAAGTCATGCGATCGGTGCGGGAGGATACAAATTTACGCGAAGCACTGGGCGAGGTAATAAGACCACAGCCAGAATGGTGGCTGAACGGTGACCCAAAGATCAATGGACGGGTACGTTCTTGATCTTAATCACTGTTCGATTGTATGGCTCTGTGATAGTTGTCGTTCCTAGATAAGCATGTTACAGGGGAACATCGACGTTAGCTGGCGTATCCGTGGCACCAAAGGTATCTCTTACTGAAATGGTGGTACAATATGTGTATTGAAATTGCGCCAGGCTCAGGGACACTATATTTCACTAGCATCAGAAAGGAAAAAGAGCATCCGTTTACTATTTGTGAGTGTCACCCTCCTTGCGAAAGTTCGTGACCCTCACCATTTGGCCAGTGCGATTTAAGGTTATTTGTGACAACGGCAATGTAGTTTTGATAGATGCAGAGCCTGTCTGATGCCCCCATAATTATCATCCTGATGGATTCACCTGTGCTGGTCTGGCCAGATCCATCAACTTATTACCCCATTTTGTGGTCCACAGCCAAGTTCTGCCCGGCTGTAGGGGCGGTCGCGATAGACTTTGATGGACATTCTCAGTCAGCCTCGCACCCGTTGAAAAAGTACACAGTGACCACATCCCGAGTTTTATTCAGTTTTTCAATCTAACTTCACAGACCCTTCAGGCTTTCTAAGAGAGGAATCAAGCCCTTGTCAATGCTGATCGTGCTCAGGATGACGGAGGTACCTGACTACTCATTAAGAATATATAACTCTCATACAACTCTCACAGGCATACTTTCCTCAAAGGTCCAAATGACTTTCGACTATACCAACCGGGGATCACTGATCGAGGAATCCTCATGTTAGTTGTTTGACAAGGTCCTCGGGGCGCGTCTGAAGAAATTGCGACTAACATCGGTCCCAAAAGAGAAGTCCAAACAATACATGCAAAATACTCGGATGATCACGACCGTTGATATGTCTGCGTTACAATCAATCGAAATCCAGTTACTAGTGTGAGCAAAAATTTGCACGTGTATGCTGAGATGTATGAGATGTACTTGTAGGTGGCTCTTGAAGATCACAAACTAGGCAGAGCACTCAAAATACGGAAAATACCCGAGGTGTACATGAATAAGAGCATTACATGTGGTACAAGGCAGCGGCCTCCAAAAATACATCATGTCCGATACTCAGGACTCGCGATTTTTCGTTGTTCAATCGAACAGTGATACTGGGCACTTTGTGGGTTCATGATGACATCGAGCGGCACTGACTTGCTTTGTTTGTTGTATACAGTGCAAGAGATGATGCGGCCAGCTTTGGAAGCTTCCTGTTATTATTTCATAGGTAAAATAAAACCACCTGAGACGCGATATCTTTGAGGATGATTGCTTTGACCTCGAAACTAGAAAGGAATACTGCCCCAAAAATCTGAATCATCGTCATGTCGCAATTTTTTGCAGCACACACAAGTGAAATTCTCTTGGTCCCACCAGGCTGTATGCGTTCAAACAATCAACAAATGTACAAAGTGTCAGTAGCTTGATACTACGCTTCAATCAAGATCACTGCGAAATCTACTAGGATCAAATCCAAAATTCACATCAGGCATCTAAGGACTTTCGAGCTCCTGCTTCAACCAATGTGTAGTCTTATGTCCATGGACAGCTTGACCTTCCTTCCGATAACCTGCAGGTGTTTGATCATGATGCGCGAATGCTGGATCAATCGCTAATTCTTGAAATCACCAACACCTACGGTTGGCGCAGAGGACATTGGTCAACTTATAGAATCACAGGTCCCTGGAACTGCTTTGATACTACATTGACACCACGTTACAATATGTGATGAAACCGTCATGCTCTGCCAACAACAATGAATTGATACTAAATTGATTTTGATGTTCATGTCACACCTACGACATGGTATTTTCTTACAGACAATAGGTATATCGTGCGCTCTTTGGCTAATAGCCAAATGCTCGGTATGTGTTCACTTTTTATACAGTCCTTATCCAAAGAGGAATATTGATTTCTCTCTGTGTAGTTCTACTCCATCGGTTACAAACAACGAAAGGCTCGAAAACAACTCCCCGGCTCACGGCCTCAGTGTACAAAGCGGTATCATAAGTTTCTATCGAGGCTCGATGACCATTTCATTCGTTCATGGGTGTCTCCTATTAGCTATGGACGCTGAGCACCAGGAACCTTTAATTTCACTGACGGACGAAGGAATTGACCTCACATCATCTACCTTTTCGCCTGTTCTGTCTTTTCTTAATCTCAGTATTTGAGCTTGGGAAGGTGATTCCCCCCTGATTTTATGCAGGTCTGTCGCCAGCTGGAACATAGTATCACCCTTCTCTAACTACCTAGCACTGTAGAAGAGATCTTTAGGAGGAATGGCCAGTTTGAGGCTCCATTTTAGTGCGTCACCGCTTTCCGAGCTCGATTCCTTTTCCCCCAGTGTTCAATGTCAGTTTTCTGATGTTGGAGATATGTCTACAACACCGCTTGCTTATTCACGTGCGAGCATAGATGTAGGTGCTAGGTCTGTACACTGACGGCCATGAGCTCGAAGCTATCTTTTTTTCGGTTCATGTCTGTGTCATCACGTCGTGTCTGAGCGTGTAAACGGTTTCAAAACTGTATAGTATTCAGCTCCGTCTGTTGGTCCATTGATTCTTATCAGTCGGGATCCTGGTCTGTGACATGAGGAAAACTTGAATGAATGTCCATAGTGAATAAGTCCCAGAGAGGTTCAGGACTGTATAGGTTCGTAATTTGTAGTGATCAATGTTCTATCGTGTTATAAATCAGTGTGAACCAACATTACCAGTCAAGCTCTAAAGGAGCGCCGTCTCATCCTCAGTCATGAATGGCGGGATGGACGAGGCTATAATCTTTGTGGAGCCCACTCTTGCAATTACTTGGCCAATAAAATAACAGGAGGGTAAGTGTCGTGGTTTTTTCTAACAAGATATAGATAGGCTGAAAAATGGTCTCAAGCAATAAATACATAACAAGCGTATAGCCCATTGCGAAGAACACCGTCCCTTATATTTGTCATATATGATGTACATGGTGTCCTCCTTGCCAACCGTACACGCCCGGTTGATTCAATCTCAACCACGTACTAAACCATTTACAGACTCACAGGTGAACAGTGACGTCAGAACTGTACCATTCCGATGGTGTAAATCAGGAAATAAAGTCTTTCCCCCTTATATACCTTGAGGCAGTGACTTCTGAATGATAACCCGCGAAGGATATCATGCCTGTGACCAGAAAGTTCTAATGAACCCACTCTCTGAGCTCCTTGAAACCGTCTGTCCGCTGAAACGAGGCTCAGCTATCGGATTATCTGCGGCCCTAATATCTAGGAAGATTACAAATTTCCTGATCGTGGACGACGCTATGTATGGTTTAGAATTAGGCAGAGTTCCAATTTCGTTGTGGTCTCTGAGGGCCTAGACGCGGCCCGCCCGGATCCGGAGCTACTTGGGAAGAATGCCCGTGTTTTTTTTGTACTACGGCAGTTTTTCGGACCATGAGGCTGCGGATCAGATTCCTTTTGAATCCCGAACTTTCCAGTACACGAATTGAAAGAGACTCCCGCAGTTGCAGTTGGATTGTTGGCGAGTAAACTAGAAGGACCTCGTGAGGACCTTTCGCACCTGTGTAACATTCATTCACCGAGAGCTTTTCTGTGCCTATCACAATTCATCATAGAGTTTTCAGTCCCCAGACGTCATGCTCGTGATACATCTGCTCTTCGGGCAGGAAGTAGCATCTTCTGAGGACTGAACATTGCCTGCTTTGGTATTTAAGTTTCATCTTCAGTATTACTTAGAAGGAAGATTTCGATGGAAACCTTTTTTAAACACTTCTAGTGCCCCATTCGATTTGCGGACCCAGAATAGTGTTGAGAACCGGGATCGGCAACAAACGAGCCCTACCCATCAGCAGCTAGCAACACTGTCAAAAAGTACTCAATATTATATTGAATCAAGCGTCGGGTACCGTCTTTCGCCGAGAGTCCAACGTCATCGATGTCTCCGATGCATGGCTGCGCCGATGATGATGTACATATTAATTTGGCTTTGGAAAAATACCTGTAGATTAATCTAACGCTACAATAGACGTACTATGAGCTATCAAATAGCAGACAACAATGAGGACAGATAGGTCCTTAAAGCAAAGTCCCCTCGGGGATAGAAGATTGATCGGTCCAAGAACAACAAAGATCGTAATGACAACGATTGCTTAAAGAGTGACATACACGAGCGAAAAAAATAGCAGCATTTAAAGTTGGTTTAATTGCTATCACAATGCTTCCACATTTTGACATAATCCCTTAAAAGGTTCATGTCAGTCAGAACAGATTATCGTGGATTTAACATACACAATCATAGCACGATCCTCGACATTATTTGGCCATGTTGAATACCAATTAGCTTCTGCAAGTGCAAAGTCCCGCATTGCATCTAACGACGCTGCATGAATAAATTTAACAAAAAGAAAGATGCATAGACTAACTTGGCGAGCCATTGAGCCACGGTTTGTTACCTTGAACCTCAGGGAACCATCCGTTGGTACCACCGACCGCAACGTTCATGATCAAGTAAAATTCTGAAGTGACGTCCAGCAAACAGAAGCATCCGATTGAGCACAATGATAGATCAAATCGTGGCATCAACGTCAACTCCACTTCCATTAATAAAACTTACCTTGATCAAACGGTGTCGCATTCGTTCCATTAATCCAGGGATTCTGTAATGCAACTGGATTGGGCCCATCATAGATGACCTCGGGGAATTGGCCACGCTCGAAGAATGGCTCGTTAAACTTTATATCGAGAAGAGTGTGGAGACGGTTATCAACGTAGATACGTCTATTGCCAATCAATATTTGCGAATCAATGGATGGGTTCGCGAGCACGATGACGCAAAAAAATGAGAATCCAAGGCGGAAAAGAACAAAAAGGGTCACACTTACAACCATTTGTCTGTCCACTCTAATACGTACGTGCGGAAGTTGCTGCCGAACGACCTGCGGCGTTCTGTCCACCAACTGTACGACTTGGAGACTCCATTTAGGAAGGTGGTAGGTCCCCAATTGAGTGAACCCTGAACATAATTCGAACCGCTGAAGAAGACGAGAACATGAGTGAACTGAAGAAGTCAAAATGTGTGGGAACATTCACCGGGCAGTGTACTGGAATCCATTTCCTCGGGATTCAACGATATCAATTTCCCCGCTAAGAGGCCACGACCCATAAACTTCATCTACGGGAAGCATCCAGAGAGCAGGCCAGAGCTAGAAAG
>Ga0153922_1000504_pt1 | contig 15897 bp, 10 predicted proteins | sample TSNJ006MetaG_FD_104723 | JGI IMG/M metagenome (GOLD analysis project Ga0153922, IMG submission 104723) | Attine ant fungus gardens microbial communities from New Jersey, USA - TSNJ006 MetaG | ecosystem: Host-associated > Fungi > Mycelium > Unclassified | place: USA: New Jersey, Brendon T. Byrne...
GATAACCTTCTAAAAAATGAAGGGTGCTGTGGATATCCTCCCAAAATAAATTTTTGCTGGATGTCGTCTATAAATAAATTAATTTACCATTCAAAACTGATATATGCAGAAAAGGTTTGATATACCACTACATATTATGCTATAATATGTAGTGGTATAGTTACGTCTATTAATAAATACATTTAGGAGGAATTAAACAAATGGCAAAATGGGTTTATTTATTCAAAGAAGGTAATGCCAATATGAAAAACCTTCTCGGTGGTAAAGGTGCGAATTTAGCTGAAATGACTAATTTAGGGTTACCGATACCACAAGGTTTCACAGTGACTACAGAAGCTTGTACAGACTATTACAACAGTGGGGAACGGATTACAGACGAAATCAAAGGTCAGATTTTTGATGCACTTGCAGAACTGGAAAAACTCCAGGGAAAGAAATTCGGCGATACCGAAGATCCATTATTAGTATCTGTTCGCTCAGGCGCAAGAGCCTCCATGCCGGGTATGATGGATACAATTCTTAACTTAGGACTTAATGACGTTGCGGTTGAAGGTTTTGCAGCGAAGACAGGCAACCCACGTTTTGCTTATGATTCATACAGAAGATTTATTCAGATGTTTTCAGATGTTGTTATGGAAATCGGTAAAGCTAAATTTGAAAGAGTTTTAGATGAAATCAAAGAAGCCAAAGGCGCTGAGTTTGATACCGACTTAACCGCTGATGACTTAAAAGATGTTATTATCAAGTTCAAAGAACTTTACAAAGCGGAAAAGGGCAATGATTTCCCACAGGAGCCGAAGGTTCAGTTGATGGAAGCAATTCAGGCTGTATTTCGTTCATGGGACAACCCTCGTGCCATTGTATATAGAAGAATGAACGATATCCCCGGAGACTGGGGCACAGCGGTTAATGTTCAAGCCATGGTATTCGGTAATATGGGAGACACTTCAGGAACCGGTGTTGCCTTTACCCGTAACCCATCTACCGGAGAGAATGGCATCTACGGTGAATACTTAATCAATGCTCAGGGTGAAGATGTGGTGGCCGGTATCCGTACACCACAGCCAATCACAAAATTAGAACAAGATTTACCAGAATGCTATAAGCAATTCATGGAAATTGCCCATAAATTAGAAGATCACTATCGTGATATGCAGGATATGGAATTTACGATTCAGGAAGGAAAGCTTTATTTCTTACAGACACGTAGTGGTAAGAGAACAGCGCCTGCCGCCATTAAGATTGCCTGCGATTTAGTTGATGAAGGTAAGATTACTCCGAAAGAGGCAATTTTAAGAATTGATGCCAAATCTTTAGATCAATTACTTCATCCGACATTTGATAAAGATGCACTTAAAGCCGGTAAAGTGATTGGTTCAGCACTTCCGGCATCTCCCGGGGCAGCAGCCGGTAAAGTATACTTTACTGCAGATGAAGCTAAAGCTGCTCATGATAAAGGAGAGCGGGTTATCCTTGTTCGTCTTGAAACTTCACCGGAAGATATCGAAGGGATGCATGCAGCCAGAGGTATTTTAACAGTACGCGGTGGTATGACTTCTCATGCAGCTGTTGTTGCTCGTGGCATGGGGACTGCTTGTGTATCAGGCTGTGGCGAAATCAAGATTGATGAAGCAGCTAAGTATTTTGGACTTGGTGGTGAAACAATTAAAGAAGGCGACTACATTTCACTTGATGGCTCGACAGGTAATATTTACTTAGGAGATATCAAAACAGTAGAAGCTTCTGTAAGCGGATACTTTGGAAGAATAATGGACTGGGCTGATGAGTTTAGAGTATTAAAAGTAAGAACGAATGCAGATACCCCTTCAGATGCAGCTAATGCAATTAAATTAGGCGCAGAAGGCATCGGCCTTTGCCGTACCGAGCATATGTTCTTCGAGCCTGACAGAATTCCTAAGATTCGTAAGATGATTCTTTCAGAAACAGTGGAAGCAAGAGAAAAAGCTTTGAATGAATTAATTCCTTTCCAGAAGGGCGATTTTAAAGCAATTTATGAAGTGATGGAAGGAAGACCGGTGACTATCCGTTTCTTAGATCCGCCATTACATGAATTTGTTCCTACCGACCCACAAGATATTGCTGATTTGGCAAAGGACATGGGATTAACGGTAGAGCAGGTACAGGCTACTTGTGATTCGCTCCATGAATTCAATCCGATGATGGGACATAGAGGCTGCCGTTTGGCCGTCACTTATCCGGAAATTGCCAGAATGCAGACAAGAGCCGTGATGGAAGCCGCTATTGAAGTTAAAGAAGAAAAAGGCTTTGATATCGTACCCGAAATCATGATTCCGCTTGTTGGTGAAAAGAGAGAACTGAAATTTGTTAAAGATATCGTTGTTGAAGTCGCCGAAGCAGTGAAGAAAGAAAAAGGTTCAGATATCGGGTATCATATTGGTACAATGATTGAGATTCCTCGTGCCGCATTGCTTGCCAATGAAATTGCCGAAGAAGCGGAGTTCTTCTCATTTGGTACAAACGATTTGACACAGATGACATTTGGTTTTTCCCGTGATGATGCCGGTAAGTTTTTAGATGCTTATTATAAAACTAAAATCTACGAATCGGACCCATTTGCAAGATTAGATCAAAGCGGTGTTGGACAACTTATTGAGATGGCCGCTGAAAAAGGTAGAGCTGCAAGACCTAATCTTAAGCTGGGAATTTGTGGAGAACATGGTGGGGATCCATCATCAGTTGAATTTTGCCATAAGGTAGGACTTAACTATGTATCCTGCTCACCATTCCGTGTTCCAATTGCAAGATTGTCGGCAGCCCAGGCAGCTCTGGAATCAAAATAAGATTGAATAAATCTATCATATGTAAGGTGAGGACGTTTGTTGTCCTCACCTTCTTTGATAAGAATTGGAGAGCTTTTATGAAAAACGCAACAGATTTACGTCAATTACTGAACACAATTCACCGCAAAAGTTATTCTGCCTATAAATCCACAAAAGGCAGTTATCAGTTTGGCGATTATACTTTATCTATTGACCATGTACAAGGAGATCCCTTTGCTGCACCCTCTAAAATAAGTGTTCAAATAGAGGGGAGTAAGGCGGGGTTTCCATCTCATTTGTATGAGGCATCTTATCAACGAATTGCGCTGCAAGACTACTTAATCAGGTTGTTTTATCAAAGAATCGAGAAATTTAACTTTAAGGCGAAGGGCTCCGGCAAAAGCGGACTTTTGTCAATCAGTCAATGTGGTCAGGAAGTATTAGAGCGTACTGCCTGTACCATTGATGCCGTTTCCGGCGATCTTCTTATGGGATTAGAAGTCGGTTTCCCGGCAAACGGAAGAACGATTAATGCCGATGGATTGATTAAAATTTTATTTGATTTTCTCCCTGAATGTGTGAATTCTACCTTTTTCTATCGGAACTTAGATTCTAAAAAAGTAGATTCTGTCATATTTCTAGCCGAAGACCAATATTATATTCGCGAGCAATTACCAAAGATGGGGTTAACAGCGTTTGTAGCCAATGGTTCGATTCTTCCAAGGGAGACCGGTGTTTCCCCCAAGCCGATGAAGGGAGCGATTCCCTTTGTCTCTCCAAAATCCTTCGAAGTAAGCTTACAGCTGCCTCATCGTAAAACAATAACCGGCATGGGAATTCCCAGAGGTGTGACCTTAATTGTAGGTGGGGGATATCATGGCAAATCCACCCTTTTAAAAGCCCTGGAATTAGGCGTTTATAATCATATTGAAGGCGATGGGAGAGAATATGTGATAACTGACGATACAGCTGTTAAGATCCGCGCCGAGGATGGACGCAGTATCAAAAAAACAGATATTTCCATGTTCATTAATAATCTGCCGAATAAAACAGATACGACCGCCTTTTATACTCAGGACGCCAGCGGCAGTACGTCTCAGGCGGCCAATGTAGTAGAAGGAATAGAATCGAAGACATCATTATTTCTCATTGACGAAGATACAAGTGCCACAAATTTTATGATACGGGATGAATTGATGCAGAGGGTCGTTCACCGAAATCAGGAGCCTATTACACCTTTTATTGAAAGGGTAAAGGATATTTATATTGCTTTTGGGATATCCTCCATCATCGTCGCCGGAAGCTCGGGGTCTTATTTTCATATGGCAGACGTCATCTTGCAAATGGATCATTATATCCCAAAAGATATCACTGATTTTGCCAAAAAGGAAGCGAAGGCATTTCCGATGAATACTGTTTCCTTACCAGAGCTTAAGTCTCCTTCCTTTGTCAGGGTGGCTAAGCCTAATCCTGCTTTAAAAGGTGATAGGCGTCTGAAAATGAAAACCTTTGGGAAGGATACTATTCAGATAAATAAAGAAGCGGTAGATTTGCATTATGTTGAGCAGTTGATTGATATTGAACAGACTACTGCATTGAGTCATATGCTCCGGTTTGCGGAAACAAATCTGTTAGATGGGAAAAGGGAGCTGCAGACAATCATTGATGAATTGCTGCAGCGGATACAAAAGAAAGGTTTGTCTTCTATTAGTCATTATAATTATCTGTCTTCCAATCTGGCGATGCCCAGGGAACAGGAGATTTTTGCATGTTTTAACAGATATCGGGGATTGAATTTGTAAAAGGCTGCTAAATTTAGTTTAGTGTTATATCAATGTCTGCTAAGACACTATTATCAACATTTTTGTTAACAACCTGCAGAATAAAGCCCATGCTTTTAGGAGTTTATCGCTTTAATAACATATATTTTTATGTTATTATTAATCATATAATAAACATATCATACAAAGGAGACCGATTACGCAAATTGCTATAAGATAAGGGGGAGAAATAAAAAACATGAAAAATAAGACTAAAACGATGGGAACGGTACGTTTTTGGACATTGATTTGGGGACTGGGTCTTGCAGGACAGCTTTGTTGGAATGTGGAAAACCAGTGGTTTAATACTTTCGTTTATGCGAAGATCTCAAAAGATTCTACAATCGTAACATTAATGGTCATAATCAGTGCTCTGGTCACAACATTTTCAACTTTTTTCTTTGGCACGCTATCGGATCGGGTCGGCAGCCGAAAAAAGTTTGTGTCACTGGGATATATCGCGTGGGGAATTTTTACGATTATGTTTGGTTTCACAGAATTTATCAGCAGTGGTCCGGGAGAGGCAGTCGTATTGGCCGGAACACTTGTGGTTCTGGCTGATGGTATTATGAGTTTTTTTGGCTCTATGGGCAATGATTCATCTTATAGTGCCTGGACAAATGATATGACTACAGATCAAAACCGGGGTCAGATTGGTGCGGCTATTGCAGTTCAGCCGGTTATCGGAACGATTACCGGTACTGTGTTAGGAGGTATTCTCATTGGCGGCAATGATAACTATCAGCGTCTGTTCTGGGTGATGGGGCTGTTTGTTATTGCAATGGGTAGCCTTTCTTTACTGGCCATGCAGGATGCACCCAATCTTAAACCTCATAAAGAAGAGAGATTTTGGCATCAGTTTCGTCTGGTATTTGATTTCCGCAGTTTTTTTAGACAACGTGAGCTAATGCTTGCATGTGTAACTGCGGCGGCATTTTTTATCCCATTCAACATTTATTTTGTGCATATGGGGAACTGGTTGATTTATTATATTGGTTTTACTGCAGATTCCATGGGGCTGGTTCAGGGCGCAGGCCTTATCGCTGCCATGCTTTTAGTTATCCCGGCGATTTCTCTAATTAATAAGAATAAAACACCCCTTGTAGCCGCAGCCGCTATTATCATTAATGCGATTGGTTTATGGACAATATATATTTTTGCAAAACCTGGTGCTGTAGATACGGTCTCGGTCTTCTCGGTGGTGAATATCCCGCTGCTTTTGGGGGTGTTTTTAGCCGGAGGGGGTTATATTTTGATTATGCAGGCGATGACCATGTGGGTCAGGCAATTATATCCCGAAGAGAGCCGGGGGCAGTTTGAAGGGATTCGTGTTCTGTTTTTTACACTGATTCCAATGCTTATCGGTACAGTGATCGGCAACATTATCGTTAAAAATGGAGCAGGCAGCGTTGTTAATGAATATGGTATTACTGAAAATATTCCTACCGAATCAATTTATTTATGGGCGGCAATTTTATTGATGCTGGCATTTATACCCCTTTACTTTGCCGGTAAATGCTATTATGCCCGTCTTAGAGATGATCCATTAAAAAGTATTAGCGAGGAGGACGGCTGAATGAAACCACAAAAAGAAATCACAACCCCAGGTCTGTTGTTGGATAAACAAGGTGTATTAACTCAGTGCGGCTATTCCAAAAAACCTTTACTCGCTTATCGGCGGGGCGATATTAAGGCACCGCCATGGCGTATAAAAGAGTGGGACTTCTATCAAGTTTCTAATGACGATTATTGTGTCCAGTTTACGATAGGACACGCTTCTTATGCAGGGATGCTAACGGTGACGTTTTTCGCTTTGATGGCAGCTTGCGCCATGACCGTACAGCGATATTAGCACTCCCCTTTGGGTCTCTTAATATGCCGGATTCCTCTAACAAAGGCATCAAGGCCTCACGCAGCGGTGTGGACATCTCATTTGAGGTTGAACCGGGACGGCGCATCCTGCGATGTAAAACTACTCAGAAAGGTGACATTCCAGCAATGGAAAGCGAAATTATGCTTGAGCATACCCAAGATACGTCATTAGTCATTGCAACACCTTTTCATGAAGATGACCATGCGTTTTACTACAATGAAAAAATCAACTGTATGAGAGCAGATGGGTTTATTAAGGTTGGCGAAGAACGTTTTAGCTTCCATCCTGATTCGGCATTTGGTTTGCTTGACTGGGGACGGGGCGTTTGGCCCTTCCATTCAGAATGGTTCTGGGGTAATGGCAGCGGCCTGGTAGAGGGCATCCCGTTTGGATTTAACATCGGATATGGTTTTGGTGATACCTCTGCGGCATCAGAAAACATGCTCTTTTATGATGGTATGGCACATAAGCTTGGAGATGTTATATTTGACCTTTCAGCTGATGGATATATGAGTCCTAAACACTTTTCCTCGGACGACGGCCGCTTCGAAATGGATTTCCATCCCGTGTATGACCGCTATACGGAAACCAAGGTTCTCTTTGTCAACAATCACTGTCATCAGGTGTTTGGGCGATTTTCCGGAAAAGTCCGCCTTGACGATGGAAAAGAGCTTATGATTAAGGACTTAATGGCATTCACTGAACACGCCGAGAATAATTGGTAATGTGATTATGGAGGAAGTGCGTAAGATACAGTGCTTTTAATAAAAATAAGCACTTTTTTCACAAAAAATGGTATTCTCTTTATTAAAATATTGTGTAAAAATTTAAATGTATACTAAAATCATTAAAAATCTAACAACAAATCAAGACAAGTGAGGTGTTATATTCGTTTGAAAGTATGCAAAGTAAAGGGGAAGCCGTTGGCCAGACCAGTAAGAAAAGCGTGTGAAAACATTTTATCCATGCCTGAAATCATCACTGGGGTTAATGCTATACTGAATCCGGGAAAAGATCCCATTGATTGGTTTGCACCGGCAAAAGATGCGGTAGCGGCAGTACACATCAAAGATGGAAAATACGAGAAGAAGCTGTCTAATGAGAAAATACTTTTTGGAGGAACAGTCGGTAACACAGAAGCAAAGGATATTAAAGTAGTCGCTTATAATGGAAATGAAGGAGGTATTTATGCGGAAGGAGCAGCAACAGATATAACCGTGGATACGGCTTACATAAGCCTGGAAGGGGAAGGTTGCGGTATAGGAGGACCGGCCAGCGGTGCGGCCGCAAAATATGGTGCAAGTCTGACTTTAAAAAATGTAGTTATCAATACAACCGGCAGGACAAAATATGCGACTGCAGCGGAAGAGAATTCTGTACTTAAGGTATATGACTCTGTAATCTGGTCTCATGGCATACCTTATGGGGGAGGTTATGAAAAGCCGACAGCACTTATGTCTTCACCGCCGGATGCACTTGAAATGGACGGAAATACAAGAACACACTGTACGATGTCTAATTCCTACAGCTATTTCTATAACAGTAAAATCATATGTGATGGTTGGGCGGCGTTATCTACAGAGTCCTCAGATGGATATGTCTATTTAGAGGCCAATGATTGTGATATTGTCTGCACTAAAAATGGTTATGGTGCCTATGCAGATCCGGGCTGCCATGACATATTCAGAAACTGCAATTTTGACATGGCAAAGATGGCCGCTATTTTAGCCAGAAACGCTACGATGGAATTTGCGGATTGCAATGCAGAATGCGGTACGTATTTTGGCTTGATGCACTGTGTCAATGGCTGGTGTGATGAAGTTGGGGATATGACCATCAGTGACGGCAAAATCAGAAGCAAAGAAGAGGTGTTTTTGATTAAGAGCCATAATGCAATCCTGGATTTTTGCAATGTAGATATGGCATCTGAAAAGGGCATTTTAGTGCATACAATATTAAACAGTGATCCCTGTAAAACAAAAGGTGATGAAGATGCTTATGGCGTAAACATATGTCTCGCAGATATGTCAGTGGAAGGCGATTTGCTGCACGAGGATAACGAAAGAGCCATGTGGGTAGACATGGTATCGACAACATTAAAGGGCGGCATCTTAAATGCTAACCTGAATATAGATGCAGGAAGTAAGTGGATAGCCAATAAAGATTCAAAGGTTCATTTCTTAGCCGATATAAATATTGCCCAGATTGATGCAGGAGAAGGGGTTACCATTGAAGCTACGGGAGCCGTAAGCGGAACCTATACATTGGCATCTGGCGGGAAACTGATTGTAACTGAACGGTAAAGAAGCTATTACATTATGTTAGAGATGGAGAAATTGGGAGGAGTAAAAAATTGACTACTATTAAGAATAATAAATGTCTTATATCTGCTGCTATGGCAGCACTGTTGATATTACATCTTTGTTTTGCTAATTTATGTATTGTTAATGCAGCAACCAGTGAAAGCTTTGTTGGTACCGTGCCGGAAACAGGCATAGAAGCGCCGGAAGGTTATCAGGTCACTTTAGTTGTAGACGGGGTAGAAACAGAAATCGTGCCGGGAACAAGTTACACGAAAGAAGATAATGCAGTCGTTGTATATACCAATGCAAAGGGTCTCTATGGAAGCTATGATGGTCGTGGAGAAGAAGAATACCGCACTGCATTATTTGTAGATAATACAGGAATCGTGGAAGAAAAATCAGTCACGGAAGCTATTGCAGAAGGAACCTATGACGAAACAAGTGCAGATGGTCTTTCGCTTAAATCCACAAGTGATAATTTCAGTGGATTTATACTTAATGGCAATGATGACGAAGAATTATTGGAATATACGATAAGTAATTCTGAGTTTGCTTTTCTTACAAACAGTGACGGAAGCAATATCAGTGATTTTACTGCATTTGGGGCAGTATTAATTGCATTTGGAAATTCAAAGTTGACTTTAGATAATGTGAAAATAAATACAGAAGGTGTTGCAAAAGCAGCCATAGTGGCAGATACCGGTGCCGACATTCTGGTAAAGGATTCTGAAGTAAATGTAGCCGGCGGAACTTTATATGACGGTTATGTAAATACCGCAGATCAAACACTTATGGTTGCCCCTCCATGGGTATTGGGAATTACCGGAAACGCAAGAGGTACTAACCTTTTAGGAGACTACTCTACCAGCACCTTTGTCAATTCTAAACTTACAGCAAATGGTTGGGGCGTATTATCTACAGATGCATGCTCTAATGTAGTTCTTACAACGATTGATACTACGTTAACGCTTGATGGTGACAGTGGTTATGGAACGTATGCCATTGGTAATGCCAAAGAATATTTTTATGGCACGGCATTCGACGTGGCTACTTATGCAAATATTATTACCGGTGGGTATGTTACCTATGCTTCTTCTAATGGCACCTTTGATATTGTGGAAGACTCTGAGGAAGCAACAACAATATTTGAAGGAATTGAAGGTCTGGGTCAGAGCAGTACCATTAACTCAGATGCGTTTGGCATTATGTGGCATGGAAATGGCGAAGCAAATGTTTTAGATGGGACAGAAGTGAATACAGAAAATGCTGCATTTTTAATTAAAAATGGTATCGTTGGAATTAATGTAGATAATGCGGTGATTAACTCAGCAGATGGAACTATCTTACAGATGATGGACAATGATGATAACACGGTTGGCGTATATTTCCCAGAAGGCGCAGCAGGACCATCTTTTAATACCGAGTTCCATGAAGAAGAAGGATATCCCGGAATTGACAATGATGTGATATACGATCCTAATGCAGCTGCCGCAGAAGGAGCAATGTCGGAAGGTGAAGCGGCAGAAGAGACGATGACGGTAGAAGGAGTTCCCGAAAATACAAGTGATTATACGGTGACAGCCAACTTTACAAATGTTTCGTTAGATGGTAATATATATAATGCGACCGGATATGTTGGCGAACCAAAAACATTAAGCGTTATCATAGGTGAAAACGCAGAATTAAATGGTATTATAACAGCTTCCAGTGCGATTCACTCTACAGACAGCGGCGAGACACAGAACACTGATTTTACCATTGATGAGTATTATAAATTAGGTCATGTTGCCAACAAAGTATACTATAATGGAGACAACAATGTTGACGTAGCAGTAGAATCCGGCGGTGTATGGAATGTAACAGAAGAGTGTGAAATAACCAGTCTTACTGTAGAACCAGGCGGAACCGTGAACGGAACCATAACTGTAGATGGATCGGAAGTAGAAGTTGCCGAAGGTGAAACCTATGAAGGAACGATTTTACTTTCAGCCGGCACGACTAATCAGGAAGAAACAACACCGGAAGCTACAGAAGCGGCAGAAACAGTTCAAACAGAGGCAGCTGATGCAGATGGCGGTATGAATACGACAACTATTATCATTATCATCGTTGTTGCAGTTGCTGTGATTGGTGTTTTGGTTTATATGAATTCAAAGAAGAAAAATAAATAATTCATAAATTAAAAATATGATGATAATATGGGGAGGGCTAATATTTAGTCCCTCCCTTAAAACATAAAGAGGTGTGTGATTGATGGAAGATAAAAGACTGTCAAAAAAGAAAAGATATGGAATATGGTTTTCTGTTTTGATTTTTACATGTCTTATTCTATTTTTAATCAAAGAAACCTTTATAGGGAAAAAGCAAGGGCAGGAAGAAATAGAACCAATAACATTAACGTTGGTGTATGCCTATCAAAATACGCAGTGGAATCAAGGGATAGAAACCATTGTTGAAGTCTTTGAAGAAAAATATGATAACATTACTATTAATACACAGGTACAATATGAGGACAAAGTATATGAGGATATTCTCTATAAGCTCCAGGCCAGAGGAGAGTTGGGAGATATTGTGCAGTTAAAAACGCCGTTAAGATATGCCAAGGAAGGTCTGCTGACACCAATTGATGAAAGCATTGGGGAACTGATAGAAGGATATAGTGTGTATGACGGCAGTATATATGGTGTGGAAGCCATTGGAAGTACTGAGGGAATTATTTATAACCGGGATATTTTCGAACAATATAATCTTAATGAACCTGACAATTACAATGAATTTTTAGAGCTGTGTGAAAAATTGAAAGAAGCAGAAATCATCCCTATCGGTGTTGCGGGTGGGGATTTGTGGCATTTTGGAATATGGGTGAACCATTTTTTTCGTACCGGTATTCTTTCAAATAATGAAGACTGGAATTTGAACCGTTCACAGGGAGCGGTAAGCTGGCAAGATGAAGAAGCGGTGCAGATGCTTACCCATTTGGAGAAGCTCTATACAAGTGGCTATGTCAATGAAGACTGGTCCGTTATGCAGGACGGTAACCTGACATATGTCATGTCGCAAGGAGAAGTGGCTATGATGTATGGCGGTTCCTGGACTGTCAGGGAAATACAAAAGGTAAATTCTGAAATGAATTTAGGCTGGTTTTATGTGCCGGATGAAGAGGGAAATGTTGTTGTACCGCAGAAGAATGATGTATTCTGGTCTTTAACGAGTGCCTGTGGTGAAGATGAAGACAAGTATCAGGCGGCATTGTGCTTTCTGGAATTTTTTTATAGTGATGAAGTATATGGTGAACTATGTCAGGAAATTTATGGATATCCTGTGACAGTAGATAAGCCTGATTATACAGAGACAGGTATTCAGTTAGAAATAAAAAATGATTTTTTGTCTGACAATTTACATGTATCTTCTTATATAGGTGATGAAGAAACGCCTCAGGGATTTGAAAAGGCTATGCTCCTTGAAACTCAGCGTATGCTTAAAGGGGAAACGACAGTCAGACAGACTGCCAAAAAATTAGAGGAACGTTGGGATTGTTATCAAAATCAGGAGAAATAATCATTTATGAAAATTCGAAGATTACAGTCTATATTTACAAAAATGACAATGTTTTTTATTACTTTTGGAATGGTTCCAATTGTTATTATAAGTATGATTTTTTTTCACTGGTATTACAGTGATGTGGAGGAAGCAACTATCAGTAATTATACACAGATCACAGAATATTTGGAGCGTAATTTATCCTCTGTCATCTCACAGGTGGATGATACCTCCGGCTATATGTATGATTTCTATACTGCGCAATATGAACATTTGTATGAGCTTTTGCTAGATGAAGAATCAGATAAGACGGAAAATAAAATTTATATTAATTCGATGATGCAGGATATGCTTATGAGTAGCGAATACATTTCCGGAATTCGTTTTTATACAGCTGCCGGTGATGTTTATGCATTATTTAGAAAACAGGGTAAAAGCCTGAAAAATGAAGGGAAAATATTAAATGAAGTTAATTTTTCGTCGGCTGACTTACAGAAAATGGTCTTGATGCCTGCTATTTTAGAGGCAGACTACTGTACGAATTCAGAAGAATACGTTTTTTCTGTGGTAAGAAATTATATGAATCCCAGTAGTGTAAAGTCTATTGAAGAAAATTGTCTTGGAACTCTATATATAGATATCAATGTCAAAGATATTCAGACATTAGTAGAAACAGTCAATGTCGGTGAACTGGGCAATATTTACATAGTGAATCTTGATACCAACCAATGGATTTTTGGCGGTGAGAATAGCATTGCAAATGAATTGAAAGCAGAAAAAGCAAATACTGTCGTATCAGGAGAGGATTACTGGTATTTCTGCCAACCCTTGAGTGATACCGGTTATTATGTGGTGACACAGGTTTTTGCTGAAAACGTGTTGAATACCTATTTAAAAAACCGGATATATGTTATTGTGGTATTGGGATTGGCAATTATTATTTTAACGATTGCCAATACTGTCTTTTCAGAAAGGATGAATGAGCCTGCAAAAAAGTTGAAATGGGCAATGGAGCAGGTGCAAAAAGGAGATTTGCAGGTACAGGTGGATATTCACACAGATGATGAAATGGAGTATTTAGGTGAAGGCTTTAACAAGATGGTAAAGGATCTTCAATATAATATTGAGCAGGTCTATGTGGCCAATATTCATCAGAAAGAAGCAGAATTAAATGCCCTTAAAATGCAGATACAGCCCCATTATTTATATAATACACTGGATGTAATACGGATGACCGCCATTGATCATGATGACAGTAAGACGGCCAGATTATTAGAGAGTCTGGCAAAACAGCTGCGTTACGTCATTGGCCAGCAGAGAGAAAAGGTTCCGCTGTATATGGAGCTGAATAACATCCAGGAGTATATCGTTTTATTAAATGCAAGATATGCAGATAAGTTTCAATTGAATGTAAATATATCCGATGAAGAGAGAGATTTATATGTTCTAAAACTTTTACTTCAGCCTATTGTAGAAAACTGCATCATGCATGGTTTGATTGAAAAAGAGGGCATAGGTACTGTTGAAGTCAATATAAAACGATTTGATACTTATCTGGAAATTATAGTGATGGATGACGGTGTAGGAATGTCCAAAGAACAAGAAGAATGCATACGCACCATGCTGGATAAAAAGAAAGAAATCAAAAAGCCACAGGAAAGAGAAATAAGTATTGGCTTTAAAAATGTATATAATCGTATTAAACTAAGTTGTGGGGAAGAATATGGATTTACTATAACCAGCTATGAGAATATAGGGACACGCGTGAGGTTTAAATTGCCAATTTGGGAAGGTGATGCAGATGTGGAAGATGGTAATAGCAGATGATGAACTTGTTATTTTAAGTGGCTTAAAAAGGCTGTTGGATTGGAGAAAGCTAGGAATAGAAATTGTGGGAGAAGCCAGCGATGGGAACGCTTTACTTGATGAAATTAGTAACAAAGAACCGGATATTGTTATAACAGATATAAAAATGCCTAAAAAGACAGGTCTTGATGTGATCAAACAACTCTATACGAAGGATATCTGTCCTAAATTTATTTTTGTTAGTGGATATGAAGAATTTTCCTATGCCAAGGCAGCAGTCCGTTATGGAGCAGTTGACTATCTTTTAAAACCCGTTGGGATGAAAGAATTTGAGACAGCGGTAAAGAAAGCCATTTCCCAGATTGAGGATAACAATACCGTCAACATATTTAAGAAAGAAAAAGACGAATTTCAATTAATATTCCAGAAAATCAACAATGGCTATGAATATGCCGAGGAGGCGCTTTACCATCGGTTTGAAAAAGAAAAATATGATTATGAAAATGTATTTTATGTGGGCGTTTGCTATAGTCTTATTGTGAATCAGGAATTAAAAAATCAGATGACTTTAGAGCAAATGGAATTATTACGGTTCAGCGTTTACAATAAAATTGTAGATACATTTCGAAAAAAACAGATGGGCTTTACGATTAAAAAAGAAGAATATTACTGTGATATGATGGCGGTTATCCCCTTAGAATATAAAGAAGATTACATAGATACATTTTTACTGCCCATTAAGCATGAAATTGAAAAAGAGATGAATGTCCGGCTCTGCATAGGCATTGGTGAACCTGTGGATACAATTGGGTTCTGGAAAAACTCACATAAATCTTCAAAATTTGCCTGTGAGCTTTATTATTTTGAAGAAAAAGAGGTGATTGATTTTCAGAAAGTCAATCGGGATTATAGAGTATCATTTGATGACTTCAATCATCTGTTAGAGGAGTCTTTTCAAAAAATTGCCGCCAGGGATACTGAGGCAATTCAAAGTATTGAACGGGCTTTAAAGGCTATCGAAAATATCCATTACGGTAATCGTTATGCGACAGTCAACAGAGTCCTTATTTTCACTGGTGCATTGTTGGAAAAACTCTTTGTCGTCAATCTTGTGGAAGGTGATTTTTACATAAAGCAAAATAAGGTTCAGGAAGAAATTCGTTATATGGATACGTATCGTCAGCTTTGTAATTGGCTGTTATCATATTATGAACAGTTAATCAAAGAGATTTTCAACCAATCTACAAATAAAACGAGTGCGGATATTATGAGGGTAAAGCGGTATATCATAGAAAATTTTCATAAGGACCTTTCTCTGAAAGAACTGGCAGGTGTAGCCTGCATAAGCCAAAGCTATTTTAGCAGCCTGTTTAAAAAAGAGACTGGGGAAAATTATAAGACTTATGTAACCAAAATTCGTATGGAAGAGGCCATAAAGCTGGTTTTAAAAACAGATATGAAAACTTACGAGATTGCAGAGAAAGTGGGATATAACGATGTAAGGCGATTTGTAGATGCCTTTAAAAACAGTTATAAAATAAGTCCCATGGAGTATCGGAAAAGAGGGAGACTGTGATAAATATCGAAAACAGTATTGATATTACTCGCAAAGAATTTGAACAGAGTTTTATTAAAGGTGGTAGTCAGTTAAACCGTTGATAACCTTAACATTGCTCCTCTTATATGGTAAAATATACTTAGGAGGGGTGGTGTGATGAGTACACTACGTGATGATTTAATCAACAAAATCAAGA
>Ga0153922_1000505_pt1 | contig 15886 bp, 16 predicted proteins | sample TSNJ006MetaG_FD_104723 | JGI IMG/M metagenome (GOLD analysis project Ga0153922, IMG submission 104723) | Attine ant fungus gardens microbial communities from New Jersey, USA - TSNJ006 MetaG | ecosystem: Host-associated > Fungi > Mycelium > Unclassified | place: USA: New Jersey, Brendon T. Byrne...
CGACCGGGACAATCACGACCGGGACCGAACAGTTCGCCAGTGGGACCGCGACTGGGTGCAGTACGACGATTACTACCGGCCGATTCTCTGCAACCCGTATCACGACACGGTCAAGGTCGTTTACGTCTATCAGTACGAGACTCGGATAGTCGTGGTCCCGCCGTTGGCGAGCGTCGTCCTGGACGCGCTCGATTACGGCGCGTACAACTTCACGGCGCTACTTGTCGACCCCGTCGGAACTGCTGTCAACGTGGCGGTGGGCAGCTTCTTCGGGGGTGGTTTCGACCCGGCCCAGTATCTGGCGCCGCCACCGCCTCCTCCGCCTCTGGTCAGCTATGACGACGTGCCAATTGTGGTCAGCTACCGAGAGGCCACCTATGAACCGTTCAGGGTGCGGCGGGTTGTCGATCTCGGTGACGACGCTGGCTACGGCGAGCACAAAGTGCTGCTCGACGGCGTAACGCCGGTGTGGGGGCAATGGACGCAAACCCCGGACGGGCAGCGACAGTTCGAGGTGCACAAGACCCAGCGGTTCCCCGGTCTGGAGGATCCGCAGGAGGGACCGCTGCCGGGCGACTACCAGCTGAGGCTCGCCAACACCGCACCTGCAGGCTTGACCGCCAGGGATGTCTACGTCATTGCAGGCTCAGCGGTGGTGGTGGCGTTGGCGATCAGGTGGGGTGCGGCATGGGGTTACCCGCGCTGGCGGAGGCGCACACGTCACTGAAGTCTGCCTGCTCGGCACACGCGAACTCCTAGCTGTCGGTGGGAGCCTCTACGGTGTGATCGCACACGGTCCGAGACAGGCGGGAGCCTTGATGCGACTTGTCCTGTTGGTTTTCCTGGCAGGGTTCCTGTTCACCGCCTACGTGATAACACCGGGGGTCAACTACTCGTTGGCGGCGTTGGGGGGAGCGGTCGCCGCGATACTGGTGCTGGGTCTGCGCGGTCTGGTCTCCGTGGCCCAGAGCAGGCTTGACGAGTCCGATCAGAATCAGCGTGATGCGCTGTATGTCAGATTGGGCATGGCTTCGGTTGACAAGCTGTCGGGACGCGAGTTCGAGAAGTATGTCGCTGCGCGGATTCGCAACATGGGTTGGAGGGTGTCCGCGACTCCGCCGACCGGGGATTTCGGCGTTGACCTGATCGCCGAGCGCAACGACGAATGCGTTGCGATCCAATGCAAACGCCGGGCCAAGCCGGTGGGTGTGGCGGCGGTCCAGCAAGTGGTTGCCGGCGCGCTGCACCATCGTTGCACCAGCAGTGCAGTCGTGAGTAATCAAGAGTTCACCGCTGCGGCCAAACAACTGGCGACGACTCACGCGTGTCACCTCGTCGGTCGCTCCAAGCTGCGGACGTGGACCTTGTAGTCGCGGGAGTCGCGTAGTCACCGCCCGCGCATGCCAACCTGGACGCGACGACTTCGACGGGTGAGCATGGACCTGCATCGGCGGAAGGGAGCAATGCGTGTCCGGTATCCACCACGCAGCGATAGTCACCACTGACCCCGAACGGTCGATGCGGTTCTGGCGCGACGGGTTGGGTTTCACCGAGCTTTTCGACGACACGTTCACCGGCGACTGGCCGACTCTGTTCGGCGCCAAGACCGATCGCTTGCGGTCGATTTTTCTCGGTGACCCGAACACTCCGGACACCGGCATCGTCGAACTGGTGATGTTCGACGGCACTCAACCAGGGCCGCCCGCATCCGAGGGGCCGGCTGCTGGCTTCTTCCTGCTGTCGCTGCAACGCGACGTCGACGCATCACTGGCGGGGCTTGCGGAACTCGGTTTCAGCGAAGGTGTCCGGCGCGTTTCGATGCCGGCACCGGGTGGTAAGACCGTCGCGATGGCGGTGATCAACGCACCCGACGGTGTCCGCGTGGAGCTGATCGGGTCGCCCGCATGACCGCGGTCGTCACCGGCGGTGGGTCTGGAATCGGCAGCGCAGTCGTCGACCGGCTGCGAAAGGCCGGCAACGACGTGGTGGTGTGGGATGTCAAAGGCGGCGACATCGCTTGCGACGTCAGCGTTCCCGACTCCGTCTTGTCGGCGATCAACAGGACTCTCAATGACCATGGCACGCCTGACCGCCTCGTCGCATGTGCTGGTGTCGGGGCGTCGGGCTTGCTTGTGGACGCATCGCCCGCCGCCTGGCGGCGGGTGATTGACACCAACCTGACGGGCACGTGGCTGACGATGCGGGCCGTCGCGCGGGCCATGATCGAAGCCGGGACCGGCGGGTCGATCGTCGCGGTGTCCAGCATCAGTGGAACGGTCGCGGATCGTGACATGGGCGCCTATTGCGTATCGAAAGCGGGCGTCGACATGCTGGTGCGTGTCGCGGCCGCCGAGTGGGGTGCGCACGGGATCCGGGTCAACGCCGTGGGCCCGGGTGTGACCCGCACGCCGATGCTGGCCCAGGCAGAACGACTTCCGGGGTGGGTCGAGGGCCTGACCGAACGGACCGCGCTCGGTCGGCTCGGGCAAGCCGATGACATCGCCGAGGTGATCGTGTCGGTGCTGGAGATGTCTTGGGTCACTGGGCAGATCCTGTTCGCCGACGGCGGGCTGGCGCTCCACAGCCCGATCGATGCATACGGGCAGATGCAGCGGTTGAAAGGGTGACAGTTTCCCGTCACCTTCACCGGGCGACGTGCAGGCCGATTCCGGTTACGAGCGGCAGATCGAGTGTGGTCCGGATTCCCGGCTCTGCCGTCACCACCGCCGGGATCGCGTTCACGATTCGGCCGGCGGCCGCGAGGATCGCGGCGTAGTTGTGGTCGCCGTTTCGGCTGGTGGGGCAGATGTCAACGGCATACGAAGGCTCGCCGGTGATTTCCACTCGGTAGGACCCGCCGGGTTGCGCGGGCTGCGCCCAATCCGGCCGCAAGTCGGAGCGCAGCCGGGTGATGTGTTCGACGACGATCGCGGGATAACCCCCGCTCATGCCGCAGATCTCGAAGCGTAAGGCCGCGAGTCCGCCCTCGGGGATATGGCCCGCGGCGATGTCCATGGCCTCCGGTGCCGGCTCGCGTTCGTAGAACTCGGTGATTTTGTCGAGCTCGATCGCCAGGCCCGCTGCGAGCTGGCGGATGGCCGCCCCCCACGCGATGCTGAGCAGGCCCGGCTGCAGCAACATCGGAATTTCGTCGAGCGGCTTGCCGAAGCCCATCACGTCGAACATGACGGTCGAGCCGTCATAGGTGGCGTAGTCGGCGATCTCCATGCAACGGACCTGTTCGATGCGCTGGCACGTTCCGGCCAGCGCGAAGGGGATCAAATCGTTCGTGAATCCGGGGTCGACGCCGTTGATGAAGATGCTCGACTTTCCCCGCCGTGCAGCCTCTTCCACCCGCGCGATGTACTTGTCCGGCATGACACCCCATGGGTACATCAGCAGCCCGGGCGCGGAGCCGACGACGTTGACACCGGCGGCGAGGATGCGCATGCAATCGGCCATCGCTCCGGGCAGCCGGGTGTCACCCATCGCGCAATATACGACGCAATCGGGTTTGGCGGCGAGCACCGCGTCGAGATCGTCGACGGCGCTGATCCCGGTCGTCACGTCGACTCCGGCGAGTGCGCCCGCGTCTCTTCCGACCTTTACCGGCGACGACACGCACAGCCCGGTCAGCTCGAACGCCGGATTGGTGATCAGCTCGCTGAGTGCCAGCCGACCGACGTTACCGGTGCCGACGTGCGCCACGCGTATGACCATGACGGTCCCTCCATCATTAGGAAATTACGAATGGGAGTGCTGCAGGTAGGCAACGATCGCGTTGGTGAGTCCGCGCCGTGCCATATCAAGATCGGAATAGGTGCCCAGCTGCCGTTCGGAGGTGAGGCCGCGCATGGCGCCCGGGATGAACGCGGCGACTTCGCGCACGCGGCTGGGGTCGACGTCCAGGTCGGCGAAGGCTTTCTGGCAGGCCCGAATCCAGGTCCGGCCCCAGGACGCCAACTCGGCCGCGGTGCGGGGATAGAGTCGCTCGAGTTCGGCGCGGTCGTGCGGCAGCGCCATCCGCAGATTGTCGATCGCACGGGAATCGGTGGAGGTGAGCCCCTCGTAGAGGGTGTCGATGATGGTGGCGACGCGCCGATGCAACGGGGCGCCCGTGTCGCTGCTCTTGGGCAGTTCCCCCCGCCGTTCGGCGGTGCGGTGCAGCACCGCGGCCCACAGCCCGTCGATGTCGCCGAACTGATATTTCACGGCTCCCCAGGTGGCGCCGCTTTCCTTGGCGATGCGGTTGGCCGATACCGCGCCCGGCTCGCCCGACGCAAGCGATCTCAATGCAACCTCCAGCATGCTTTCGCGCGTCGCGAGCCCGCGCCGGTTGGTTCGTCGCGCCGGTGTATCCGCTCCCGCCACACCCAGGGATCGTAATGGCCTCGCCGAGATTTTCACAGAACCCACTATGAAAATGTCGGGTATCGGGTTAGCGTTTCGGATATCGACCCGCTGAGGGGAGGATTTCCGAGATGGCCAAGCCGCCACTGTCGATGAGACCGACGGGATGGTTCCAGGTCGCGTGGTCGGCCGAGATCGGTCTCGGGGACGTGCATCGGATCAAGTATTTCGGCCGCGAGATGGTGGCGTGGCGGGCCCAATCGGGTCAGTTGACGGTGATGGACGCCTACTGCGAACACTTGGGTGCGCACTTGGGCTATGGCGGTCATGTCGAAGGTGAGGTCATCCAGTGCCCCTTCCACGGCTGGCAGTGGAATCAGCAGGGCCACAACGTCTGCATCCCCTATCAGGACCGGCCTAACCGGGGCCGACGCATTCGCACCTATCCGGTCACCGAGCGCAACGAGTCGGTCTACATCTGGCATGACGTCGAGGGCCGCGAGCCCTATTTCGACGTGCCGGACGTGTTCGCGAGTTTCCAGGACGCCAGCGGCCCTGCCGACTACTACCCGCAGATGACCCTGTACCGCGCGGGGCTGGAGATGCACCCGCAGTATGTGCTGGAGAACGGCGTCGACTTCGCGCATTTCAAGTTCGTGCACAACACGCCGATCGTGCCCATATTCACCCGGCACGACTTCGACGGCCCGGTCTCCTACGTCGACTTCACGATCACGTTCGAAGGCGGTGAGGGCCAGTCGATCGAGGACGTCAAAAGTGGCGTTGAGGCGATCAACGGCGGGTTGGGGGTGGCCGTGACGAAAAGCTGGGGCATGGTGGACAACCGGACCATCTCGGCGATCACGCCCGTCGACGATGCCACGTCCGACGTGCGCTTCATCGTCTACATCGGGCGACGGCCCGGCGATAGCTCGCCAAAGGCGGAGGCCAGGGCCCAGGCGTTCGCGCGCGACGTGATCGACCAGTTCGTCGCCGACGTCCACATCTGGTCGCATCAGCGCTACTCGGATCCCCCGGCCCTCACGGTCGACGAGAACGAGGGATTCACCGCACTTCGCAAATGGGCCACCCAGTTCTACCCGCAGCCCGCAACGTCGCATCCCGCAACGCGTTAGACGCGTTAGAAAGGCCCGAACCTTATGGACGAAACCGCCAACCGGCCGATCCGGGTGTTCCAGGTCGCGACGGGCAACGTCGGCACCGAGATGATCAAACGGCTGCAGACCCACCCCGACCTCGAGCTGATCGGACTGCACTGCTATACGCCCGAAAAGATCGGCCGCGATGCCGGCGAGATCGCCGGGTTGGCGCCGATCGGGGTGACCGCCACCGGCACCGTCGAGGAGATCGTCGCCGCCAAGCCCGATGTGGTGACGTTCCATGGGGTGTTCCCCGACGAGGAGCTCTACGTCAAGGTGCTCGAGGCGGGCATCAATATCGTGACGACCGCCGACTGGATCACCGGGTGGCACCGCGACACGAACCACCCGCACCCGTCGGGCCGTCGGACCACTGACATCTTGCAGGAGGCCGCCGAGTTGGGTGGGGTGAGCTTCTACGGCACCGGAATGAACCCGGGCCTGAATCAGATTCTGGGCGTGGTGTGTTCGGCCGACGTCGCCGAGATCGAGAACATCACCACCATCGAGTCGGTCGACATTTCTTGTCATCACAGCAAGGACACCTGGATTGAGGTTGGCTACGGCCGACCGGTTGACGATCCGGAGATTCCGGCAATGCTGGAGCGCTACACCCGGGTCTTCGCCGACAGCGTGCTGATGATGGCCGACTGCTTCGACGTGCGACTCGACGAGGTCAAGTTCGGCTACGAGCTGGGCGCGTGCACCAAGGATGTCGACCTGGGCTGGTATCGGCTGCCCAAAGGGTCGCTCGGCGGCAACTACATCAAGTACCAGGGCATGGTTGACGGCGTGCCGCGGATCGAGACACATCTGGAATGGCAGATGACCCCGCATACCAACCCGAGCTGGGATATCAAGGGCTGCTACATGACCCAGATCAAGGGCGACCCGTGCATCTATAACAAGCACATGATCCTCCCGAGACCCGGCGTCGACTTGTCCAACCCGGAGAATTTCGCCTCGATCGGAATGACCGTCACCGGCCTGCCGGCTCTCAACGCGATCAAGTCCGTGGTCGCCGCCGCGCCCGGGCTGATCACCAGCGCCGACCTGCCACTGCGCGGATTCGCAGGGCGCTTCGCGCAATAGCGGTGCTCACCGCCCCCGGCCGGCCCGGTCGGTGGCGAACCCGCGCACCACGTGGGACCGCACAAACCGTGCGACCACGTCATCGTCATCCATGTCCAACGTCGATGACGGAGTGCTGAACAGCGAGAACAGCATGCGCGCGAACCACTCACCGGCGGCCGCAACGTCGAGGTCTTTGCGCACCTCGCCGGTGAGCTTCGCCGATGTGAGGTAGGGCGCGAGGAACTCACCGCATTCGCGCAGCAGCACCGCCGCGTTCGTGGTCAGCAGCACGCTGACTTCGTCTTCGTCGAAGTATTTTTCGGGCTCGACGAACCGTCGGGCTCGGGTCACGAATACTGCTGCCAGAGTGAGCTTCTCCTCGAGCGACTCACCCCGATTCATCGCCTTGGCCATCTCGCGGTAGAACCGTTGAGAAGCGTGCTCCGCGCAGGCTTCAACGATCGCGGCCTTGTCGTGGAAGTACTCGTAGACGGTGCTGCGCGATAGTCGCGCAGCACGTGCGATGTCGACGATCGTGGTCTTGGGCAACCCATGTCTGCGAAAACAGGCAAACGCGGACTCGATGATGAGTTGGCGAGTGTCGGTTGCGGCGGTCGGGGATGTCACGGCACCAGCGCATCTTCGACCGCGGTGAGCACCCCAATGTTCGGCATGATCGTCCTCTTCTCGTGGCGACCCGATCAGCCGGCGGGTGCGAGGATCAGCGCACTTGTGGGGGCCTTTCCTCCCAGCGAACTCACGCGTCGACTCTGTCTTCGAGCAGGCTGAGCGTGGCTGTGCCGGATACGTGGTCACCGAGGCTGTTGGTGCCCTTGAAAGCGATGTCGACGAAACCCTCGCCGCCGACGCCCTCGGACGTGCCGGTGACGGTGCCGGTGAAACGTAGCGGATCGTTGGGGAAGGCCGGCACTCCCAACCGGATCGCTAGTTTCGTCACCATCGCTTCCGGGCCCGCCCAGTCGGTGAGAAACCGCACGCACAGCCCGTTGGTGGTGAGGATGTTCATGAACACGTTGGGCGACCCCTGCTTGTTGGCGAACTCGCGATCGTGGTGTACCGGCATGAAGTCACGCGACGCGATCGCGCCTGCCACGATCACGGTTGTGGTGAGCGGGATCTCGAGTGGCGTTACCTCGTCGCCGACGTTGATGTCACGCCAGGCCAGGGTGTTTGTGCGAAACGTTACGGTGGTCATCGCGCTCCTTGCCCCTGCAGCCTCGTCGCCATCAGCTCGTCGCCTTGAACCGGAAGACCCGGAAGCGTTGGCGCCCGAGCACTTCACCGTTCTGGTCGGTGTAGGTGGACACCCAGGTGATGAAATGACCCGTGCCTAGGGCCGTCTTCTTCTCGTCGGAGATGTCCTCGAACACCTGCGTCACCGAAATGACGTCGCCGAGGCGCGGATAGCGTTCGATCTCGAACTCCGAATTGGTCGCCACGATGCCGGTGAACCCGGCCTCTTCGATGAACGCGGACGGGTTCTTCGCGATCTCGACCGGAGCACCGCCGCGTTCGGCGATCCCCTCCAGTTTCGGGGCTGGCATCGTCCACGTCTGAAGCATGACCGGCGGAGACACGATCCCGCCAAACCGCGACTTCGCGGCGAACTCGGGGTCGAGGTAGACCGGGTTCATGTCGTCGAGTGCATGGGCCCAGTGCCGAATCATCGGCTGGTTCACGGGGTCCGGCGCAACGGTTGGCTTGCCGGACCCGCCGGTGGGCTGGCCGGTGAGCGCGTCGAGCTTCTTGCGAAACTTGGCCTTGTCCGCTGTTTCGTCGGTCACTTGGCATCCCCGCTCCGTCCGAGCCGCACGCGCATCCGCTTGACACCGGGCACCATCGTGGCGCGCATCCGATCGACATCACCCGTGAGTTCGAGTTTGGTGTAGCGGCCGAGAAGCACCTCGAACAGGACGCATGCTTCCAGGCGGGCCAGTTGCGAACCGATGCAGGAATGCTCGCCGCAGCCGAACGCGATGTGCGGGTTGGGATGGCGAGTCACCTTGAATTCCTCAGCGTCGCTGCCGAATACCTCCTCGTCACGGTTGGCCGAACCGTACAGCATGACCACCGTGTCGCCTTCTTTTATGAGTTGCCCGCGGATCTGGACCTCCGCCGTGGCGGTACGGGCCATGTGGGTCACCGGGCTGGTCCACCGCAGCATTTCCTCCACCGCTCGCGGGATCAGGGAGGGGTCGTCCACGAGCTTGCCGCATTCGTTGGGGTGGGCGATCAGCGCCAACGTTCCCAGCGCGATGAGGTTGCGAGTGGTCTCGTTGCCCGCCACAAGCAGCAGGAAGGCGAAGTTGAGCAGATCCTCGTCGGCGAGCTTCTCGCCGTCGACCTCGGCTCCGGCGAGGACCGACAGCATGTCGTCCTGTGCATGCTTGCGCCGCGTGGCGATGAGTTGCCGGAAATACTCGTAGAGTTCGCCGATTGCCGCGAACGAATCGAGCTCGATGTCGGGATCGGCGGTGCCGGTGCACGCGTCGGACCATCTCCGAAACTGTTCCCAGTCCTCGGGCGGAGCACCCAGTAACTCGGCGATCATTCGAGTGGGGAGGGGAGCGGCGATCCCCTCGGCGAATTCGAGCGTGGAATCGGGTTCGACGTCGTCTAAGAGCCGGTACACGATCTCACGGATCTTCGGCTCCAGGGTCGACACTCGCCGTCGGGTGAACCCCGTGTTGATGAGCTTGCGCAGCTGCCGATGGCGGGGCGGGTCGGTGAAGATCAGGTTGCCCGCGTGTACGGGGTTCTCCAGCTTGGGATCCGGAATCGTGATGCCCTTGGTCGACGTGAATAGCGCGGGATTGCCGGAAACGAATCGGATGTCCTCATATTTGAGGAGAGCCCAGAACTTGGTGACATCGTTCCAGCACACGGGCGCGCTCGCGCGCAGCTCCTTGTACGCCGGAAAAGGATCACCCGCGAAGAAGTCCGGGGAGTGCAGAGGGATCGTGGTACGCAACGCGGCCTCCCTCGTAACGGTCACCCCCAAACCGGACACATCACGAAAATATGTTCGATGCAAACTGTGTCTACTTGATTCGGCTGGCACTGTCAATCCCAGGCGATCACGTTTATTGACAACTCAGTTGGATCGTGGCGATTGACGCGGCAAGTCCGACAGGTGTACATCATATGTTGATCTTCTGGCCGCAGTGAGGAAAGGACATGACCGCAGCACTGGCCGGCTTGCGCGTCGTCGAGATCGCGGGTGACATCGCGGGCCCTTATTGCACGAAGCTTCTTGTCGACCTCGGTGCCGAGGTCACGAAGATCGAGCCGCCATCCGGGGACCCGTTGCGCTGGTGGGGCCCGTTTCCCGGCGGCGATGTAGACCCCGATCGCTGCGGCCTGTTCGAATACCTCAACGCCGGGAAGAGCGGGGCCACCCTCGATCTCGCGTGTGACGGCGACGCCGCGCGGGCCCGTCGGTTGATCGCGAACGCACACCTGCTCGTCGAGGCTCAACCGCCCGGAACGCTCGACCGTTGGGGTTTCGACGTCGCGGCGTTACATGGGCTCAATCCGGGCCTTGTCGTGGTGCGCATCTCCGACTTCGGCCAGCATGGACCGTTGCGCGACCGGGACGCCACGCCGCTGACCATCCAGGCGGCGTCGGGATGGGTCACGACGCGGGATCCCGCCCGACCACCGGTTCAGGCCGGCGGGCGGATTTCGGAGTACGTGGCCGGTGCTTACAGCGCGCTGGCCGCGCTGACCGGGCTACGAGCCCGAGGCGATGCCGGCCGGGTCGTCGAGGTGGACGTATCGGTTCTCGAGTCCCTGCTATCGACGCTTCCCTACCCGATGCTCATGGCCGAGCGGATGCGAATTCTCGGTCTTCCCACCAACACTCGGGCAGCGCCGATGATGGGCATCGTCCGTGCGGCCGATGGATGGATCGGAATCAATTGTCTGACCGGTCAGCACTGGCTTGACCTGTGCGCGATGCTCGGTCTGCCTGAATACGGCGACCAGCAGATCGCGATCATGCTGGGCAGCCCCGAGCGCGCCGAGTTCTTTGCGAAGGCCCAGCCGTGGCTTTCGGAGCGAACCGTCTCCGACATCGTCGAACTGAGCCAGGCGATGCGGATTCCGGCCGCCCCAGTCAACGATGGGGCCGCCGCGCTTGACTGCCCGCAATACGTCGATCGGGGATTCTTCGTGGCGGCAGGCGGGCGCAACTGGTCATTTCGCCGGCCCGGCGCGGCGTTTCGGCTATCGAAGACTCCTGCGTTGCCCCCGCGGCCTGCACCCCGCCAGGGGGCGGCTGCCTCCACTGACGTGACACCGTCTGATTACTTGCCCGCCGACGCAGCCTCGGAGCCGGCCGCACCGCTCGCGGGCTTGAAGGTCCTCGATCTCACCACGTTTTGGGCGGGGGCATATCTCACCTGCTATCTCGGCGCTTTCGGCGCAGACGTCGTTAAAGTCGAATCGATTCAACGGCCTGACGGGCATCGCTACTCGGGGGCGTGGTCCTACGAGGGCGACCGCAGGTATGAGCGCACCGCCATGTGGCAGGGCACCAATCTCAACAAGCGTGACATCACACTCGATCTCACCTCCGGGCGCGGCCGAGAACTGGCGCGCCGGCTTGTGCGCGAGGCGGACGTCGTCGTGGAGAACTTCTCGCCGCGGGTGATCGAGCAGTTCGGGCTGGACTACGAATCGCTGGTGCGCCTGAAGACCGACGTGATCCTCCTGCGGATGCCGGGATTCGGGCTGCAGGGACCGTGGCGCGACTATGTCGGCTGGGCGTTCAACATCGAGGCTGTTTCGGGGATGTCGGCCGTCACCGGCTACGCCGACGGCCCGCCGTGCAATCTGCAGGGCCCCGCCGATCCCATCGTCGCGGCGCACGCCGGCGTCGCATTGCTCGCCGCCCTCGAGCACCGCCGCCGCACCGGCGAAGGCCAACTCATCGAGGTCGCCCAGATCGAGGTCGCGGCGTGTCTTGCCGCCGAGCCGGTAATCGAGTACTCCATGACCGGCGTGGTTCGGCCGCGCGAGGGCAATCGCCGGCGCGGTCAGTTGCAGGGTGTGTACCCGACCGCGGACGACGACGCGTGGGTGGCGCTGAGCGTGCGCGATGACACCGATTGGGCACGCCTGGTGAACGTGATGGGACGCCCCGAACTGCTCGACGATCCACGGTTCGCGTCGGCGCACCGTCGAGAACTCGCCCACGACGAAATCGACACCCACATCGGAGACTGGAGCCGTACCCGGACCGCGGCACAGATCGTTGACATCCTTGGTGCGCAGCATATTCCGGTTGAGCGAGTGCTGACGCCGGACAGAATGTATGACATACCTCAACTTGACGCCCGGGGGTATTACCAACGGTTGGAGCACCCGATCACGGGGCCGCACCGTTATCCGGGCTGGCCGTTCAGGCTTACGCCCGGACCCAGCGGTCACCACCGGTGCGCGCCGCCGACACTCGGACAGCACAACGAGGAGATCCTCAGCGGCCTCGGCATGACGAACGGAGAGATCGAAGCCCTGCGCGCGCAACGCGTGATCGGCGAAGCTGCTCTCAATGCGTAACAGGTCGTGCACCGTCCAGCCCGCCGCCCCGCCGGGCGTTGCCCTTCACCTTCGATGGCTCACGTGCGGCCGCTCACGGCGCTCGGGTGCCGAAGCTGGGCGGGGACGTCGCCGCCGAGCAGGTCGATCAGGCCGGCGAGCAGGTCGTCGAGTTCGTGTCCGACGACGGCGATCTGCGGGTTGTCGTAGCTGCTGAACAGCAGGCTGGGTTGGTCGACGACGAGTTTGGTGTCGCCGTCTGGGTCGGCGTAGAGAACGGTGCGCAGCGGAGCGTGCAGCATCACCGAAGGGTCGTGACGGAACATGCGTTCAGCGATGGTGTGGTTGCCCATCAGGTACTCGGTAGCCTTCCATAGTGACGGCGAACTGGCCATGAGGGCGGTGACGTCGCTGCGGAAGTAGCGCATGAACCCGTGCGGGGCGTTGATTTCGGCCAGCTCCAAAGTCGCCTGCCAGGATGCCATTTGGAAGAAACGGGCGAGATCCACTTCGGGCACCAGAGTCTCGTATACCTCGCGTGCCTCGTCGTAGAGCGCCGGCAGCGCAACCACGAGGCGCCGCGAAGGGTGGTCGATGACAGTGGAGTTGGTGGTCATGGCTGTGCCTGTTCGTCGCGTCGGATGAGTTCGACGTCGTGGATGTCAAGGGTGATCGAGGGGAGGTTAAGGTTGACGGTGTTGTCGGGGTTGCGGCGGAACACCCGCCGCCGGGTGGCGACCTGCAACCCGCCGAAGCTCTTATAGCGGCTGGTGTAGTGGCCGACGAGGGTGCTGCCGTTGATTTCGACGATGTAGTCCATGCGCCGTTGCAGCCCTTCGGAGTCGAAGTAGAAAACCTGCTCGGGGTTGTGGGTGGCGATCGACCGGGGGAACGTCACGACCAGGCGCCGCCAGGTTTGGCCGGCCTCGTGCCAGGGCTCGATTTCGCGGGCCACTACACCCGGGTAACTGAACAGGAACGGGGTGGTGAAGTAGTTCCAGCAGGCGTAGCCGAGGAAGTAACCCAGATGGCTTGCGTCCCAAGGGCTGAACCGCAGCATGCCTTTGAAGCCCGCGCGGGCCGGCTCGAGCTTCTCGACGGGGTGGCCGTCGAGGGTTTGCATGGTGACGCTGTCGGTGGCCGCGTCGAACACCATCTGCTGGTCGGGGCGGGTGAACGGGGTGAACACGATGTGCTCGTCGGTGGTGTCCACGGTGAGGATCTGGTCAAACGTCTTATCTTTTGGCCACCCCTTCATCGCCCAGATCGGCCCGCCGATGGAGATGTCAATCTTCAAGGCGCGCAGGTCGTTCCACAACTCGCCCCCGATGGTGGCGATCGCAAAATCCAGCAGGTTGTCACTCATCTGCCTCCTCCTTCGACTCCAGGGTGTCGGTGTAGCTGCTTTGCCCGGTGCCAGTCATTGGGCGCCGAGGGCGTCGGCGATGAAACCGGCGACGGTCACCGGTTGGGCGATGAAGGCGGTGTGGGAACCGGCGATCGATTTGGTGGTGGCGCCCATGCGTTCGGCCATGAACCGCTCGGCGTCGGGTGCGATGGCGTTGTCGTGTTCAGAGACCAGATACCACGACGGCGTGGCTTTCCAGCCGGCAGCGGTGGCGTTCTCAGTGAGTGCGGCCAGTGACAGGGGCCGCTGGGTGGCGTACATGACCTCGGCAACGTCGACGGGAACGTCGGCGCAGAACGTCTCGCGGAACCGCTCCCTGGTGATGTAGAGATCCGGCCCCTGGGGAGCGCCCGGCGCGTCGTAGCCCGTGGGATAGGACGTGCTTGCCAGCAACGGCGGGGGGAAGGGTTGTTGCACGCTGGCGCAGCTTTCGCCCTCCTCAGGGCCGAATGCGGCCAGATAGACCAACGCGGTGACGTTGTGCAGGCCGGCGGAGGCCTGCGTAATGACCGCGCCTCCGTATGAGTGCCCGACCAGCACAACCGGCCCGTCGAGTGCGCCGACCAACGCTGCAACGGCCGCGGCGTCGAAGGCGAGGCTGCGCAACGGGTTAGGCGGTGCGACAACGGTATGGCCTGCGCTTTGCAGTTCGCGGATCACCCCGGCGAATCCGGACGCGTCGGCGAACGCGCCGTGCACCAAAACGATCGTCGGTGTCGTGGGTGTGGTCATGATCGTTGCTCCTGACCTGGTGAGACGATGTCGCGGTTCGCCATCCAACATGGCACGGCTTCGACTGGCGCTCCGTCACCCATTTGCGTGAGGCGCCTGCGCGTCTCGCGGGTCACGTTTTCGGGTTAGTGAGCGCCATGGGCCACCGACCGATACTTGTGGTGCGGGGCCGGGCCCTGCGAACCCCGCCCGCCCGGGAAGGAACGACCAATGAATAGTGCAAAGGATCCGGGCGGATGAGCGTGGAGCCTAAGGTTCGGTTCACGCGCGACGGTGCGTTTGCGACGGTAACGCTGGCCAGCCCGCCGCTGAATCTGATTGGTCAACAGCTGATCTCCGATCTCCTGGTGGCGATCGACGAGGTTGAAGCCGCGGAGGGGCTGCGGGCCTTGGTGCTGCGCGGTGAGGGCAAGGTCTTTAGCGCCGGCGCAGATGTCGCCCTGTTCGCGGGCATGACCGCGAACGAGCTGCGTCCGCTGATCGGCTCGTTCCTGGATATGGGGCATCGTATCGAGCGGCTGCCGTTCCCGACGCTGGCTGCGGTCCATGGGACGTGCATGGCCGGCGGTTTTGAGCTGGCCTTGTTCTGCGACCTGATCTGGGCGGCCGAAGGCACCATGCTGGGTTTGCCCGAGACCCGGCTGGGCATCGTTCCGCTGGCTGGCGGCGTCGAGCGGATTGCCGCACGTGCCGGTCTCGGGCGCGCGCGCTCTGTAGCCCTGGGTGGGGAGTTGCATACTGCGGAGGAGTTCGCGGCCTGGGGAGCGATCGATCGCGTGCTGGCCGTCGATGAGTTGCACGGTGCGGCCGAGGAATTCGCTGCCCGGCTGGCGGCCGGACCGACGCGGGCATTCGCGGTGGTCAAAGAACTCACCCGCGCCTACACCGCCGGCGGCGTCGCAGGCGCCGATGCGCTGCTGACCGATGCAGCGGTTGGCCTGTTTGACACCGAGGACGCCCGCGGCGGAATCCGTAGCTTCTTGACATCGGGTCGTGGGCATGCGGCATTCGTCGGTCGCTGATCCGGTGCGGCGGTGACGTGCAAACTGTTTATCCGGCAATAGCTGCCGGGATCAGCGCTTACCTGAACGGGTGACGGAACGCCGCCTTGCGGCACACACCGCCGAATCGCAAAGCCCCCGAGCCCCGATCGATCGAGCTGCTCGCCTGGCCGAAATGCCGCGGGCCTGCTGGCGCAGCTGTTGGGAATGGTGCCCGCAAAGCGGACCGCAGAAGTAGTATTTTGCAACTACTATCCAACCGGCCGACCACCCCGCGGAGAGGACGATTCGATGTCGACAACGACGGTGCTGGACCGCTTTCGCCTCGACGGGAAGGTGGCGATCGTTACCGGGGCATCCTCGGGCCTTGGTATCGCGTTCGGCAGGGCACTCGCCGAAGCAGGCGCCGACCTCGTCCTTTCCGCGCGCCGCGCCGATCGCCTCGAAAACACGCGCCGCCTGGTCGCCGAGTATGGCCGGCGCACACTGGCGGTTACCGCCGACGTGGCACAACCCGAGCAGGCACAAGCGGTGGTCGACGCCGCAGTAAACGAGTTCGGCCAGGTCGACGTGCTCGTCAACAACGCTGGCAAGGGCAC
>Ga0153922_1000506_pt1 | contig 15877 bp, 17 predicted proteins | sample TSNJ006MetaG_FD_104723 | JGI IMG/M metagenome (GOLD analysis project Ga0153922, IMG submission 104723) | Attine ant fungus gardens microbial communities from New Jersey, USA - TSNJ006 MetaG | ecosystem: Host-associated > Fungi > Mycelium > Unclassified | place: USA: New Jersey, Brendon T. Byrne...
GACGGCTGATACCTCCAGGGTATCGCGGCGGACGGGACAGGTTTTGGACGAGGCGATTCATCGGCGGCACGCTGAGCTCAAGACCTGAAGGAGCACCGACAAGAAGGTACGGACATGAAAGGTATTGGTTACCGGTGGTTCCGGCTACCTCGGGCAGGCCACTATCGGGGCCCGACGGCGCCATGGGAGATCCGCGCTGCCGCGCGCAGCGGCGCAAGATTGCGGGCTTAGGCCAGGCTTAGGCCTCGACGTAGGGTCGGGCAGGCTTCGGCCGAACCGCTGAGCAACCTCGCCAACAAGCTGCCCGACGTCGCGGTGATCGAACCATCGGATGTCGCCAACGCCGTAGCTTGGCTCGTATCCGATGAAGGCCGATACGTCACCGGGGTTGCACTGCCCGTCGACGCTGGATTCTGCAATGCCTGAGAACGACACCACCCCCCAGCGAGACGACGAGGTTGACCACGACCTGCTGACCTTCGGCGAGGCGGGCGCACGGTTGCATGAAGAGCTGACCACTCAACAAGCGACTGTCGAACGTTTGCGCAGCGAAGGTCCTTCGAAGGAACCGGCCCACGCGCAAGCTCGCGTGGAGGCACTTCAGGACGCTGCCCGACGCAACGAACGCCAACCGATCACCGATGCCGACTTCGAGAGCTTCTTTGGGGTCAAGAACGAGCCCGACAGCGCCGACTGACGGACCTGTAGAGACCCGCTGCAGCGGCGGAACGGCGGGTCGGCGAGTGACCGCAACGCGTGCCATCCGGCTCACTTGAGAGAGATACCGAGAGAGAGAATGTCCAGAGCGACTCCGCAACACGGTAATGACTCCACCACCGGGCCCGCCCCGGCAAAGCTGCGCCGTCGCCCACTGCGAGCGAGCAATCAGGAGAGTGTGATGACGCAAACCGGCGTGGGGGCCGAGGCACTGGTGACGGGGCGACCGCCGATCAGGCTGCACCACAACGCTTATGTAACCAACGACCTCGGCGCAACCCGGGAGTTCTACGAAGACGTCATCGGGATGCCGCTCGTCGCGACGTGGGCCGAGGTCGCTGAGCTGGATGGCAAAACACTGGTGTACTGCCATTGCTTCTTCGGCCTCCAGGACGGTAGTGCACTGGCGTTTTTCCAGTTCGCTGACCCCGACGATCAGCGGCATTACGGTCCTGAACTTGCCTCGTCGCCGTTCCGTCACATCGCGTTGGCCACCGACGAACGCACCCAGAATGAAATCGAGGACCGCATCAAAAAGGCGGGGATCACGGCGCCCCGTACCTTCAGAATCGACCACGGCTACTGCCTGTCGCTCTACGTTGTCGATCCCAACGGATTGTTCCTGGAGTTCACGCTCGACCCGCCGGAGGCCGACGTCCTTAATGCCACCAAACTCGCCTCGGCTCACAACGACCTCGCGCGCTGGCTCCGCGGCGATCACTCACCCACGAACGACTATCGGCACTGACCTATGACAAAGCATCTGACATTGTCACTGGACAACGGTCCAGACCTGGAGCACACGCCACGTGTGCTCGACATTCTCGCCAGACGGTCGATCCGAGCGGCGTTCTTCATGGTCGGGGAAAGGGTCGCGGCACCTGGCGCTAGGGAGGTGGCGCGCCGAGTGGCGGAGGCCGGGCATCGTGTGGGTAATCACACCATGACCCATGGGCGGCCGTTGGGGCTGCGCGACGACGACGAAGCCATCGCGGAAATCGCCCGTGCCGGCAACGTGCTGGCCGAATTCCTCGGCAATCCGCCGCTTTTTCGCCCCAACGCCGGCGGCGAACTTGGGACGCACGTGTTCTCAACAGCGGCTGTCAACTACCTGGTCGCGCAGGGATACACGGCGGTCACGTGGAACAGCGTTCCGCGCGACTGGGAAGCCACCGACGGCTCATGGATACCACGGGCACTCGATGACATCGAGCGACTCGACCACACCGTGGTGGTACTGCACGACGTGCTGGGGTCCACGGTGGACCACCTCGAGGCGTTTCTAGATGAAACGGCCGCTCGTGGAATCGAATTTAGCGACGAATTCCCCCAGGACTGCGTGGTCATCGCACGCGGCAGCCCAACGCCGGCGATGCAGGGACTGATACCGCGCCCGACATGACGCACCCGCATGCCACCCGTTCTCCACTTGAGACAAACCGCACATGCCGGGCTACCCGTGGGTAACCTACGGTAGCGTCGGTTGTGATTTATCGGCGGGGAGGTGCATGCATGAGTGATCTGAGGTATCTCGAACTGCACGGTGAGCGGGTGGCATACAGAGAGGCGGGGCAAGGCCCGGCGATTCTTTTGATTCACGGCATGGCTGCCAGCTCGCACACCTGGCGGAATGTGCTGCCGCGGCTGTCGAAGCACTACCGGGTGATCGCGCCCGACCTCCTCGGGCATGGTCAGTCGGCCAAGCCGCGTGGTGACTACTCGCTGGGCGCGTTCGCGGTGTGGCTGCGCGATCTGCTTGATGCGCTCGGGGTGAGCAGGGCGACGTTGATCGGCCAGTCGCTGGGCGGCGGTGTGGCCATGCAGTTCGTCCATCAACATCCCGATTATTGCGAACGGCTAGTGCTGATCAGCAGCGGCGGCCTGGGGCCAGAAGTGGGTTGGACCCTGCGACTGCTTGCCGCGCCGGGTGCTGAAGCACTGTTACCCGTGATTGCGCCACCGGCTGTGGTGGCCTTCGGCGATCGAGTGCGAACGTGGTTGTCGCCGCTGGGACTTCACAGTGCGCGGGCCGCTGAGACCTGGAGCGCTTACTCGTCGCTGTCGAATCGAGCAAACCGGGCACCATTCTTGCGCACGTTGCGCTCAGTCGTCGACCACCGGGGCCAAGCGGTGAGCGCGTTCAGCCGGCTGCATTTCGCGTCCGGCCTGCCCACTCTGTTGATCTGGGGGGACAACGATCGGATCATCCCGGTCACCCATGCTCACGCCGCACGCGCCGCTCACCCAGACTACCGATTAGTGATCCTGCCTGGTATCGGTCACTATCCCCACGTCGAGGACCCCGACACGGTCATCGACACCTTGGATCAATTCATCTCCACTTCCACGCCGTGGCAGTGGCACCGACGCGCTGAGGTACCGACCACAGCGGTTCTACACTGAGGAGTCGGGAGGCGTCGGGAGCATCTGCGCGAACTCCGGTTCACACGCGATCATTTGCGCCACAATCGCCCGCACCCGCAACCGGTTGCCACGGTGCGCCGGAAGCGGAGGCGATTATCCCGGTGAGCGGCTACGGGTAAGCCCAAAAATCTCTGCGGCCACGAATGGCAATGGGGCGAGCGTGGCGATCATGGCGCTCCGGGCACCAATGAGAGACCTACTGCGGAGCCCGAGGACAAGGTCGGCGCCATCGCTGAGCAGACCGAACGATGCCCACCGCCGAAGCTCTGCGGCCCCGCCAGTGGCGACGGCAGCGCAGGCACCCGATCCGAGGACCACATCGCGAATTCCGACCGTGCGCATCAGCAGCGTTTCCGTCCCCGATCCCTGCGGATAGAACCAGCCCGGCCTCAGGATCATCGCCGCTCCCACACTGACACGCGCAGCTGCAACGACGGTCAAGGTCGAGGTCGACGTCCGAGATCTGTTATGCATCACGCGACCAACCATAGCCACGCAGGCGTCCACAACTATTTCTGGAAGGCCCGCCCGGCCCGCCCGGCCCGCCTCGCCCGCCTGAAGACCGAGGAGAGCTGACATGGCCGCACACGGAATCTGCGACCGGGTCGCCATCATCGCTATGGGCTGCACTGATTTCGGTGAACACTGGGACCGCTCAGCCGACGACCTACTGATCGAGGCCGTGAACGCCACGACCGCGAGCGCCGGGGTGACGCTGCACGACATCGACGCGTTTTGGCTCGGAACGTACATGTCCGGCGTGTCGGGGCTGAGCCTCAGTCGACCGTTGCGATTGCACGGCAAACCGGTGAGCCGCGTGGAGAACATGTGCGCGACCGGCTCGGAGGCCCTGCGCAACGCCTGCTACGCCGTAGCGAGCGGCGCTTACGACACGGTGATGGCGGCCGGAGTCGAAAAGCTCAAGGACTCCGGTTTCTCCGGTCTGCTGCGTCACTCCATACCGTCCGACGGGACTGGTGGCACCCTGGGAACCACCAGCGCGCCAGCCAATTTCAGCCTGCTCGGTCCGGCGTACGCCGAAAAGTACGGGGTGGACCCGCGCGAGCTTAAGGACGTCATCACCCGGATCGCCTGGAAGAACCACCGCAACGGCGCCCGCAATCCACGCGCACAGTTCCGCAAAGAGGTTTCCGCGGAAACGATTTCATGCTCACCGCTCGTCGCCGGACAGCTGGGGGTGTTTGACTGCTCGGGCGTCTCCGACGGCGCCGCCGCGGCAATCGTTGTCCGCGCCGAGGACGCGCACCGATACACCGACAAACCGCTGTATGTGAAGGCGCTGTCACTGGTCTCGGGAGCCGCCGACGGCAACGTCGACCCCGCCTACGACTTCACGACGTTTCCAGAGGTAGTGGCCTCCGCGCGCATCGCCTACGCCGAGGCCGGACTATCCGACCCGCAGCCCCAGATCGCGATGGCCGAAGTCCACGACTGTTTCACACACACCGAGCTCGTCCTGATGGAGGATCTCGGCTTCGCCGAGCGCGGCACCGCTTGGAAAGCTGTGCTCGCCGGCACATTCGACCGCGACGGCGCGTTACCGGTGAACCCCGACGGCGGCCTGAAGGCGTTCGGCCACCCGGTCGGCGCCAGTGGGCTCCGCATGTTGTTTGAGTGCTGGCTGCAGTTGCGTGACGAGGCCCCAGAAAACCGCCAAATTGCAACGGTGGCCGCAGGCAACCGCTCGAGGCCATCCTGCAAAGTCCCGAGGCCCGCGACCAACTCGACGGGTTCGACCTCGAGCGTGCCGTCTGCCAACTCGGGGGGCCGCTGCTGTTCGCGTGGATGACCGGTTTGCGTGTCATCGACCACCAAGACTGCGCCCGCATCGTCGATGATTTCCTCGCCGGCCACCGACGCGCCGACACCGCAACTGCATCCCAGGACGCCTAGCCGCATCTCGGCGCGGCAGCCGGTGGAACCGCCGCGTCGATCACGAACTCCGCACTGGCACCGGTCAGGTTGGTGGTGTAGCTCTTCAACCGCGCCCCCGAACGGGAACGCTACCTGTCCATCCACCAGGGCCATTTCTTCGAGATGAACGAGGCCGACGCGGCCGCCTGGGACGCCGGGGGCTACGTAATACTGCCGCAACTGACGATGACTGGCCCGATCGAGGAGGTTTCCGCATCGATCCGCAAGCTCATCGACAACGGCGCCACCGAGATCCAATTCCAGCCCGCAGGCAAGGACATCCCTCGCGAGATCGACCGGTTCATGACCGCCGCCCGGCAGGCATGACCGCCGTCGACATTCCTGCACCACCTGCTCTTCACGATGGGCGTTCCCAGTAATCGTGAGGTACCGGCGGCCCGCCCCGTTGTGATCGGAGCCCTTCCAGCCGTCGCGGGAAGTAGTGGCCGACCCGCGATTCGATCGCCGACGCATTTGCTGCGGTCATGAATGTGCTCAACTCTTCTATCGGCTTGTTCGCTGCAAACGACCAAACAACCAAACGACACTAACGCGCTGACACTGAGACAGATCTCAGATGACATGTTGTGAGACAGCTTCCGCTGCAGAGATGCAGCGCAAGTTAGGGCGATGGGAAGCCGCCGGATCAGCGAGACGTCGAGACGCACGTCCTCCTCGCCCTCGGGCAGCTCAGTGGTCAGAGCCATGCAGCGCAGCATCGTCCGTCGTTTGACGGAGCGTCCCGAGGAAGCCGATCCGGGAATCGGTCATGCTTTCACAACCTGCCATGCACCTGTTGTCGCCGATTGGCGCTCGGCGCATTGAAGCACTAATTTTCCCGGAGTGATGTCCTCAGCTGCTCGCGCAGTCGCGCGGCGGATCGCTCCCTTCCTGACCGTTGCGGCAGTTGCCTGCCCGGGTCTTCTTGCCGACCCGGTGCATGTCGGTCCCGCCCCGACGGTGCGCTTGGCCGCCGATGAGGCGAACCCGTTGGCCGGAGCGCCGTTCTACGTCAATCCGACGTCGGCGGCCATGCGCGCCGCGCAGATGGCAGATCCGCCGAGTCCCGAGTTGACCGCCGTCGCCAACACGCCGCAGGCGTACTGGATCGTCCCGGGTTCTTCCGCAGCCACGGTCGCGAAATACGTCGGCAACGCACAGGCGGCCGGCGCCATGCCGGTGCTGGCAATCTATGGACTCCCGCATCGCGACTGCGGCAGCTTCGCCGCAGGAGGGTTCGCGACGGCCGCAGACTACAAAGGCTGGATCGACGGCATCGCTGCCGACCTGAGCACGGCGCCGGCGGCGGTCATCCTCGAACCCGATGCCCTTGCCATGGCCGACTGCCTGTCGTCTGCCGAGCGCCAGGAACGTTTCGACTTGATGCGTTACGCCGTCGACTCGCTTACCCGCAATCCGGCCACAGCCGTGTACATCGACGCTGGCCACTCGCGCTGGCACAGTGCCGAAGAAATGGCCGGAATGCTCAACCTGGTCGGTGTGGACCACGCGCGAGGCTTCAGCCTTAACACCGCGAACTTTTACACCACCGATGAGGAAATCGGTTACGGCGAGGCGATTTCGGGGCTCACGAATGGTTCGCACTACGTGATCGACACGTCGCGCAACGGCGTCGGACCAGCCCCTGACTCCAGGCTCAACTGGTGCAATCCCAGCGGGCGGGCCCTGGGCACTCCGCCCACCGCGGCAACTGCGGGCGCGCACGCCGACGCCTACCTGTGGATCAAACGTCCGGGCGAATCCGACGGAACATGCGACAACGGTGACCCGCAGGCGGGCAACTTCGTGAATCAGTACGCCATCGATCTGGCCCGAAACGCGGGCCAGTAGCGCAGCGACCCTTCCGCTTTTCAGGCTGAGGCGCCACCCGATCCAGTGTTCATGCGGGCGGCCCGATTTGATGCTTCTTGTACCGGCGGATCATGAGCGCCACGGGTGCGCCTATGACGACGATGGCGGCATAGCCGATTAGGTTCACCAAGCCGTTGGCGACGTCGAAGGGCAGTGTGAAGATGATGACCAGCAGGATGGCCACCTGGATCAGCAGCCCGACACTGACAAATACGGTCAGCTGCGTGTGCAGTGAATGCAGGGCGGCCGACATGCGGTTACCGGGGAGCGCGGCGTCTGGCATGAACCGCGCTGCGATGAACTGGGTCATCGGCTTGCCGAGCGCACAGCTGGCCAGGAAAATCACGGCCGCGGTGCCGCCGACCAGTGTCTGCCCGGCGAGGATGAGCTGGGGATCCGTGGTGACCAATGCGACCGCCAGGGTCAGCCCGAACATCAACGTGAGGTAGCCGGCGTAGGGGTCGAGCCGGCGGGCCTTGACGATGCTGTACACCACCGGGATACCGGCGACGATCGTTGCGGCCAGTAGGGCTAAGTACTCCGAATATCCCGCGGCGCGAAGACCGTAGAACGCGATCAGCGGTGCCGCCATCTCGATGACCGTGCGGATGATCGCGCGCCGTTTGGCGGCGGAGCGAGCGCCTTTCGTGCGGTCGCGCGAATTCCCGCCGATCAGGGCAGTCTTGGCCGCGATCGGCCTCGGCGGAATTGAAGTCGCCGCAGGCTCGATGGTGTCGATGCAGGTGTCGGTCATGGCAATGTCCTTCGGAACTGGGTCGACGGGTCGCCGTGCGGCGACGAGTACAGCGTCCCCCGCGGTGACCGGCGTGTATGTCCGACGCCGGGGCCATACAGCGGGCGAAATCTATGTCCCCCGATCAGGGGACGTGTTCTGGGTAGTTCCGATCGATATGCCGGTGCCCCGAGGCAGCGTCTACGATCGGCCTCGTTGATGGCCAAATAGCTAAACAACCATCAGATCGTGGATGTCGTTGCGGCAAACGCCCGCAATGTCATTCTTATCAGTTAGCCACCCGAAGGATGACGGGCCGAACGATGCTCGTCGATTATTCCCGTTCGTGACTGGAAATCAGCGAAATCGGTGGGCAAAAGGCCCGCCGCGTCGATTCCAGCAGTCGGCCCACGGTGCTCGGCGTGCCACCTGATGACGGCGGATGTCGGCGCTGAGCGGTGTCGATTGCTGGGAGGCGCGGTGTCGATTGCTGGGGGCCGGTAACGATGTCGGATGGACACACAGACGCGGGGGCGAGGTACCTACAAGTTATCCACACGACCACGGCAGGAGGCGAGTCATGGCTGACACATATTCGGCGACATCGATCGCCAAGTGGTTTGTGGACTGGGCAGACGCAGAGGACCCGAATGGGTGAGCACAGTGCAACATCGAAAGACAACGTCGCAAGTGGCGTCCTGCTGGGTGCGGTGGCACCCGGGGGCGTGCGTTATCTCACGTCCCCGCTTCGTATTTCAGCGGCTTGCTGGATGGCTGGCGCCCTTGGCCGATGAACGCTCGCCGGCATAGAAGGAGTCGTCGCGGTGCTGTCGACGACGTGGAAGACGAAGACGCTGCGGCCTCGGGAGATGGACTTGTCGGCTTGGTTAGTAGAGCGGCCTAGTGTCCACTGTTGCAATTCTGATAGCCGCCATACACGTTGGTGCAGCCGCCGATGGCGGGACCTGCGGCGGGACCTGAAGGACCCGCGGACAGATTCCCGCCCCTGACGGTGCCCTGCCCGCACACTGTCGCCCCGCCAACGTTTTGACAATTGGCCGGATCGGCCGCCGCCGACGGCGCGATGCTAATGGCAATGGCCGCGACACCGGTGCCCAACGCGGCAAGAACGGTGGTGTTCTTCTTCATATCGGGCCTCCAATCTGGTGGTAATTCTGGTGGGAAATCTCATGGATTCGTAGCCTTTGCTAAGTATAGGCTTGCACTCCATAGGTGGGGGGCGAAAGTCTTTACGTGAGCTGCGCAGAAGGCTACCTCCCAGCCTTCCGTGGGTTGGACTGGCAGTTTGCTGTGGACTACCTGTGGGTACCAAGTTTGCTATTCCCTGCGCGGCCGTTTGCGCCCGGTCGCCGAATGCCGGCCCGTTGGGGGCGTTAGGGCAAAGAAGCCACCGCTTATTCCCCGTTTATCAGTGAAACGATGACGCAAGCAATCATGGCTTTGGGCATCCCAATCCTCGTAGATTTTGCGGTTCTACGGATTCCCAACATCGGGCACGCCTCGACGGACGGTGAGTAACTCGTGGCCACCGGAATGGCGGGCCCGAGTTCGAGAAAATATGTTCACCCGGTGTTGAATGCGAGATAGGCGTGAATCGAGCTGACACAAGCCGATCCCTCACCGACGGCCGCCGCCACCCTTTTTGTCGACCCGGACCGAACATCGCCGACCGCAAACAAGCCCGGTCGGCTGGTTTCGTAAGGGAGGGGGGCATGTCCTAGAGTCGTCCACGCTTCGTCAAGATGCTCCGCACGGAGGTCGCGGTCAGTCAACACAAAACCGTGATCGTCGAGTGCCGCGCAGCCGGATAGCCATCCGGACGCTGGCTCGGCCCCGATGAACGAGAAAACGGCGCCGCATTCGACAGTGCAGTGTTCGTCGGCGTTCGTCACTTGGACGGACTCGAGTTGGCCCTGACCCTGCAGGGCAGTCACTTGCGAACCCGTGCACACCGTGATTCTCGGATGGGCTTGGACGCGATCGATGAGGTAACGGGACATGTGGGTGGCAATATCGGGGCTCCGGATCACGAGCGTGACGGGGTTGCCGGAATCGGCGAGAAACATCGCGGCCTGACCGGCGGAGTTCCCGCCGCCGACCACGACCACAGGTCGGGTGGGTGGCGATGAGGTGGTGAAACCCCTCTCTGGGCACCATCGTGACTTCGCCCGCCCTTGTCACACGGGCGTTCACAAACACCCGCAACATAGTCAACAGGCCTATCTCCCCGAGGAACTGACCCCGGCCATACCGTGCGACAACCTGTTCCGCGCCTCCGGTGTCGACGGTTATTTGCACCTCACCCGCAATGACGACGTAGAAGTCGTAGCCTGCGTCACCCTCGCGATACAGCGCATCGCCCACCGCTGTGGCGCGGCGCGACCCAAACCGGTCGACGGCAGCAATATCTTCTTCGGACAGAACCGGGAACGCGACAGGGTCGTCGGACACCGAAGCCATCGCTACTCGCGTTTCAACGGAAAGAGGTAGACGGTCCGCGGTCCCATGTCCGCCACGCCTTAGGCGTCGAACATCGCGAACAGGGTGTTGAGGCCTTCCGCCAGCAGCGGGTGCGTGAAGATCGCGTCCGCCATGGCGGCGTAAGTGAGCTTGCCCAGCATGGCGACGTGGATCATGGTCATGATCTCGCCGCCTTCACTGCCGAGGACCGCGCAGCCCAGGATCTGCCCGGTATCCGCGTCGACGACGGCCTTCATGAAGCCGCGGGTCTCCCCGGTCTCGATGGCCCGGATGACGGCGCTCATCGGGAGCTTAGCCACCTTAATCGCGCGTCCTTGCGCCCCGGCCTCGCGCTCGGTCATGCCGACGCGGCCAAGCTGCGGGTCGATGAACACCGCGTACGGAACGATCCGGTCCCGCGTACTCGCCTTCTCGTGCCTGATCAGGTTGGCGTGCAGAATGCGGTAATCATCGTAGGAGAGGTGGGTGAAGGCCGGGCCGGCCTTGACGTCCCCCATCGCGTAGACGCCGGGGACACTGGTTTCCAGGTACTCGTCGACCTCGATGAAGCCGCGGTCGTTGAGACGGATGCCGGCCGCCTCGGGGGTGAGCGCCTCCGTATTCGGGATGCGGCCGGTGGCCGACAGCAGGTGCGAGCCTTCGAGCTGTCGCTCACCGTCCTCGGTGCGAACGGTCAGCCGCAGGCGGCCGCCGTCGGCCGGCTCAACCCGGACCGGCGTCGCCGAGGTCAGCACCGTGATCCCGTCATCGCGCAAGATGGCGGCGACCTCGTCCGAGACGTCCTCGTCCTCGATCTTCATGAGGCGCGCGGCGCGTTGGATGATGGTGACCTCGCTGCCGAACCGGCGGAACATCTGCCCGAACTCCAGGCCGATGTAGCCGCCGCCGACGATGATCAGGTGCTCGGGCAGCTCGTCCAACTCCATGATCGACGTTGAATCGAGCACGGGGACGTCCCCCGCCCCGGTGATCTCGGGCGGCTTGGGCCGGGTACCCGCGTCGATGACGACCACCGGCGCGCTGATCCGCCGGGTTCCGCCGTCCGTCAACGCGATCTCGACCGAGTTCGGCCCCGTGAAATGGGCCTCGCCTTCGATCAGGTCAAGCCCGTCCTGCGGCAGGCGGCTCGCGTAGTTCTGCCGCGCGCCGGCGACCATGGCCCGTTTGCGCTCGCGCACCGCGGCCAGGTCCACCGACACCGGACCAATACGCACGCCGTACTCCGCGCCGCGGCGCGCCTGGTAGGCGAGGCGCGCGCTGGCGACCATCGTCTTGGTCGGGGTGCATCCCGTGTTGACGCAGACGCCGCCGAGTTGGCCACGCTCGACGAGCGCCACCTTCTGGCCCGCCTTCGCCAGCTCGAGAGGGAGGTAACGGCCGCCCTGGCTGGTCCCTATCACGATCGCGTCGTACTGCTCATCGGCCATTGCGTCTTCTCCCCGCCACCGTCTTCTGCCTCCGACTAATTGTGATACCCCTCGCGGGGCCAGGTCGCGATCAACGATCACCGCCACCTTGCCCGCGACGCCTCGGCCCGCCTTGAGCGACTGTAGTCCCGGGTGATCGGACTGCGGCACTCCCCGTTGCCCGCTATAACGGCTCGTCGCGCCAACCGTCTGGTGTCAAGACCTGTTACCCGCGGTACCCGGTAGGCCATACTCATCGCGTTGGGCTCGACGGGAGGGGCGCGAACGTGTCGACGCTTGCAGCGTCATCCGAGGGCGGCGGCGCCGCGCTCGACCAGGTCATCGGGATGAGCATTGCGGCCGCGCTGGTGTTCGCCGGACTGCTGTTGGTCGGGTATCTGCACCGAAACCGGAAGATCACGTGGCTGACCCGACTCAGTGAAGCGTTCGGCCGCAGATTCAAGCGGCCCCCATGGGTAGCGCTGCCGCTCGCGTTGTTCATCGCCACGCTGATCTGCGCCCTGTTCGGATTCATCTGGGACGTCAGCCTGCACATCGGAAACGGCCGCGATCCCGGCCCGCTGGCCAACCCGGCCCATTACTTCATCCTGTTCGGGCTGTTCCTGCTGTTCGTCGCGGGCATGTTGGCCGTGGTGCTGCCCTACGACAAGCCGGGGCCCGCCGCCGTGCGTATCACGCGCAATTGGTACGCGCCCGTGGGTGGCATCCTGATGGCCGGCTGCGGTCTGTACGCGCTGATCGGTTTCCCGCTGGACGACATCTGGCACCGGATCTTCGGGCAGGACGTCACACTGTGGGGACCTACGCATTTGATGATGATCGGCGGTGCCGGGTTTTCCACCCTCACCGCCATGGTGCTCGAGTACGAGGGGCGGCTGGCGACGCGTGACCAGGAGCACCGGGACGGCATCGGCCTGAAGTTTGTTCAGTACTTGGGCTTCGGTGGTGTGATCATCGGCATGTCGGTGTTTCAGATCGAATTCGATTTCGGTGTTCCCCAGTTCCGTCAGGTGTTTCAGCCGATGTTGATTGCCGCGGCAGCGGCGTTGGGTTTGGTCGCCGCCAGAATGATGATGGGCCGTGGAGCCGCAATCGCCGCTGCGCTGGTGTCGATTCTGCTGCGCGGCGGTGTCGCATTGATCGTCGGGCCCATCCTCGGTTCGCCGATTAACTGGTTCCCGTTGTATCTCGGGCCGGCGGTCGTGGTCGAACTTCTCGCTCTCACCCCATTGATCAAGCGGCCCCTAGTGTTCGGCGCACTCAGCGGATTGGGCATCGCCACCGTGGGTCTGTGGCTGGAATCGTTGTGGATCGCGGCGGTCTATCCCTATCCTTGGCCCTTGAGTGTGTGGCGTGAATCGTTGGCGATGGCGATTCCGGTTGCCATTCTCGTCGGCATCTGCGGCGCAATGGTGGGGATGGTCTTCACGGGCCAGCGGCTGCCGCGTCGGGCGATCGGTATCGGTATCGTCGTAGCGACTGTCCTCGTCATCGGTGGCGCCGTCGCCAACGGGCTGCAATATCGCGTGCCGAAGGACGCCATCGCAGCAATCACATTGACCGAGGTTTCAAACAATAACGGCCACAAGATGGTTCAAGCCGACGTCCGAATCACCCCGCCCGACCTGATCAGCGCGCGCCCCAACTGGGTGTCGATCATGTCGTGGCAGGGCAAACTGAACAACGAACGCGGAATCGTGATCGACCGGCTGCAGCGGGTCGGGCCCGGTCAGTATCGCTCTACTCGACCCATCCCGGTCTGGGGTTCGTGGAAGACGCTACTGCGCGTACAAGACGGCCATACCATGGCCGGCATACCGATCTATCTTCCCGCCGATCCCGGAATCAACAAGCCCGCAGAGGGCATCGCGGCTCTGCGGCCGGACGCCAAACAGATCTTCGGGGCTCCGCACTTCGTGTCGGAGATCACGATCCTTCAACGTGAACGCAGTTTCGCCGCGCCGACTTGGTTGTGGACCACGGCCTGCCTGGTGGTGCTTGCGTGCACGCTGGTTCTGATCGCCGCCCTGACGTGGGGCGCCGGTCGGATCAATGGCAGCGAGACTTCCAGAGCCGCCGAAGCGGAGGACCGCCCTAAAGTGCAGGCATGATGGCTGACCAGCACACTGACATCCTTGCCCATCACGCGCTGCTGCTCGCCATCCCCGCGTTCGCTCCAGCGATCGCCATCGTCGGGGTTGTGTTGTGGGTCGCGATGAGAGACAGGCGAATTCCCGACGATCCGACCACCCTTGACGGCGACAAACGTGAACCCGACCGACGCTGAATTGACGGCGCCGTTGATCGGCGACTAGTCATGACCGACGTCGTCGTCTGGGTACTCGCCGCGGTCGCCGTCCTCGAGGCGGCCGGTTTGGTGACGTTATGGTTGCTGCTCACGAGGGCGCGCCGCCAAGCCGGCGAGCTGAGAAGCCGCGTGGACACCAGGCAGCAGTTCCTCACCGGTGGCCGCGAGGCGGTAAGGACCGTCTGGCAAACGGCCAATCTGATCCGTCAACAGGGATTCGGCGCCGCGGTGCGCAGCTCGATCGAAGAACTCGCGATATGGGCGGAGGTGGAGCTCCCCGACCTCGCGCGGCTGACTCCTGACGGCAACGTGGTGATCCTGTTCTCCGACATTGAAGGGTCGACCGCGCTGAATGAACGCATGGGCGACCGGGCCTGGGTCCGGCTTCTCGCCCGGCATGACAGGCTCGTTCGCAAGCTGGTCGATGAGCATTCGGGCCATGTCGTCAAGAGCCAGGGCGACGGTTTTATGGTGGCTTTCGCCCGCCCACTGCACGCGATCGGTTGCAGCGTTGCCGTGCAAAGGGCGCTGGCAAGCGAGGCAAAGCGCATGTCGCCCAACCTGATTCGGGTGCGAATCGGCATCCACATGGGCAAGTCGGTGCGACGCGGAGACGACCTGTTCGGTCGCAACGTCGCGATGGCGGCGCGGGTCGCTGCCGAGGCTGACGGCGGCGAAGTCCTCATCAGCGAGACGGTGCGCGAAGCCGTCGGCGACGACGTTGAGGTGGGACCGCCGCGTGAAGTCGAACTCAAGGGCTTCCGCGGCAGTCACCGGCTTTATCCGGTGGATCTGGCGGCGTAGACGCCCGGCGGCGCGGCAACGCGGTCGCTGCACCGCGCGATCGCCTCGGCCGCAACGGGTTTGGTCGGCTTGGCCGGATTCCGGATCCCAATCGCCGCGACCACGCCACCGACAACGAACATCCCGGCTGTGACGTCGGCGAGCCGGCGGAAGCTGTGGTAGTCGAGCGCCCCTCCGGCGATCACCCCGGCGAACGCGACGGCGATCAGACCCGCGATGCGGGACACGGCGTTGTTGATCGCTGACCCGATGCCGCTCTGCGACGGCTCAACGGCGGCCAGCACAGCCGACGTCAGCGGCGTCACGGTGATCGTGAGGCCCAACCCGAACAGCACCAGGCCGGGCAGCAGCTGCAGCCAGAAGTCGAAGTGGGCAGCGGACGGTCGCATCAGCACGAACCCGGCGGCGGCGATCAGCGGGCCGGCGGCCATGAAAAGCCGCGGACCAACTTTGATCGCCCATGTGCCCACCCTGGCAGCGAGCAGGAACGACAGGACCGGCAGCGGCAACGTGGCAATTCCGGCCTCCGTAGCGCGGAACCCCGCGACCTCCTGCAGGAACAGCGAAACGATCAGCGTGCCGATCGACACGCCCGCGTAGACGAATGTGGTTGCCAGGTTTCCGACACCGAAGTTGCGGATAGAAAACAACTGCATCGGCAGCATCGGGTCCTTGGCGTGGAGCTGCCACCACCCGAATGCCGCCAGGCTGAGGATGCCGACCGCAAGCGAGATCGCTACGGGCGGGTCCGACAGGCCGAGCCGCTGCATCTCGATCAACCCGAAAACCGTGCCGAACAGCCCGGCGGCGGCAAGCACCGCGCCGACAATATCGATCCGCGCCCCGGTGGCGCGCGGTTCTTCCGCCGTGGTGAGCCCGAACGACAGCGCAAACGTGGCGATCACCGGCGCGGCCGACAGGACGAAGATCCACCGCCAGTTCAGCAGATCAACGGCCAGCCCGCCGAGCAGCGGCCCCAATACGAACGCGGTTCCGGTCCACGCGGTCCAGATTCCGATCGCCCTTGGCTGCTCGTCCCCACCGAACGTGGAGTTGATCAAGGCGAGCGAACTCGGTACCAGAAAAGCTGCCCCAACGCCCTGGATCAGTCGGGCGCCGATGAGGACAAGCCCCGACGGCGCGGCAGCGGCCAGC
>Ga0153922_1000507_pt1 | contig 15857 bp, 14 predicted proteins | sample TSNJ006MetaG_FD_104723 | JGI IMG/M metagenome (GOLD analysis project Ga0153922, IMG submission 104723) | Attine ant fungus gardens microbial communities from New Jersey, USA - TSNJ006 MetaG | ecosystem: Host-associated > Fungi > Mycelium > Unclassified | place: USA: New Jersey, Brendon T. Byrne...
ATTCAATGATCAGCTATCAGGAAGGCAGTGAGTATGATGCTTTGTTGGAAGGGATCACTGCTTTTGATGAGGTAAGTGGGGATGTGACTGATTCGTTGCGTATTGAGGGGATTTTTCCTAGTATTGATTATAAAACAGCAGAAGTTATTTATGTCGCAAAAGATAATCTGAACAATATAACGAAAAAAAGCAGAATTGTAACTTATGTTCCAAAAGCAGATACTGTTAATTCACAAGTATCATTAGATGATGAGAATGAAATTGTTGATTCTCCAGTAAATTCAGAAATGACTAATGAGGAAACGGAAATGCCAAGTGCTACGGTATCTCCAGAAGCGGTGCTGACAGAAACACCCAAACTAGGTGCACCTCAAATCACATTAACTGATTCTGAAGTAACGGTGCAGCGAGGGACAGCAGTGAATCGTTTGATTTATGTGAAAGATATCATGGATGATAAAGATAGCAGGGAATCACTTTTTAGGAATATTCAGATAGATGGAACGATTAACAGTGCAGTGACTGGAACTTACGAATTGACATATTATGTAGTTGATTCAGACGGGAATAAATCGAATGTGGCGAACCTTTTAGTGATTGTTGAGTAATAGATATACAAAGAATTTCTTCGGGTGTTAATAAACAGTAAAGACGTTATTGCGTGTATTTATGATAGGGTATATAGCAAAATTAGAGGACGGGTGTCGTTACGGTATTGATAATACATGCATTAGTAATATAAATATTCAAAGGTGGGAAAATGCGGAGGAAATTATATGAAAGTATCTGTTATTATGCCGGTGTATAAGGTTGAAGAATATTTGGGAAAGTGTGTTGACAGTATCTTAAGCCAGACACTTACTGAAATAGAGGTGTTTATTGTAGATGATGGTTCACCAGATAGGTGTGGTCAAATTGCAGATGAGTACGCACAAAAGGATGGAAGAGTAAAGGTTATCCATAAAGATAATGGTGGTGCTCCCAGCGCAAGAAACGCTGCTATAGAGCAGGCAACAGGAAAATACATGTATTTCATGGATTCTGATGACTGGGCCGAGAGTGATATGCTTGAGAAATTTTACAACATGGCTGAGAAATACAGAGCTGACCTATTAGTTGCAGGATTTTATATGGAATATTTTGAAAAAGGTAAGGCTAGTACATATAAGGTGGTTCCGGAACGGGAAATATATACCAAAAAGGAAGAGTTTCGAAAAAATGCCTATAAGCATTTTGGCAATACAATGATGGCGGTACCGTGGAATAAATTATATCGGTCAGAATACATTCTCAAGAATAATTTGCGGTTTCCTGAAATTAAATGGGATGATTTACATTTTAATATGGAAGTAATTAAAGATGTTGAGAAGGTCTGCATATGTGAAACTCCATATTATCACTTTTTTAGATCAAGACCGGGTTCTGAGACAACAATTGTCTTTGATGAGATGCTGTTTGGGAAACGAAAAGAGCAATTTCTTCATGTTTTGGAGGTTTATAAGCATTGGGGCAAAATTGATAGAGAGAGTGAAAAGGAAATTTATTCATATTATTTAAATCGTCTAATACAGTGTGTTCAAGAAATTGCGGGATCACCTCAGATAAAACCCAAAGATAAAAAAGAGAAGATATCGGAGATAGTTTGTGACGATTTGACAAAGGTGGCAATCCAAAAGGCAAAAGGGAAGTCGTGGGTTATGAATATGTGTAGTATCCCCTTAAAATTACAAAATATATGGATGTGCTTGACCATGGGAAAAATGATTTCATTTGTAAAAAATAATTTTACAAATACTTTTTATAAACTTCGAGCAAAAGAAGTACATCATGCACAATGAGCATATGAATCTAATCGCTAGTATAGATTGATAAAGTAAACGCACATTTGCTTCACTAGTTGGTTACAATGAAATTGACAAAGTCTTTTGGAGGTAAATATTAATATGAATACAGACTCGGTTAAGGATATAGTAAGGAAAAACGCAACTTTAACTACCTTAAAACCATACTTACGTAAGTATATTTATTTAGAATATGAATATAAAAAAATCGTTCCAAGAGGATTAAAAATGCTTATGTCTCAAAAACGCTATAAAGAAAAAAGGGTTATAGATGCAATTGGAAAGTTATTATCGGAGGTAGAAATAAAGATTGATTCAAATAGTGAATTAGTCTATTTTCTTGACGAGAATAAAACGATTGGGTCGGCGGCTTCTATTATTGGGAATATGACAATTGACTATTCGAAGTTTATAGAAAATGGACTTAGCGATTTTGTAGGAGGAGTAAATGTAGATTCTTCTCAAATTGTTGCAGAGCAGTCTAAACTTCTTGAGGCCATAAAGGTGTTTATAAATAGGATTATTGATGAACTTAAAAAGGATCATGGGTCAAATGTTAAAAAGAAAATTTGCTGTTTTGAAAATATGCTGGATAAAAGAGCAGAAAGTTTTTATGATGCTTTGCAACGGGTATTGTTTTTAAACCAGCTATTGTGGCAAACAGGTCACAGGTTGAATGGTTTGGGAAGAATGGATTACTATTTAGCGGATTATTTCGAGCAGGATATTAATTCTGGTAAGTTGTCAAAAAAGAGAACCAAAGCGTATATTACTGAAGTCTATAGATTGCTTCACAATGATTATTGGTTTAAAAGCGATTCACTACCAGGAGATACTGGTCAAATAATTATTCTTGGAGGGCTTAATGCTGATGGAACATACTTTTCCACTCAACTAACAGAAATATTTCTCGAAGTACAAAAAGAATTTGCATCACCTGATCCTAAAATATTATTGAGGGTAAGTAAGAAGATGCCGAATTATCTTTTGGAGCAGGCTGTGGATTGTCTTTTGGCGCAAACAGGAAGTCCGTTATTTGCTAATGACGATGTGATTATTCCTTGTTTAATAGCCTCTGGTATTGAAGACTCTGATGCATATGCATATGTTACATCAGCATGTTGGGAACCGTTTATAGTAGGAAAGTCGTTTGATCAAAATAATATTGACTCAATGAATTTAATGGAACCTTTTTGTGCTATGATATTAAATGAAGATTTGACGAAATACAGTTCGTTTGATGATGTTTTTGAAAAATACAAGAACTATTTACGGGAATATATTAAAAAGTTCATTCACAATTTAAGCAGCATTACATGGGAAAGGGATCCTATTTTCACTCTGTTTACAGAGAATTCTCAAAAAAATGAAGATATCGTATGCCATGGAGCAAAATACTTTCATTATGGGGTTACTACAGCGGGTATTCCCAATTTAGTGAATAATTTATTGCTTTTAAAAAACGCTGTTTTTTACGAAGGAAAGTATTCACTTTCTGAATTGGAGAGCGGGAGAAAAAATGACTGGAAGGAGCTAGGCAATCTACAAAATAGATTGCGAGAAGATGCTAATTACTTTGGCAAAGATAATGATGACGTTATTAGTACAGTAAATGAAATTACGTCATTGATAGTAGAATATTTAAAGCGCTACAATAAGCTGTTACCGGAAATTAAGTTTGGATTGAGTTCACCAGCATATGTCATGAGGGCTAAGAGTTTACCGGCGACCTATGATGGAAGAAATAACGGTGATCCACTAATACCCCATATTTCAAAGGCGGGAGCAGCATTTACAGAAATTGTTAATTTTGCAGCAAAATTAGACTATTCTGATAATAGACACAATGGCAATGTAGTGGATTTTTTTATTGTACCTAGTGATATAATGGGCAACAGGGACAAGTTTATTAACTTTTTTAAAATTGCATTTCATAGTGGAATATTTGAGATGCAAATGAACGTCCAGGATAGTAAAACGCTGATTGCCGCAAAGCAAGAACCTCACAAATATCCAAATCTAATTGTTCGTGTTTGGGGGTTTAGTGCATATTTTCGCGATTTGCCTGTTTCTTATCAGGATATCCTGATTGAAAGAGCTGTTAGTGATGAGCGCAGATAAAGTATTGGAAACTGGAGGTGAAAACACAATGAAACAAGTGATTCTTACTGAGAAACAAAGAAGCACTGTTCATAAAATTGAATATAATCTTTTGAAAGAATTTGATAGAGTGTGTAGGAAATATGAAATTAAGTATTGTTTGGCATATGGTAGTTTGTTAGGTGCGGTTCGTCATGGTGGATTCATACCATGGGATGATGACATTGATGTGTGCATGCCAAGGAGCGATTATGAAAAGTTTAAAGCGGTAGCACAGAATGAAGTAGGTGATAATTATTTTTTTCAATCACATGAAACTGATAAAGAATATATGCTTTTCTATGGTCGCTTGCGTGACAAGAATACTATTTTTCAGGAGACGTATTTTGAAGATTATAATATGGCATCGGGAGTTTATATCGATATCTTCCCTGTAGAGTACTATGATAAAACAAAACTAAGCATGAAAATATATTGGGGGATATTTAGAATTTGTCGAGTTTTATTGAATAGCAAATATTATAAGATGGAAGCAAGAACAGGTATGAAAAAGCAGATGTCAAAAATTGTGCGTATTTTATCAGGTTTTCTATCTTGTGATTTTTTGTATAATTTACAGAATTACATTGCCTCGTGCTGTAACACAAAAAAGGGAAACTGTTATATTAATCTAACGAGTCCTTATGGTAAGAAGGATTGTTTTGAGGTTGAATTGTATGATACAAGAAAAGAAGTAACCTTTGAAGATGGGAAGTATTGGACGTATTTAAATATGGAGAAAGTTTTGGAAACAATTTATGGAGACTACATGCAGTTACCTCCGATAGAAAAGAGAGTGACTGTCCATCATTTGTCGTCATTTGATTTTTCGAAATATGTAGAAGAGGAATGTTAGCTATGGGAGAAATCGATATAAGGCAACAGCAGGAATATGCACTTGGTGCTTTAAAGGAGCTGGATGAGATACTTAGCAGTAATGGCATCGAATACTTATTAGTAGCGGGTTCATGCTTAGGAGCAATTAGGCACAATGGATTTATACCATGGGATGATGACATTGATATTGGAGTCTTTCAGGAGGATTATGAAAAAGTTGCATTGCTATTGCAAAATAATTTATCAGAACAATATTCTTGGATTGATGTTGATTTGGGGAATTGTTATCCACGCTTTCATGGAAAGTTATTGCGAAGGGGTGCTGGCTGTATAGATGTATTCCCTTTGATTCGAACATCAAATAAGAATTTGATGCGTAGAATGCAGTGGATTATCCGCAAGATTTCGTTTAAGTTATATAAGGCTAAAATAGCTTATGCCAACAAAAATGAAACCGGTAAATTTGCAGATCGAATTAAAGTTGGGTTGTCAAGGTTTGTTGCTTTATTTGTCAGTATTGAATCTGTTATGAAATTGAAAACTTGGAATGAAAGATTATATCAGGGAAAGAATTCTAACTATTATATTAACATGTATAGTATTTATAGCATGCAAAGAGAATTGATTAAATTTGAATGGATTTTTCCAATTCAGCGACATACTTTTGAAGAATATGAATTTCCAGTTATGAATGATGCAAATGATTATTTAAAACATTTATATGGTGATGACTATATGATTCCGCAGCAATATAAAGACTGTCAGCACGAGGAGACTTTTTAGTATAAGAATATGGATTAAGTTAAATGAGATGGGAGAAAACGAATGAGTCCTAAAATAAGTGTTGTTGTACCTGTTTATAATGTAGAAGCTTACATTAGGGAGTGTGTTGATAGTATTATCAGTCAGACAATTAAAGAACTCGAAATTATTCTTATTGATGATGGAAGTTCGGATGAAAGTGGAAAAATACTAGATGATTATGAGATCAAGGACAAGCGAATCAAAGTGATTCATCAAAAAAATGCTGGTGTGTCTGCAGCCCGTAATACAGGCATAGATGTTTGCATGGGCGATTATATATATGTGATGGATTCGGATGACTACCTGGAAAAAAGAGCATTGGAAGAAATGTATAATAATGCAGTAGAGACTGGAGCAGATGTAATTATTTCGGATCATTATACATTTCAGGAATCTGCGGAACATGTACCACACCATTTTTTCCCCAAGGAATTCATTACAGATGATCACTCTGTGATTATGAAAATTCAAAATATGGTATTGCATAAGGGATATTCTCCTTATTTATCACCAGATAACAATGGACTGGGAATAGGGGCTCCATGGACAAAGTTATTGAAAAGAGAATTGGTAATTGACAATCAATTACATTTTGATTCCTATGTTCAGGGTATATTTGACGATGGTCTGTTTTGCCTGAATATTTTGCAGTATTCAAAAAAGGTGTCGTACATAAAGTTCCATGCATACAACTACAGGATATTGCAGTCATCACTAATTCATCGGTTCAATCCAAAACGTATTGAAATAGATAGGAAGATATTTCAACGTATTAAAGAGTTTGAGGAAAGGTACAGAAAAGATGCATTGTTTACGGAAGCTTTTTATGGACGTATAGTTTTATATACAGTGCATTTATTCCGAGTATACTTCTTCAATTCAAAATATGAAGGTTCATTATGGGGCAGCTATCGTGATTTGAAGAGATTGCTTAAGTCAGAGCCCTATAAATCAGCATTTGAAAATGCTAACTCAACAAAATTTAAGGAGCAGGAAGAAAGGTTTGTTACGTTGCTTGTTAGGCATCATCTGTATTTTGTTATTTGGCTGATATTTTTAATTAATAAGATAAGAAAAAGGAGAGGATAAATGGTTTTATGTCTTCTGTTCATAGTAATATTTGGAATATTACTTATAAATTATATTATGGCTAAAGGAGATATTTTATGCCCTCCTGTTATTTTGAGTGCTACATATTGCATATCTATTGGATTTGCAATTACACAAATGCAAAGGTGGGGATTAAATACATTTCATTGGAATACTTTTGCAGCAATTGTGGGAGGTGTCTGCTTTTTTTCAATATCATATCACCTGGGTGCATTAGTCTGGAGACATATTCATGGAAAAGCTGTTATTCAGTCTGGAAAAAAAATAGAACTAAAGTATATTAAAGTTAATAATATTATACTTCTAGCATTTATTGCTATAGCCATTGTCATTGGAGTATTATATTTGAAGGAGGTTATTAGAATTGCTAAGGCTAATGGAGCATCTGGTACTTGGAGTAATTATTTATATGTATATCGTAGAATTGCATCGTTTGGAGAAGAAAATGCTACTATTGGTCTTAATCGTTACATAAAGTATGGATATGAATTTGTTCGTGCTGTAGGATATTTAATGTGCTATTTCATTGTTAATAATTACTTTGTACAGAAAAAAATTAATAAATTAATTTTAGTGGCAATTTTAGTTTGTATTTTCGTTTCTAGTTGCAATGCGAATCGATTGGAATTTATCTTTTATCCTATTTCTATATTAACGATGTCTTACATTTTGTCTAAGGCCAGAGCAGGTTGGGAAAATCGTTCAAATATTAAATTGATTTTAAAACTATCTGTTGTCTTTGGTGTGTTGATACTTGTATTCTCAGCAACATCCACAGTAATTGGACGGAATGTTCAGGGGGATATTTTTTATAACATTACAATATATCTTGGAGGGCCAATAAAATTATTTGACATGTTTATGCAGGATAAGCAAGTGAGTTTATTTGTTTGGGGACAAGAAACATTTGGTTCAACTGTTAACTATATTTTAAGTAAAACACAGTATTCTGCTTTACAATATTCAACACAGAAAGAATTTAGATATTATAACGGGCTATCATTAGGTAATGTTTATAGTGGCTTGCGTTGCTATGTGCATGATTTTGGCTATGTGGGTTTGTCAATAATCATGTCAATTTATGGAGCACTTTTTTCATGGTTTTATAATGGAGTAAAAATATCCCTTTATAAAAATAAAATTATACCATATGGACTGATTTTTTACTCATATGTTATTCACTGTGTTTTCCTAGAGTTTTATTCAAACTATTTTTTTGAAAAGACATTAACTACCACGATGCTAAAAATGGTAATAATCATATATGTTTCTGGCTGGTATTTTGTTAAGGTAAGGCATAGGTACAATATACGTTTTAGATTTAGTATATAATGATATTTAACAATTATAACATTTAGTATGTTTGGAAGGGAATTTTTAATTATGAAAGCATTAATTTTAAATTCAGGGGTAGGGAGTCGTATGGGAGTATTGACCTCTGAACACCCAAAATGTATGACTGAAGTCACAAATAAAGACACTATTTTAAGTCGTCAGCTTAAGCAAATTGCAAATGCAGGTATAGATGAAGTGGTTATGACAACAGGCCTCTTTGACAGTGTATTAGTTAGTTATTGCCAGAGTCTAGAATTGCCTATTCGCATTACTTTTGTGAAGAACCCTGTTTATAAGGATACAAATTATATTTATTCAATTTATTGTGCTAGGGAATATCTGGATGATGATATTATTATGATGCATGGTGATCTGGTTTTTGATAATGAAGTGTTTGATGCAGTTTTAGCTCATGATGGGAGTTGTATGACAGTGAGTTCTACGATTCCCCTTCCCCAAAAGGATTTCAAAGCAGTAATTCAAAATGGACGAGTTACAAAAGTGGGAGTGGAATTTTTTAGTGAGGCGATGGCTGCACAACCATTATACAAAATTAAAAAAGAGAACTGGAAAGCTTGGTTGGATAGTATTACGGCTTACTGTGAGGACAATAAAGTGAAGTGTTATGCAGAGAATGCATTTAATGAAATTTCTGGAGGCTGTGTGATTCAGCCGCTGGATGTTAAAAATCGTCTCTGCAGTGAAATTGATGACTCAGAGGACTTGGCGGTAGTTGCAAGTCGTTTGTGGGAAGTAGAAAATCGTACTGTGTATATGTGTTTTTCTACCGATGTACTCCATAGTGGGCATATTGAAATTATCAGGAAAGCTGAGCGCCTTGGAAAGGTGATTATCGGTGTTTTATCTGACGAAGCGATTGTCAGCTATAAACGATTTCCGCTAATGCCTTATTCAGAAAGAAAAACGATGTTTGAAAATATTGTAGGCGTTTATAAGGTGGTTGAACAAGCAACTTTAAGTTATAAAGAAAATCTGGAGAAATATCAACCCTCATACGTTGTACATGGAGATGATTGGAAGGCGGGATTTCAAAAGCCAGTCAGAGATGAAGTGATTTGTGCTTTGGCGGCATATGGTGGAAAATTAGTTGAGTTTCCATATTCACACGATGAAAAATATTTGACACTAGAAAATCGTGTCCGAGTGGATTTGTCTCTTCCAGATGTTCGCCGAGCTCGCCTTAAAAGAACTATTGAAATGAAAGGAACTGTTACTGCAATTGAGGCTCATAGTGGAATAACCGGTTTAATTGCAGAACAGACAGTTGTATATCAGAATGGAGAAGCTCACCAATTTGATGCAATGTGGGTGAGTTCTTTGTGTGATTCCACAGCAAAAGGAAAGCCAGATATTGAATTGGTTGATATGACTTCACGTTTTCGAACTATTGATGACATTATGGAGGTGACAACAAAACCGATTATTTTTGATGGCGATACTGGCGGTTTAACAGAGCATTTCGTTTATACTGTGAAAACATTGGAACGAATGGGTGTTTCGATGGTTATTATTGAAGACAAGACAGGATTGAAAAAGAATTCTCTATTTGGTAATGAAGTGAGGCAAACGCAAGATGGAATTCCGGATTTTTGTGCAAAGATTATTGCTGGTAAGAAAGCACAGAAGACGAAAGATTTTATGATTTGTGCACGGATTGAGAGTTTGATTCTGGAACAGGGGATGGAGGATGCATTAGAGAGGGCATTTGCATTTGTAGACGCAGGAGCAGATGCAATCATGATTCATAGTAGGAAGAAAGAACCTTCGGAAATCTTTGAGTTTGTTGAAAGATTCCGTGAGAAAAATTCTTTAACACCTATTGTGGTGGTCCCAACAGCTTTTAATTCTATTACAGAGGAAGAATTTAAAGAACGAGGGGTTAATGTAGTTATTTATGCTAACCAGCTAACCCGAACGGGTTTTCCTGCAATGCAGAATGCTGCCAGAACTATATTGGAAAATCATCGTGCAAAAGAATGTGATGATATGTGTATGCCAATAAAGGATATTATTACATTGATTCCAGAAGATTACTAAGTGTATTATTTTAGGTGATTACCAAAGTTACATTGGAGAGAGCAATTAGTTTTACTATTAGGAGACTATATGACTGAGCAAAAAGTATTTACTGTGAGTAAGGATTATATTGAATTGAATAACCATATTATAAAAAGCAAAACTAAGAAAGTCTTTTTGGTTTGTGGTAAGTCAATAGATGCTCTTGAAATTGGCCATTATTTTGAAACACTTGAGGGGCGGCTAGGTGTTAAAGTTATTCATTTCTCTTCGTTTAAACCAAATCCTCTATAATGAGTCCATTGTAAATGGTGTTGCTTTGTTCCGGGAAGAAAATTGTGAAATTATTATTGCTGTTGGTGGCGGCAGTGCTATGGATGTCGCAAAGTGTATTAAGCTATATTCAAATGTGGATTCAAAAATAAATTATCTGGAGCAAAAAATTATTCCGAATGATATTAAGCTCTTGGCGATACCAACCACATCTGGAAGTGGTAGTGAAGCTACGAGATTTGCAGTCATTTTATTACAATGGTGAAAAACAATCGATAGTGGATTATAGCTGTATTCCGACGGCGGTATTTCTAGATGCATCTGTATTGAGGGGGCTACCAATGTATCACAAAAAGCCGACAATGATGGATGCGTTGTGTCATGCAATTGAATCATTTTGGTCAATAAACTCGACAGAAGAAAGCAAGGGTTACTCCATGGAGGCAATTAAACTCCTTTTAGCGAGCAAAGAGGCTCACTTTGCAAATATGTTATGCTTAGGAAGTCTGTTAATCCTATCCGTTTAAAGAATAATCCAATCAATCTGGAGGACAGAGCAATTGATTTGCTTTATCATCAGATAATGAGGCAATTTGACGTTGATTAAAACTAATTTTTTCATTACTATTTGTGCGTCGGCCTTGGCTGCGGAATGGAGACTAATTATGAAGGTAGAAAGATTTGTCGAAATTATTGGTGCTGATTTTTATACAGGAGTTCCAGATTCCCAATTAAAAGCACTGTGTAATTACTTAATGAATACTTATGGAATTGATCCAAAACATCATTTAATTGCTGCTAATGAGGGAAACTGTGCGGCTTTGGCTGCGGGATACCATCTTGCGACAGGTAAGATTCCTGCAGTGTATATGCAGAACAGTGGGGAGGGTAATATTATTAACCCAGTTGCTTCGTTGCTAAATGATAATGTGTATGCAATTCCAGTTATTTTTGTTATTGGCTGGAGAGGGGAACCAGGTATTCAAGATGAACCTCAACATGTTTACCAAGGGGAAGTAACTATTAAGCTTCTGGAAGATATGGATATCAAGTCATTCATTATTAATCAGAATACTACAGAAGAAGAACTTCTAATTGTAATGAACGAGTTCAATGAATGTCTTTCAAAGGGTAAAAATGTTGCTTTTGTTATTCGCAAGGGTGCTATTTCTTATGAGTGTAAAATTAAATATAAAAATGAGAACTCAATGACTAGAGAAGAAATCATTCAGCACATTGTAAGTATTTCTGGTGAGGATCCAATTATATCTACCACTGGAAAAGCGAGCAGAGAATTGTTTGAGATACGTGCTGCTAATGACCAAAGTCATAAGTATGATTTTTTAACAGTGGGGTCTATGGGACATGGCTCATCTATTGCTCTGGGTGTTGCTATTAACAAGCCAAATACAAAGATCTGGTGTATAGATGGAGATGGTGCTGTATTGATGCACATGGGAGCCATTGCTATATTAGGCGCAAATAAGCTGCAGAATATGATTCATTTGATTATTAATAACAGTGCGCATGAGACTGTTGGTGGCATGCCTACAGTAGCAGGGCAAATTGATTTGGTTGCGATTGCTAAAGCATGTGGATATTCAAACGCAGTGTGTGTGAACAATATTGAGAATTTGGATAAAGAATTGATGTATGCTAAGTCAAGCAATGAACTATGCATGACTGAGGTAAAGAGCTCTATTGGTGCGCGAGATAATCTTGGGAGGCCTACCATTACAGCATTAGATAATAGGAGGTGTTTTATGGAGTATTTAAAATCACTTAAGTAGTGATTTGCCCCAATATTTAGGAGGAAATAATGGTTAAGAAAAAATCACTTAAATTAAACTTCATAATGAATGCTATTCTCACAATGTCTTCCTTTATTTTTCCGTTAATTGCATTTCCTTATATTTCCAGGATACTTCTTCCTTCAGGAACAGGTAAAGTATCATTTGCAACATCACTAATTTCTTATTTCCTTGTGTTTTCGCAACTCGGGATACCAACTTATGGAATAAGGGCTTGTGCAGTAGTTCGAAATGATAAAAAGGCGCTTACGAGAACGGTTCATGAACTTTTTATTATTAATTTATTAATGTGTCTATTGTCCTATTGTATCCTTTTTATTGCATTAGTGACAGTGCCTAGGTTACAGTCTGATTGCACACTGTATCTTATTATTAGTCTTACCATTTTATTTAATACAATTGGTATGGAGTGGCTTTATAAGGCGCTGGAGCAATATATATATATTACGGTTCGCTCCATTGCCTTCAAAATTGTTGCTTTGATTGCAATGTTTTTACTGGTACATGAGCAGAGTGACTATGTTATTTATGGTGGTATTACTATTTTTGCTGCATCAGCATCTAATATATTGAATTTTATCAATGTTCGTAAATATATTTATGTAGAACCTGTTGGCGGGTATCATTTTAAGCCACACTTAAAAGCAGTTGTCATATTTTTTGCAATGTCTTGTGCAACTACAATTTACACTCATCTTGATACAGTTATGCTGGGATTTATTGTGACGGATGAGGATGTTGGCTATTATAACGCAGCTGTACGTATAAAGACAATATTAGTTAGTGTTGTCACATCGCTAGGAGCTGTTCTTCTGCCTCGAGCCTCTTATTACGTAGAAAATGGGCTGATGAATGAATTTAAGCGGATTACGAGTAAGGCATTGAATTTTGTGTTTTTAGTGGCAACACCATTAATGTTATATTTTATGCTGTTTGCGAAGCAAGGGATTTATTTTCTTTCAGGTAGCGCGTTTGAACAATCCATTGTGCCAATGCAAATCATTATGCCTACATTGTTACTTATAGGAGTTACTAATATTATGGGAATACAGATTCTTGTACCAATGGGGCGGGAGAAGGTTGTTTTATTATCGGAGGTCGCTGGTGCGGTTACGAACATAGTGATTAATGCGGTGCTTATCCCTCAATATGCATCTGTGGGGGCTGCTGTAGGTACACTTGTGGCGGAAGGCGTCGTTTTAATAGTTCAGTATATAGCGCTGAAAGATGCGATAGCTGAGATATTTAAAAAAGTCCACTATTTTAGAATTACATTTGCTATGCTTTTAGGATCTGCGGCATGTATAGGGATTACAAAGCTGAATCTTGGAAACTTTATGACGCTGCTGTTAACTGCGATATTATTTTTCGGCGTGTACGGAATATCATTGTTGATTATGAAGGAAGATTTGATTGTTGAGATTGTTGGCCAAATGGTCGATAAAGGGAAGAAGCACGTTAAGAGATTATAGAAAACTTATTAAAATAGTAATAACGTAAGGAGATTAGGTACTATGTATGATTATTTGGTAGTTGGAGCAGGATTATATGGTTCGACTTTTGCACATAAAGCAAATAAACTTGGTAAATCAGTTCTAGTAATTGATAAACGTCCCAATATTGCTGGTAATATCTACACGGAAGAAATAGCAAGCATTAATGTTCACAAATATGGTGCCCACATTTTTCATACTAATAATAAGCGGATATGGGAGTATATAAATCAATTTGCTGAATTTAACCGTTTCACGAATTCCCCTGTGGCAAACTATCGTGGAGAATTATATTCTCTTCCGTTCAATATGTACACCTTTAATAAAATATGGGGGGTAGTTACACCGGATGAGGCAGCAGCGAAGATTGAAGAGCAGAAGAAAGCTGCTGGTATTACAGAACCCAAGAATTTAGAGGAACAGGCAATTCCGCTGGTTGGAATCGATATTTACGAGAAGTTGATTAAAGGTTATACGGAGAAATAGTGGGGAAGGCCATGCGATGAACTTCCTGCATTTATTATTAAGCGTCTGCCTGTTCGATTGACTTTTGACAATAATTATTTTAATGCGTTATATCAAGGGATTCCCATTGGTGGGTATACAAAGCTGGTTGCAAATATGCTAGATGGTATCGAAGTACGTTTGGGTGTAGACTATTTGGAAAATAAGAAGGAACTTGACGTAATCGCTGACAAGATTGTTTATACGGGAACTGTTGATGCGTACTTTGATTATCAGCTTGGAGCCTTAGAATATCGTTCTGTACGTTTTGAAACGGAAGTTTTAGATAAGGCTAATTTTCAGGGAAATGCGGCTGTGAATTATACAGATTGCGAAACACCGTGGATGCGTATAATTGAACATAAATGGTTTGAATTTGGCAGTCAACCGAAGACAGTAATTAGTCGAGAGTATAGTTCAGAGTGGAAGTTGGGTAATGAGCCATATTATCCGGTTAACGATAAAAAGAACGGTAAATTGTATGAGAAGTACAAAAAAATGGCGGATTCAGACCCAAGGGTTTATTTTGGGGGACGTTTTGGAGAGTATAAGTATTATGACATGGATGCTGTAATTGAAGCAGCGTTGGTGATGTGTGAAAGAAAGATTTGAGGGGCAACTGGTTGTTGAACAACAAAGTTGGTAGTTGCTGGGAACAGGTTTATAGTTAGGAGCTTGTATGATTGATAGGGAAATAATTGTAAGCAATATCCAACGTTTTAGTATGCGTGATGGGCCAGGCATAAGGACAACCGTTTTTTTGAAAGGTTGTACATTATATTGTCCATGGTGTTCTAATCCGGAAAATATTAATAACCACATTGAGCCGTATAGAGCGGAAAATGGCGAAAATGGTGCTTATGGTATAAGGATGTCTTGTTCTGACATATGGAATGAAATTCAAAAAGATAAATTATTTTATGAAAATGATGGCGGTATAACTTATTCTGGTGGTGAGCCCTTGCTTTGGATGAGGCAGTTGGAATCATTGATGAAGTTTTGTAAAGCGGAAAACGTTGGACAATGTGTAGAGACAGCTATGTTTGTTCCAGAAGTACTGTTAGATATAGCATTGCAATATATCGACTTTTTTATAGTAGATATGAAAATTATGGACGAAGGAAATTGTCGTGATGTTTTGGGGGGAGATTTATCTATTTATAAGAAGAATTTAATCAAATTAAATTCTTTTCATAAACCATATATAATAAGAATTCCGTTAATAAAGCCATTTACTACCAATGAGACGAATATAGATTTGATAAGCAATTTTATTAGCAGAGAACAAATTCATCCTGAACAAATCCAGCTATTAAAGGGGCATAATTTGGCTGAAAAAAAATACAATACATTGTCTCGTGAGATGTACCATGCATTAGATATAGCGGACGATGAAATCAATCTTATATTGAATAAATTAAAAGTATTGAGTATTGAAGTGGAAGTATGCGCTGTTTGAAATATGCATTGAAATCTCATATAACAGTGTTACTTTTTAATTCAGAGGGCTGTTGATTGGTAAATGGTAAACGGTAAACTACCATCAGTCCCAAGCTCCTAGTACAGCATTGCGCAATTAACGGTGAATATAGTTATTCTTTTCTTTTTATGAATTATAGTGCATAATAATCTTATTATTATAAAATGGATGGATTTATTATGCGAAAGAAAAC
>Ga0153922_1000508_pt1 | contig 15840 bp, 15 predicted proteins | sample TSNJ006MetaG_FD_104723 | JGI IMG/M metagenome (GOLD analysis project Ga0153922, IMG submission 104723) | Attine ant fungus gardens microbial communities from New Jersey, USA - TSNJ006 MetaG | ecosystem: Host-associated > Fungi > Mycelium > Unclassified | place: USA: New Jersey, Brendon T. Byrne...
CCTACACCAACTGCCTCCCCATCGATATGGAAAGCGTTGACCCTGAAGATCTCTACAAAAGGGATCCTCCAGCGTTCGGTCATGAACTCCTCAGATACTTCCCTCTGGATCCGAATTACATCAATCTCAACCATGGTATTTTTATGCCCTTAGATTATTCCCATCGTTATTTACTCATCTACCATACTGCGAAGGATCGTACGGAATCGCACCCTACGTGGTTCACAAAGTTGCAAATGATTTAAACTTCAAACTTGAAGCTAATCCCGATAAATTCTTGCGGTTTGATTACCTGCAGTATCTTAACGATGTTCGCGAGCAGCTGGCTGAAATGGTAAATGTAAAATGCGACGAGATCGTCCTCGTTCCCAATGCCTCTGTCGGTATAAATACAATTTTACGAAACTTTGAATGGGAGAAGGATGACATTATCATTTGCTGTGTGTCTATGTCTCACCTTGGGCCAATGCACAACGTGTTGATTGTACCTTCACAGTTAACACAAGCTACAATTCTATCCACGAAACTGTGTATAGCCTCCAAGACATGTTACCACATCCCCTTGTATCCGAAGTCCAACTCTCATTCCCACTCAAACCGAAACAAATTACTGATCTGTTCCGAAATCATGTCAAAGCTCTCACAAAGCACAAAGGGAAGAAACGCGTGGCCGTCATTGATAGCATAGTCTCGAATCCTGGGGTGTTGATGCCATGGAAAGAACTAGTGAAAATCTGTAAAGAGGAAGGCATATGGAGTGTCATCGATGCTGCGCACTCAATTGGCCAAGAACAGAATATCGATTTGACTGAAGCTGCTCCTGATTTCTGGACTTCTGTACGTTTCCACTTTGTTCTCTATTTTAATATTTTAGTTCTAAGACCTGATGATCTATGTGTGTTGCTGTAGAATTGTCACAAATGGCTACACGCCAAACGTGCTGTTGCAATGTTGTATATTCCTGAACGGTATTCCAGCACTACAATCGACGCCAAGGGCCAGGTGGACTTCTCATTCTTGTATTTCATAGCAATCGCAATATTATCAAGACATCTCTACCAACCTCTCATGCATACAAACCGGTAGCCGAACGCACACTGGAGGACTTTCTTGGACAATGGGAATGTAAGCTCACCGTTTTATCTGGAATTCTATATCGAAATAAAACCACCTATCAGGGAACGGTACAGTCGATTGGATTCCTTTCCTCGTCGTAGGAGCTGGTCTGTTGTCATAAACCTCAAAGCGATCGCACTGACTTACTGTTCAATCTCAAGCCCTGGATTTCAGGAAATGGATCGGAGGTGAAGCAAAGATATTTGAATACTGCAGCAATCTCGCCCTTGAGGGTGGAAGACGAATGGCAGACATTTTTGGTACTCGGGTTATGGATTCAAATGGAGAATCGAATCTGAATATGGTCAGTATGCCTCATTTAAACACTGCTGTCTGAGTTCTAGGTGCTCTTTACAGGTCAATATTGAGCTTCCGTTCCCACCGACTATCTCCTGGAGCCCTAAGATTGATATGATGTTCAAAGAAAAGATGTTGAAGGAAAGGAATGCATACTCTGCCCATTTTTTTCACAATGGTCACTGGTGGACAAGGTGTAGTGCACAAGTATACAATCAGGTATGATGAATCAGTTTGTTCTATGTTCCCCATGAAGTTACATTGTCCTCGCCACTAGATTGAAGATTTCGAAGAACTTGCAAAGATCTGGATAGCGGTTTGTGATGAAGTGAAACAACAGATAATGTTAGAATAGGAATTTGGGTACTTGAAGTCAACAGAAAAACAGTGTAAATTTATTTTTTCCATAAATACATAAGTCAAGGGAGACCAGGAATCACTGTCAAGAAAGGAAAGAGTAGTTGTTACAGAGAAAGTAGCTGTGGCTGAGCATCTTGTAAAGATCAAGCAAAAAGAGGGGAAGAACTTGTTGGCAAATGTATAACAAGTCTTGTCTTGGCTGTCTTCAGTTATCTCTACCTATGAGAATAGAGTGAAATACTTGAATATCAAAGTATAAGACAAAACCTAAAAGCCAGGCAGAGGTAGGTTCACATTATAGCATTCCGTGCCAGGCAAAAAAAATGTCTGGGAATCTCAGGTTCCAATGACGTAGTAACCCTATTAAAATACGATCGGGGGAGGTTACAAACGGATGGCGAATACAAACAAATTATACCTATCCGTAAACAAGAAGAATGATCTCATCATGTGCATCGCGCAGGCTCGCATGAGATCCAAATTCCAACAAACCCTCTGTTGGAATGAACTCACTGGAACGCGGAACAAAGAACATAGAGGATCAATATTAGATTCCGTGACGTTATTATAGGTAATAAAGGAGAAACACGTACATTTAAGTTCAGACAGCGGATGAAGTAGTCGCAATGGTGGTTTGGTATATACTCAGTCAGTCATCTATGCTGGCTAACCCTCAGTTGTCTTCACTGCTTGTTGACATCTGAGGTTAGTACACATATTGCTGTACTCATATTTTGTGTTGTAGATCTTATTCCTTATACCCTTCCTGTGGTAATGAGCTCCACAAACTTTTACAAAGGGGGGTCATCACGTGCTCTCTCATTCGACGAGAACCTGTCGTCGTTCATTCTCCTGACTCGTACAAAAAGCAAAGAAATAAATTTAAAAGAATGCTCCTCAACGAGAAATTATCTGGGCAGTCTGTTCTCACTCGACAGATACGTCGCGTGCCTTTGACAGCACGTCCGATGGACTTGATCTATTTCTCATTCTTTGCTGTAAGTCATTACTCCACCCTCCCCAAACAAAAAAAAGTCACCCAGACCTTGACAAGCCCTGATTCCTTTAGTCGCATCTCATTGCCTCGTTTGTTATCGATCTTCAATGGCTCTATCCGCCTTTTCTCGTCCCAAAATCATGGAGAACGCTGCTAGAAGTCTACGTCACCTATTCCAATGACCCGTTGATTGGGGGTCTGGCAGGCATCAAGGATGATTCCGGGCTCCTCTGGTTCAAGACCTTTATTACATTCGAAGGGTGAGAGAGAGAGAACCTACTGACGAAAAAAACTTGATAACTCATGGTGCTCTTTTTCTCCCTTAGAATATTTCAGGTACCTGTGCTCATGCTTGGCTTATCAGCACTCTGGACAGGTGAATTCTTTTCTCAAAATTCTCTCTCCTCATTCACAAAATCCAGGAAACAAAAAACTATACCCACTCCTCCTGGTCTACGCCACCTCAGCCGTAACCACGACACTTCCGTGTCTCGTCTATTCGCTATCCCTCCCTTCTCCCAGCAGTAGCACTTCAACCCCCTCTGATTTCACTCTCACTTTCGAGCAACGACTTATATTATTATCCGGATATATCTCCTTCTTTCTGGTTCCTTTGACCATGCTTCTGGACATGGCGAGCCGAGTTTACAAGCTTGTATTACAGGGTTTGAAGACGGAAACCGAGAAGTGGGAATAATAACAACTAAATCAAAGCGAAAGCCCAACATCGATATTCAACCTAGTCCATCGTCACTATTTTTTCTTGGTTTCTTAAATTTGTAAACGTAGTGCTCGAGCGCACTGTGCGGTAAATTATAATCAGAGTGTGGTTCATCTTCATTTTGGAACAATTACATGGATGGAATGAGAGGTTCGATCGGGGAGGGAGAAATGTCTGGAATTCCATATTCAGGACGAGATTCTTCTTCATCAAGTGATAGTCGAATTTTTTTGGATAGAGATTCTACTAAAGGGCTTTTGAAACGACGTTTGTTTTTTTCTTGAGAAAGTTAATGATTGGGGATGGATGGGGGATGACATCTTTAAAGCCATAAGAGCATGTTGCTTCGGAAGCGTAGGTTGGTGACCGTTCGGTTAGCTTATTGAGATATAGTATTTATAGAGGGATGAGTCGTGCTAGAACATCGACTCCTCCTGCGGGTGATGTTCGAAAAGCTCCTACAATCCATAAAGCCTTTTCATTTTGGCCAATAGCACAGTTTGTGTCTTCAATGGTGCTCCGTTGAAAAGCCACAGTCTAATTTGTCACTATCGGTAGCACACACGTTCTATATATAAACGCCTCCTCTGGGAGTCCATCGGTTCGGCTGTCGACAAAGCCTTAGTCGAATAGAACCGTACACGCTCCTTGAGCCCCAGGTACCTCCTGAGTTGTCACTACTCCGTTCTTATCATAATGCCCAAGGTTTTCTGCAAAAAAATTTGTTATTAGTTTTGAAACCGATGTGTCAGATTCCATTTTGGCTGCTTAATAATGACTTTTCCACATACATACTAGCGGGGATCTTACCAATTCTGTTTTTTTGACTTCTTCAGTTTTTCTATTTTTATGCCTAGGCAAAGAGATTCCAAACATGACGCGGGTAGGACCCTCGACCACTTCTTCTCCTACAAGAAACCACTTCCAGAAAAAAAACATGATCGTTTACGAAACCCAAAGTTTCTTAAACCTCGACTCAGGCACAAACCATCGACCTGCAACAATCCAGAAATCATCGTCATTGATTCAGATAACGATGAGCTTCAAGTGCCAGTTACATGCACTGGCATCGTTGAAAAGCAAAGACGTGCTGGCCAAGACGTTTTGATGGACGTTGAAACGGTAGATGCAGATGAGATTTCGGGACGTCGTGTTTCTGCAGTGGATGAGACTATATCGGAGACTCAGGTTTTGGATCCAAGTCTTCTTCCAATTTCAAGCACCATCACCACCGCCACCACCAACAGCTCAACTTGTACTTTTGGGAAACCTTACCTTTTGTCTGAAGGAGCCTCTGTGAATTCTTTCTTGTTTGGATCTCCTGGAAGTCTGCTCAGCCCCTCTGAGTCAAGAGATACATCAACTTCAGGTCTCCGAATAACTAGAGAATCTAACTCTCACCCACAGGCTCTTGAAAAACGAGTAAAAGAAGAAGATAATGCACAGATCGGAGATCTCATGGAAGATTGGTTGATGGGGGATGATGAGAATGAAAGTGAAGACAGAAAAGGAGACGTCGGCGATGATTATGATGATCTTGAATTCGTTGAAGAACGTGAGGTTTTTCTCAACACTGTCTATCCTTGTTGTGAGAAGGAATTCGATGGACGGCAGTCCCCGGTTCGTCATTCATTCGTCGTGCCTGAAATCCTATATCACAGTGACAACTCGAGCAGGAAGTTGATGTCCACATTGACAATCGTCCTAAGGCTAGAAGCTCAGATCAATCATCCGGTGATTCCAAGGCCCTATCCGCAAGCTCAAAGCAATTGAACAAAAGTGACGCTTTCTCTGTCCTCATGTCCTCCTTCAAGGAGAACGAGGCATGGAAAGAGGCAACAGCCTACGAGGACAAGTCACTCAATCATGTCAAATCCAATCGAGGCCGGAGAAAGGCTCCTTTCTACAAGGTACTGCAGGGCATGCCTATCTCTGTCGATGCTTTTCGCTATGGTGCTATCCCGGGTGTTACTGCCTACTTTCTCTCGTTCGTGTCCTCTTTTACCTTTCTCTTATTTGAACAAGAATCTGACTGAACACAATCAAGACATGCACACTCAGACCACTATACTAATCTTTCGTCCAGCTGGAAATCTGGACTCATATATTGTTCTCAAAGCACTGCAAATCTCATCATCCACATGCTTTCTGTAGACAAGAAATGGGTCCGACCGCTTCCGATGGACACTCCAACGATCATACCTGATACCAACGGTGTACAAGTCACTCTTATAGAAGCAAATCACTGTCCAGGATCGTGTCTCTTTTTATTTGAGGGAAGACAAACTGTCGACGCCGGTGACAGCACATTCCGATCCCCCTACGTCGGATCTTCAAGAATCTTTCGATATCTGCATTGCGGTGATTTTCGAGCATCGCCTCGGCATGTCGTGCATCCGGCTATTAAAGGCAAGAAAATTGACCATGTCTATCTCGATACGACTTACCTCGATCCCAAGGTGAGTTGTGAAACTTCTTGACTCAGTATACTTACCGACTCACCGACTCGATGGTTTCCCGAAAAAAAACAGTATACTTTTCCTGCTCAACCGCTTGTCATATCAGCTTGTGCCGAGCTCTCTCGTAGGCTCTTGAATGGCGAGTCTGCAATGTTGAACAATGTCATGAAATCCTGGCTGCCTTCTCTACCATCATTGAGCTCTTATTCGTTATCAGCGGCCAAAGGGAAAAATACGCTTGTGGTTATCGGGTAAGTATTGGATTTGTTTATCGTTCGAACAGTTGACAAAAACGATTATAGAACATATTCAATTGGAAAGGAACGCATCGTGAAAGCTGTCGCACACGCCCTGGAAAGCAAAGTCTATTGCGACCCTCGCAAGACTGCGATACTGTGCTGCGAAGACGACAAGGAATTGGAAACCATGCTCACCGCAGACCCACTTGCAGCGACCGTTCATCTCGTTCCTCTCGGCACGATTACGACGGATCGACTCAAGATCTATATGGACCAATTCAAAGGTGCATTTACTAAAGCCATTGGGTTTAGGCCTACTGGATGGACGTGAGTGATATATTGAAAAGCCTGTGTATGGAAAATCAACTCTTTGGTTTATTTGTGTTCTCTCAAAAAAGATATGCACAACCTGCTGGGACAGATCTGGCACCGAGCGTGACCAGTATACTCACCCGAACGGTTCACAAAAAAGATTTTGCCTATACCGACCTCCACCCGTCTCGGAAATCCTCGTCGTCCATTCAAGTCTATGGTGTCCCTTACTCAGAACATTCTTCCTTCTACGAGCTCACGTGTTTCGCCTTGTCTCTCAATTGGACCAAGATGGTGGCGACGGTGAATGTGGGTAGTGAAAATTCGAGAAGGAAGATGTCGAAATGGGTTCATCAGTGGGAAATAGAGAGAAAGAGATGTAGTGCTGACTTTATGGTGACGCCGCGCCATGAGGATTACTGGTAGAGAATAGGGTTTTGATGTCTGGCTGCTTTTCCATCTTTTTTTTCGTGGAAGGGCCTCCAATGGCTTTAGGGGGTTCAGTGTGAATAAGAGTCACTATATTCCTTTTTTGTGTGAAGAAGAATGAAAAAAACCCGCATTGATATTATCATTACCTATTTCTATGATTTGTTATATTTCTCTGTGTCTTCTATATATCAAGGATAGATTCAAGTAGATAAATTGAACCTCTCCGCCGCTTCACGGAAATGAGGTCAGTTTATTGCTTTACATTATAGGTATTTCAAGGTATACAATCTTGATGTTGCTTCACGATGTTATCAGTCCTTCTGGCCTGCTTTCTGGAAGACAGGCACTAGAGATAATGTAGTCCCCCCACTTGAGATTCTACCTAGGTGTCGCAAATATCCCCTTCATTCGTAGATTGCTTCATTGTCCAAATGCAAGAATTTTTAGCTCACGCTAGCCTGACAGGCTTATCATTGGTTTATGCCAACCATTGACCGGGGGAGGGAAAGAAAATCCATGATGCCTTCTGTTGCTTGCACACCAACCAAAACACCCCCACAATTGATGGTGGTTGGGTGGTATTACTCATTCACATGCCTTTGCTTCCAGATCAATAGCAGCGACTTTGGCACAGCCAAGAAGGTCATGCATTAATCAATACAGAGTGCACATGCGAGAACATCTGTTTAGGGCATGATTAGACGTGCTCTTGTGCCGCATATGCATTTTCATGTCATGGGGCTAAGCATACAGGACATAAACTGAGAAACTACTCCTGCTGCGCACGCTTCCTCCTGATATCACGTTCTTCGGAGATGGTAAGCTTGAGACCCTTACCCTTGGGCAATGAGACCCAAGGCTTGATTCCTTCACCAATCACAAAAATATTGGATATCCTTGTGCCTGATCAGCGAATAACACAAGGGATGATGACCCAAACAAGACGTACTGAGTAGCAAAAGACCTGTCAAGCGAATCCTTGACATGCACGATGTCAAAGCCACCAATGTGCCTCTCACGATGTGTGATAACACCGGCACGACCCATGTTACGACCACCAGTGACCATGACAATATTTCCGGTGTCAAATGGAACAAAATCGACAATCTTGTTTTGTTCAATATCAAACTTGACAGTGTCATTGACACGGATCAGGGGATCAGGATAACGAATTGTTCGGCCATCGTGAGTGACAATGTGAGGGACACCGCGGTTACCGACAGCAACTTGGCGAACCTTGAGGAGTTTGTAGCTGGCTTCCTCAGGTGTAATGCGGTGGATGGTGAAACGACCTTTGACATCGTAAAGGAGACGGAAGTGTTCCCCAGACTTCTCGATGGAAATGACATCTATGAAAAGAATCAGAATCAGACTTGCACAGGAACAGCTCATTGTATTTCCAAGAAATGCTAACCCATGAAACCAGCCGGGTAGGTAGGATCGGTGCGGACTTTACCATCGATTTTGATCAAACGCTGCTTTACAATTGCGACGACTTCACGACCCGTCAAAGCATATTTTAGCCTGTTACGAAGGAAGACTGTGAGGGGAAGACATTCGCGGAGTTTGTGGGGACCAGGAGAAGGACGAGGAGCCTATATCAAGAAAAATGACAAACTGTAAATACTGGATTTGGAATTTTAATAAAAACATGGCACATACGTAGGTTCCGCTCAACTTATCCAACATCCATGATGAGGGTGCTGCCAGGCGTTTCAAGTGCTTTTTGGGTCCCCGAGCCTAACAAGACACGAAAGAATTAGTTATCTTGAACCGAGGGCTGTATTATATGTATCATCCACAAGTTTCAGTATGCATCCAGCAAAACCAGCGATAGGCCTGGCTCATAGAAGCATATGGGAACTCTGGAATAACACGGCATATAGTTATACTGACCATTTTGTCCTTGCGATTGCTTGAGGATTCTTGAGGGTGTCGATATGCCCGCTCGCGAGCGGTCTCGACACAGCGTGCGAAAAAATGTGATGTGACATATACGTGACATTATAGAACAAGCTAGGTTGCTCCAGATAACAGGTAGACTGATTCTGCACCTCTAGCCATAGTTTAGGATGGGCCGTGAGTATCTCTGACACCCCATATATTATCAGTCAGCCTGAAGGATAATTGAGATGTTATCTAATGATCCGGCTTTTAGCATTGCTCTAGAGCCCGTAAGTTCTCGAAAAATGCAACGAGTGATTTTTGAATTGGGGTAGAGATAGAAAGTGCTGTCTAAATGTATTTGTCCATAATTGAAACACAAAAGTGCTAAACCAACGTCTTAATAAAATAGCAGAAAAACAGTCCGACATTACGCACAAGTACATCATAGATGTACTAATTCGTTATTCTACGGTATAAATGATCAGGGTCTCATATTAAAAAAAGGAAAATAACATGTAAGATTCTTCTCCGCCGCAAGTGCGGGTTTTTCATCACTATCATGCCGTCACAGGTCCCACACGTTGTCCCAGTTCATGTGTACGCAGAAAATTGTCGGAAAATGGTATAGAATGCGATATAGGTGAATCTAAAGAAGGAGGAGGCGATGGATACGAATCGACGGGGACAATGCGAAGCGATATAGATTCTTTCTTGAGCGGCCTGAACGGGTGCCGTTCTGGCGCCGCATGACTACTCGGATTGAAATTTGGAGAAACTGGGGTTGGTCTGTAATGTTGTTTTCCAGTATGGTGTAAGGCTGCTCCTGAAGAGAGAGCTGACATTCTCCTGGATCTACCCGTCAACTCATTTGGCACTGAATCCAATCGTACGTCGGACAAAGCGAATTCGTTGGGAGGGGTATCTGTGCCTGAAAGTTCTTGTGATTCCGACTTAGTCGTTGGTAACATCATGTCTCGAGCCGCTTGTACTCTTGACATCTTCTTCTCCCCCTTTTCTACATCGGCTTTGGCATTGTTGTACATGTAAAGGCCCGTAAACGTCAACGCAATGCCAATTGCCTGAAGAGGGTGAACGGTTTGATTAAACCATACAATGGCAATGCAAATGACGGCCACCCGCTTGACAAGGGATGCGATAGAGTAAGTGACGGGTGATGTTGATGAAAGAATGACGAAGGCAATAATGTTCTGAGCAAAATGAACTGCCCCATTCAAGAAAAAGTAATATGTCACAGAATGTGGGGCTGTATGTCCTTGCATAGGATGAAATATATGGTCTGGGTTCGTATAGGCGACTAGAAGAAGGGGAAGGTCGTAGTAAAGCCACAAAGGGACCATGAGCAAAAAGGCCATGCCCGAAGAATAGAGGAGAAGGTTAAGTTTGTCCAGCTTATAGGAGGAGCTCGCCAGGTGCCCGCTTGAGTTAGACGGCACAATCTTCTTGAAGAAAATGTTCGAACTGACGAACACAAGCGCCGATCCAAAAGCGCAAAGTAAGCCAATCACATCTGACGCGACGTCGAACGAACAGGCTAACATGACACCAATGGTCAACGGAAGCAGTGATAGATAGATCTTCGACGAGTAGCTGACGCCAAACAAGAGAGCGTAGGCGGCAACAGTGAATAGGGGTGAGAGTGCCTGTCATAGAAATTCAATTACATTTGGAAAATGACACATTAAAACTGACCTTGATGGTATGTACGGTGCTAACATGGATCCGAGAGATGGCCATGCTGGAAAACATGTGTCCTCCTACCTGAAATAGGCCCATAGGGAAGGTATTCCGGACGATGGTTTTGGTAGGCTTTCGTAGTTTCGAGAATCGGATAAGGGGTGTCATGAAAAGTAGACAGTATCCTGCCACAAAGCCGAATTGGATAAAAGTCAGGGTGATTGGATAGCGGAACTGGCTTAATATCACTTTGCCAGTGTTAGACGAGAGAGCAGAGGTGGTGTACCAGAGGATACAGAGTAGAACGAACACAGGCGTCGAGAACCCAGATTCTCGCACTGTCGATAGCTTAGAGCCATCGATAGCGGAATTATTTGATTGCGCCTGCCAAAACTGTCCTGCTGGTCGACGCACGTTTATGAGCACAGCTCGCACATTGTCAACTAGGCGGTACACAATCGACTGCTTCTCGCTACAACCATTAGGCATGGGCAGAGTATCCATGCTGAGTGATCGTGCTGTCCCATCCCATCGTTGCTCTTCACGACGTTCAGAGATGAATTGTGGGACGAAGCCATTAGAAGGGTGGTACATATCGGGGTGGAGGGATAAGGACCTGTAGAGTGATGTAATAAATTAAAGCATATGCAGTGGGAAAAACTTTGGTATGCCTGTCAGGGAATTGCAGAGACAGTAAATGGGTGAGGAGAACAAATGGCGCTGTCACGTCACATCTTTTTCTACCATCAATCTTAGATCCCGATGTCATTCATCGCCACTTCTGTGACAAGGGATTCTTGGTTTTTGTATTCCGAATGGTTCGAAGTTTTACCGATGATTGCTGTGTGCATACCGTTACAATAGTGTTCACATAGCGACGGGTAGAATGTTCTCTGTGAGTCATCTTATCTGATAGTAACAGTGACATGAAACCGAAGCTCCACGTCTAACAAGGATTACTGTCAATCACAATGAACCCAGAAGAGGTCTCTACTATAGCACCTATTTCCATTGAAACATCCGCTACGAGACCTACGCCTATTGAGACTACTCGGCCGCCGAACTCGATTGAAGAGGCCCCTGTCTCAACTGCCACGACAGAAGCATCCCAGCTCGCTGCAGCTTCCGCCGAACCCACTGCTCCAACTACTACAATTCCTGAGGAGACTCAAGCATCACCTGAACCACAAAATCCGCTGACAGAAAGGTTCACGACTCAAGAATGGATCGTACTCAAGGAGTTTAGAGTAACTCAAACCCATTCTCAGCTCTACACTAGTCCGCTGACAGTTATACAGGATGCACTTCCTGAGATACTTGCACAAGCCTTCCCGGATGATCCTAAGGCCAAAGAGACACCTTTTAGCATGTGGGGCGTGAAAATAGATCCGAACAACCCTCGAGATGCCAAAGTCAGTGTAGTGCTGATGAAATTCCTTCGTGCGAGGTAACGTAATCATCACCTAGCTGAACTTTGTTAGCTTTAGTGTTGAAATAACAGGTTCTAGGAATCATAGTGTTCGCGATGCCAGAGACATGTTCCAGACTACATTGCGTTGGAGGAAGTCGTTTGATGTTGACGGTGCTCTGACACAGACCTATCCTGAAAAATTATTCGACTCCATGGGTTATATCTATGGTAAAGACAAGGAAGGGCGGCCAGTCATGTATAACATATACGGCGGTAATCAGGACCTTAAAGCCATCTTCTCTGATGTCCAGTTGTTCCTTCGGTGAGTAACTTGATGAAAAGGAGTATGTTCATTCTAAATCACTATTGGCCAGCTGGCGAGTCGCTCTTCATGAACGCTTAATGCAGCAATTAGATTTCGAAACCATCGACCAGACCCTCCAAATTCACGGTAGGCTGGCGCAGAGTTCCTATATCGGAGATGCTGACACGGAAGGATCCTATAGATTACGAAGGAGTGAGCTTTATCTCTCGTGATGCCAATTCAAAACTTGCAGCATCGGAAGCCACGAACATCTTCTCATCTCATTATCCAGAACTCCTCGTAGGTCCCTCTAGATAGTTGCCTCATTGATTTTTTTGACTGAGATGCCCAGTATAAGAAGTTCTTTATTAACGTCCCATCCCTATTCAATTGGATGTTTTGGGCCTTCAAGTCAATGATTCCTGATGCTACTTTGGCCAAAATGTCGGTTGTTGGCACTGGCCGCCGTGCCATTCATAAGGCCTTGGGTCCATACATCAACGATGATCAACTCCCTAGACGTTATGGAGGACAGGCGCAAGATTTCTGATAGCTTCTAGAGTTTCTATCACTGGGTCCAGTTTTTGCACCTCCATCACAAGTCTACTGATCAATTGACATCTTTATGACACCTATATATTCCCCCTTGAAGTCTAGCCTGAGACTGATGAATATTACTCCTGATTACTTCCACAACGCATAGACTGCTCAAGTCAGCTTTAAGAACCCACATATTGCAGCCGCAGCTTAATGCATTTTGGAGTCATAGGCCATACGAACATATACAAGGACGACACGAGAAGAGAGCTGAGATAAGGAGAGTTAAGCCTCGTTCACCTCGCGCAGCCGACGAGTAGTACTATACACTAACATCAGAACAGCCATTTGGTCTTGAACGAGGTACATACCTGCGCGTAGTAGAACCAGCGGGGGTCGCCACTGTCCATGCTCCACCAGCTACGGTCTTCCTACAATGCTTACAGTGCCAGATGCCAACTGCTGTCCTCTTCATTGAATCCTATACGAGGTTCCACAAACAGTGATTGGTAAAGGAATCAATGAACTTTACAAGGCTGAATCAGGAGTAACCACACCTTTCCGCAGAACGTGCATGTATACTTGGCATGCTGCGAGATTTCCATCTTTTTCACCTGCTTCCTGAGTGAAGCACCATAACGCTAATATAACCACGGGGAAAAGAAGAGTTTCAATGCGATGTTTCAAGGTTTACGATTCAAGACCTACAGTGCCGTACTTTCCGGTGATGCCGACTTTCCTAGTGCGTTTTGTCTATGATATATGGGCTTCTAATTAGCCAATGAACAGATCTGCAACTTGGATGAAGGAACCAAACCATCTTATAGCAGAGGTGAGAAAAACACTACGGTTTCTTAGAGTTGACGATAGTGATATTGGTACCGTGGGTGAATTACAGGTACTATCCGGAATACTGTATAGTTATTGATCGGCTGGGTCCGCTGATCAGGTTTTTGTAATTTATTTGTAACGCGGTGATCGCGGTCCGTGGTAGCATACAGAAATACACTACATAGTCTTATCACAAACACAGTTGAAAGGCAGATTACTCACAACTAATCCAAAACATTTGAAGAAAGGAGAAAAGGGGGTAGAAGAAGAGAAGAAAATGAAAAGGAGGAAGGAATTACCAAATGGGTTACTACTTATGTAGTCCAAACAAATGTTAAAGGATTGTCAGACAAAAAAGAGAAAGAACTTATCATTCCATCTTGAAATTCATACATGAAACAGCTGCAGCTCTTCATGATGTGAACTCTAGTTTTGATCTCACGACGACCAAAACTGATTGAATATGGCTGGTGATGCAACAGCATAGGGGGGGCTAGGGGGGCATGCTGGCAGTTTATGTGACACATAGCAAGATATAAAGCTAGTCCGATCGATTGGTGGTACGATGAGGCGAGATAGACCTGTTGAAGGAAAGTGAATGTGAGAGTGCAGGGCTCTCTGTATGGTACTTACCTCCCTCTGCACAAAACCATGGGAAAACCTAGACCGCACAGTAGTTCGAGTTCATGAGCACAAGTTTTTTTTCTGCTGAAATGTAGGTGCAATCCAAAAGGGCGACTCGTCATGATTGATGAAATGCTTGCACATCACACAAGGTTTTGTGGAGGTCGTAGAAATTCGACTGTGATGCGAGGCAAATAGCTCCCTGTCTCTTTAGGCTTCATTTCGTCACAAAATTGAGTCGCTACTTCCAGATTGTGGTATGTTGAGCGACATACTAGTTGACCTCTGAGTTCATTGTTGGTCGAAAAAAGATCATCAATTGATTGAAACGGTTCTATTTTTGAATCACCTCTGTTTACCTTTGCTTGTTATCAACTTCGACTGAAAGCCCAACGAGCTGCCTCTCAACTGATTCCGAAAAAAATGAGCTTCAAGAAGAGGTATATATAATAACGTGTCTCAATAAACTAATCCGTGATTCATTGACCCCTCTTTCTCTACCATCCATAGTTCCTCAAAACTTGACCTTCTGGTACGCGTCCGGTACTCCAACCCACTTCCCGCACCACCATGTCCACCGAAGTTTCTGGATATCCCGACGGATCCTAAACGATACACGCGGCCAGAATTTTTGAATGAATTGGCAAATGAGACACCTTTACCAATGATTGTGGATGCTGAATTGGGTATGCCTCTGGATTTGGGAAAGTTTGAGTGTTTGTGGGAGGAGGGTGTTGATGATTCAGGTAAGCGTAAATTTACTTGATTCATGGAGCTGACCTTCATGCTTTGGGGGGGGGGGCTTTAGCATTGAATCCTGATCCGTCAAAGTTACCAAAATTGGACCCGAAAGATGCGTTCCTTTTGTCGGACATATCGAGTTCAGCTGGTATCGCGACAAATGCAGGAAATCTGAGCGGGTCTAGTGCATCGATGACACATGTGCCATGGCTGAGGAAGACAGAGTATATTAGTCGAGAAGGCGTTCTACGGACTTCATCACAAGAAACGTATGTGCTCTTGCTCAAGTAGTAGAAGAGCTCTAATGACACCTCACCAGAAAAACGGTTCAAATTGCGCCTATCGATATCTCAAGGAGTGCACAACTCAAAGACATTGAGTCTTCGTTTGTAGCATCGAACGACGAATTTGACCTGTCAGCGTTAAAACATCCGAATAAACCTGAAGTTGCGGCGCTTGAGTCTTATCCTATTCTACCAGATGCTCAGGTATGGCCAAATCGTTATGACTTGTTCCGGTTCTCGGAGAGACCTGGGGACCGGTCGGTAGATGTATGTTCATTCACTGACTGTTTGAGCTGCTGACCAAGTGTGGCAGGTGGAAGACGAACGTCTAGATTGCGCGATTTTGCGACCTATGAAGACAGAACATGATTCGTTCTTGGCGTATTACCTGACGCAAGATGATGAGTCTGCTATGAGATTAAAAGAGGCAAGAGGGTCTGTCGCACCGTACGAGGTGCCGGAGGGACAGGAACCTACGTTGTTCCAGTTTGTCCGGGATTACGAGACTATCAAGGTGGAACAGAATTTGGAAAACGAGTTCTTGTTGGTTTTGTGGGACGGGGATGGACCAATAAAGTTTGAGGATGTGATGA
>Ga0153922_1000509_pt1 | contig 15801 bp, 17 predicted proteins | sample TSNJ006MetaG_FD_104723 | JGI IMG/M metagenome (GOLD analysis project Ga0153922, IMG submission 104723) | Attine ant fungus gardens microbial communities from New Jersey, USA - TSNJ006 MetaG | ecosystem: Host-associated > Fungi > Mycelium > Unclassified | place: USA: New Jersey, Brendon T. Byrne...
GCCAAGAAGGCACCAGCCAAGAAGTAACCACACGAACGCGCGCCCAGGGTCCGGCGGTACCCGTCAGACCGCGTAGTCTGCCCGGGTGATCTTCGACAGATTCCGGCTTGACGATCAGGTAGCGGTCATCACGGGTGCCGGGCGCGGTCTGGGGGCGGCGATCGCGCTGGCCTTCGCCGAAGCCGGCGCGGATGTGGTCATCTCGTCGCGGACCCAAAGTGAGCTCGACGACGTCGCCGCACAAGTCCGCGCCCTCGGCCGTCGCGCGCACATCGTTGTCGCCGACCTGTCCGACACCGACGCCACGGCGGCACTGGCGCAGGCGGCCGTCGACGAGTTCTCCCGTCTCGACATCGTGGTGAACAACGTGGGCGGCACCATGCCGAACCTGTTGTTGAACACCAGCACAAAGGATTTGCGGGGCGCGTTTGCGTTCAATGTGCTCACCGCCCACGCGCTGGTCACCGCCGCGGTGCCGCTCATGCTGGAGCATTCCCGCGGCGGCAGCATCATCAACATCACGTCGACGATGGGCCGCCTTGCCGGTCGCGGATTCGCCGCGTATGGCACGGCCAAGGCCGCGCTCGCCCACTACACCCGGCTGGCGGCGCTCGATCTGTGCCCGCGGATCCGGGTCAACGCGATCGCGCCCGGGTCGATCCTCACCTCCGCGCTCGACGTCGTCGCCGGCAACGACGAGTTGCGCGCACAGTTGGAGAAGGCGACACCGCTGCGACGACTGGGTGAGCCGGCCGAGATCGCCGCCGCCGCCCTGTATTTGGCGTCGCCCGCGGGCGCCTATCTCACCGGCAAAACCCTCGAGGTGGACGGCGGCCTCAACATGCCCAACCTCGAGCTTCCGATCCCCGACCTGTAAGGACCGTTGATGGCAATCAGAGTCGCCCAGATCGGAACCGGCAATGTCGGCCGGCACGCTCTGGCCGGTATCCTCGCCAATCCGGCTTTCGAGCTCACGGCGCTGTGGGTGTCGTCGGAGCACAAATCCGGACGGGACGCAGCAGAACTTGCCGGACTGTCGCAGCCCACCGGCGTCATCGCCACCAATGATCTAGCCAAAGTGATTGACACACAACCCGACTGTGCGGTGTACACGGCGCTTGCCGACAACCGACTGCCCGATGCGTTAGAAGACTACCGACGGCTGTTGGAGGCCGGCATCAACGTCGTGGGCAGCGGGCCGGTGTTTTTGCAGTACCCCTGGGAAGTCATCCCCGTTGAACTGATCCGACCGTTGGAAGACGCGGCGAAGCAAGGTAACTCGAGCCTTTTCGTCAACGGGATCGACCCGGGCTTCGCCAATGATCTGCTTCCGCTGGCACTCGCGGGCACCTGCCAGCGCATCGAGCAGGTGCGCTGCATGGAGATCGTCGATTACGCGACCTACGACAGCGCCACGGTGATGTTCGACATCATGGGTTTCGGCAAGCCGCTGGACGAGATCCCGATTCTGTTGCAGCCGACGGTATTGAGCATGGCCTGGGGTTCGGTGGTGCGCCAGATCGCAGCGGGACTCGGAATCACACTGGACGGGGTCGTCGAGGTGTACTACCGCGAGCCCGCCCCTGAGGATTTCGAGATCGCGTCCGGTTTCATCGGCAAGGGCACGGCGGCCGCGCTCCGGTTCGAGGTGCGCGGGCTGGTCGACGAACGGCCGGCGGTGGTGCTGGAACACGTGACGCGGCTGCGCGACGATCTCTGCCCGGAGTGGCCGCAGCCGGCCCAGCCCGGCGGCTCATACCGAATCGAGATCACCGGTGAGCCGTCCTATGCGATGGACCTGTGCTTGAGCAGTCCCAACGGCGACCACAACCACGCCGGGCTGGTCGCGACCGCGATGCGCGTTGTCAACGCCATTCCCGCTGTGGTCGCCGCCGAGCCGGGCATTCGCACCACACTCGACTTGCCCCTCGTCACCGGCAGGGGGTTGTACGCTCATTGACGACGGCGATCGAAAGGACTCCTATGCGAATTCGATTCCGGTACCTTGTAGCCGCCGCCGCCGTTGCGGCGCTGTTCGGCGCTCCCACTGCCACCGCGGACTCGTCGTGCACCAACACCGCCAACGGCTCCGTGTGTTCAACGCCCGGCAATGTGCAGATCAACGACAGCCCGTCGGCCGCGGATTTCACGCTGCCGTACTGGGACGAGGTGTGGGGCGGCGCATACCCGGGGCCCTACCCGGTGCCTTACGCCGAAGGCAGTTAGCCCGCCCATCATGCGGACCGTGTGGGCGTTGACGGCGGGCGTGCTTTCTATGCTTTCCCCGCTCGCCGTCGCCGTCGTCGATGCGCCGACCGCGGGGGCTCTTCCCAACTGCGGCATGGTCGCGCCGTGGACGATGCAGTGTGAACACGAACACGGCGCCAACACGTCGATCAACAGCTCACCGAACCCGTGGACCTCCCCTGGACCGTTCCTTGAACAGCCCTGGCTGTACCCGGGCTACCCCGTGTTCGGTCTCGGTGGCTGGGCCCCGTGAGGCGTAGGCTGGTCGTATCGGCCCCTCGACGCCAGCCGCCTAAGAGCCGTCCTATCGGCGTCATACATAGGAACGATCATCATGTCGGCACTTGTCCCGTCACTCGCGCTCTTCACCGCAGCCGCAGGCATTGTGGTCGGGATTTCTACCGCGGCCCCCGCCGCCGCGATCCCCCAATGCACGAACACCGGACCCACCACCACACAGTGCGAGCGTCCGGGCAATGCCCAGATCAACACCGCGCCGCCATACACCACCAACAACTACCCGTTCGGATGGCCGTTCTGGGGCTGGGGTGGCGGCCTCAGCATTGGCATCGGCATCTGACCGTCGCCCTCGCGCTTTCCGCTGGTTTCGGCTAGCCTAACTTTCCTATTCGCGTACCCGGAAACGGGAGGGAAAGTCTAGGTGGCGGTGCAGCACACCGATGCCGATCTGCGGCCCGGCTGGTATCTGCTCGGTCCCGCGTTCGTGGCGGCCATCGCCTATGTCGACCCGGGCAACGTCGCCGCCAATGTCAGCGCAGGCGCCCGGTTCGGCTTCCTGCTGGTGTGGGTGATCATGCTCGCCAACGGGATGGCGGGCCTTGTGCAGTATCTGTCGGCGAAGCTGGGCTTGGTCACCGGCCAGTCGCTGCCCGAGGCCCTCGGTGACCGGATGCGCCGTCGCAGCCGGCTCGCCTTCTGGGCGCAAGCCGAGCTGGTGGCAATGGCCACCGATCTGGCCGAGGTTGTCGGCGGATCGCTTGCGCTGTATCTGCTGTTCGGGTTGCCGCTCCTTGTCGGCGGCGTGATCACCGGGGTCGTGTCGCTGCTGTTGCTTTTGGTGCAGGACCGACGCGGCCAACGCATGTTCGAACGGGTCATCACCGGGCTGCTGCTGATCATCGCGATCGGGTTCCTGACGAGCCTGTTCGTCAATCCGCCGCCGATCGAGGACATTGCCGGCGGGGTGGTGCCTCGATTCCGCGGCGCCGAAAGCGTGCTTCTGGCTACCGCGATACTCGGCGCCACGGTGATGCCGCACGCCGTCTACCTGCATTCCGGCTTGGCCCGGGACCGGCATGGTCATCCCCACGGACGCCGCCGCGCGCTCCTGCTGCGAGTCACGAAATGGGACGTCGTGCTGGCGATGGTCGTGGCCGGTGCCGTGAATCTGGCCATGCTGCTGGTGGCGGCCACCAACCTGCAGGGCCGCGACGACGCCGACAGCATCGAGGGAGCCCACGCCGCGGTGCGGGACACACTCGGGCCGACAGTCGCGCTGTTCTTCGCGATCGGGCTGCTGGCGTCGGGATTGGCATCGACATCGGTCGGCGCATACGCCGGCGCGATGATCATGGATGGCCTGCTTCACCGGTCGATCCCGCTGCTGCTGCGCCGGCTGATCACGCTGGTGCCCGCGTTGGCAATCCTGGCAAGCGGCCTCGACCCCACGCGCGCGCTGGTGTTGTCGCAGGTGGTGCTGTCGTTCGGGATTCCGTTCGCGCTGATTCCGCTGATCCGGCTGACCAGCGACCGGACGGTAATGGGCTCCGATCGCAACCACCCCGTGACCACCGCGCTGGGCTGGGTTGTCGCCGGACTTATTACTCTGCTCAACATCGAGTTGCTGTATCTGACCGCGACCGGCTGACGCGACGCGAGGAGCGAAATAGATGCACACATATTTCGCCTATGGCTCGAACCTGTGCGTCGCGCAAATGGCGCGGCGCTGTCCCGACGCGACCAACCCCCGCCCCGCGACACTCGCCGATCACGACTGGCTGATCAACCAGCGCGGCGTTGCCACCGTCGAACGGTCCGCGGGAACACACGTGCACGGAGTGGTCTGGGATCTGTCGGACCGTGACCTGGCGACTCTGGACAGTGCCGAAGGAGTGCCGGTGCGGTACCGGCGCGACAAGTTGACGGTGGGCACCCCCGACGGTCCCGCAGACGCCTGGGTTTACGTCGACCACCGCGTCGAGACGGGTGCCCCACGGCCGGGCTATCTGGAGCGGATCATCGACGGAGCGATACACCATCGACTGCCGTCCCCCTGGATCGAGTTCCTGCAGCGCTGGGATCCGACGCACTGGCCCACCCCGGCGGCAGTGAAAAGCCTGAAAGCATTGAAACACGGTGGGCCACAATCTTTCTCCGAGCTCTTGGATCAGCCCGGGGTCTTCGAGGAAAGCCGGCTGCGGTCCCGGTTCGGATTCCTGGCCATCCACGGCGGCGGGCTGGAACAGATGACGGATGTGATCGCCGAGCGGGCCGCTGGCGCGGCGCATGCGTCGGTGTATGTGGTCCGACATCCTGACCGTTATCCGCATCACCTGCCGTCATCGCGATTCCGCGCCGAGGAATCGCCCACGCTTGCAGAGTTTCTCGGCCATGTCGACGTTGTGATTTCTGTGCACGGCTACGGCCGCATCGGGCGCAGCACCCAGCTGCTGGCGGGCGGCCGCAACCGCGAACTGGCCGCCCATCTCGCCCGGCATGTCGAGCTGCCCGGATATCACCTCGTCACCGATCTCGACGCAATACCGCCCGAACTGCGCGGCGTGCACCGCGACAACCCGGTAAACCGGGTCCCCGGAGGTGGGGTGCAACTCGAACTGTCACCGCGGGTTCGCGGGATCAGCCCGCGCAGCCGGCCGCCCGGCGACGACGGTCTGTCGCCGGTCACGTCGGCGCTGGTAAGGGGCCTCGCCGCGGCCGCCCGCACCTGGCTCTGAGGGTTGCCGTTTACGTGAGCGTCCCGCGGCTTCGGCGCTGGCGTCGACCGTCGCCGCGGACGTGTTTTCATCCTTGCGCGCCATTGTGCTGCGGCGTGTCGTAGTCTCCCAACGACAGTGATCGAACAGGAAGGCCGGGTATGGCGAAATCGGTTGTCCACGCGCTGCTCATCCCATGTGCGCTGGCAGGCTTGGTGATCGGCACCGCGGGCTGTTCGTCAGGGCCCAAGACGGTGAGCAAGAGCGACGTCGAGAGCCAGATCAGCCAGAAGATGACCGACGCCGCAGGCAACAAGCCGGATTCCGTGTCCTGCCCGGGTGCGCTGAACGCAACGGTCGGCTCCCAGCTGAATTGCTCGATGAAGATCAAGGACAAGACGTACGGCGTCAACGTCGCGGTCACCAGCGTCGAGGGCGACACCGCGAAGTTCGACATGGTGGAAACCGTGGACAAGAACGAGGTCGCCGGCGATATCACTGACCAGGCCACACAGCAGCTAGGGCACAAGCCGGACTCTGTGACCTGTTCCGATAATTTGAAGGGTGTGGTGGGCACGACGTTGAAGTGTCAGCTCGTCGATCAGGGCCAGACCACGCCCTTGACGGTCACCGTCACCAGCATTGAAGGCGGGGTCGTCAACTTCAATTGGGCGCCCGATAACTCATCGGCGCCCAGTAGCGAACCGGCGCCGAGTCCGAGCCCGGCCCCCTAGGAACTCAGCTTTCTGTCGGCGGGAAACCCGGTGATCGCCTTCGATTTTCGCAGTGGCGGCGAGCCGCGTTGACGTCGGGACGATTCGAGTCGATCCTGGCGAGGTGGGCGACGACCAACAACGAGGTGGGCGTTTCGATCCGGTCTCGAAACTGCTTCGCCTGCCGTGGTCGACCCGCGATTTCATCGACCGAATCGTCTCCGGAAGCGTCAACCAGACCGGTCGGCGAACGCTCTACATGCTCATCACGACGTGGGACATGGCGGGCGGCGGCCCGTTCGCGGCCAGTGCCGTCGCGGCATCGGGTATCGCCAAAACCGTTGACATCGTCGAGAAAAGCCTGACGGTTCCGATTCTCAATCCTCTGCTGAAGAAGCTCGGCGCCGACAATGTGAAGCTTCGTGCATCACTGTGCGCGTCGCAGCTGGTCGGCATTGGCATCATGCGCTACGCCGTTCGTTCGGAACCCATCCACTCGATGGACGTCGACACACTCGTCGACGCGGTGGCCCCCACGATGCAGCGCTACCTGACCGGCGACCTTTCGTGATCAACCCGTCCGGGGGTCACCCGGACTTTGCCTGGTTGTCTCACCGTCTTCGCCGCGCGGTGCTACGGTCGGTGGCTTGATGACCGCCGTACCCCCGTCGATGAATCATTTGCCGTGTCCGAATTGAACAGGCGGCGATTCATGGCAAGTCTCGCCGCGGCCATCGTCACCGGAATCGGCGCAGCGCGCTACACCCTCGGCGGCCCGAGTCACGCCGCGGTGCCCGCGGCGAAATCAAGACCGGCGCCACCGAGCTCTGAGGGCTCTCAGGTCGTCGAACCCCCGGTGATGCCGGCGCGCGCGTTGCTGCCGCCGCCATCGCCGACTGCTCGGGTACCGCTACCCGGCAACGGGGTGCTCACGGTTCTGCCCGGCGGTTCGGATCTGCTCGCATTGACGGTTGACGACGGTGTCAACAGCGACGTCGTCCGGCTCTACACCCAGTTCGCCAAGGACAGCGGCATCCGGATGACATATTTCGTGAACGGCACGTACCGGTCGTGGACCGACAACACGGAGTTGCTGCGGCCGCTGGTGGAGGCCGGCCAGATTCAACTCGGCAACCACACCTGGTCACATCCAGACCTGACCATGCTGTCAAAATCGCGGATCTCCGAGGAAATAACGCGCAACAGCACATTTTTGAAGACCAGCTACGGTGTCGACGCGAGACCCTATCTGCGCCCGCCGTATGGAAAGTACAACGCGACGGTCGCGGCATGCGCCGCAGACCTCGGCTATACCGTCACCACGATGTGGTCGGGCTCGCTGTCGGACTCCACCGTCGTGACCGAGGACTATATCGTCAAGATGGCGACCCAGTACTTCAAGCCGCAAACCATCGTCATAGGGCATCTCAACCACATGCCCGTTACCCGCGTCTACGGTCGGCTCGTCGAGATCATCCGCGACCGCAATCTTCGCACGGTCACTCTGAAGGATGTGTTCGCCTAAATCGCTGTCGAACGGTTCCGTTCTCGCCTCACAACGCCCTTGAGGGTTCATGCGGCATCCGCCCGCGGCTTGGTGAGGGTGAACCGATCGACCGGCGCCGCGTCGCCGAACGGGCCACGCAGGGCGTAGTAGGTCGCGGCGATCGATGTCGGTCCCCCGACGTGGCCGGGGTCGACGTCGAAGACGACGAAACCATAAGGGTTGTCCCGGTCGCGGAACGCTGACCATGGCGCGTCTTCTTCAACGTATATCGGGGGCCTGCCGCCCTGCGCGGCATCGAAGTCTCCGACGCCGATGAGCACGCGACACCGGGGCGAATCGAAGAGAAGCCGATTGGTCGGCACCGAGGTGCCACCGCCCCCGATCACCAGATGCACTGTCCCCCTGCTCGTATCGATGAGATCGGCGCGAGTGTCCACCGGCTGCGGTGTCAGAGTGTCGGTCCGCGCCGCTCCGCGAACCGAATACGAGCGCTCGTAGTGATGCTCGTGACCGCACACGACCAGATCGACATCATAGCGGTCGAAGAGGGGAAGCCAGTTTTGCCGGATGCCCAGGTCGGCCCCGTTGCCGCCCTTCGCCGTGGAGATCGCGGTCTGGTGCATGCACACGACGACCCAGTCGATCCCGCGGTCAGCGCGCGCTGACGCGAGTTCGTGTTCGAGCCAACGCTTTTGGGCACCGCCGGAGTAGCCGCGCACATATGAGTTGCCGCCGTCCTGATAGCAGATGTCATCGTTGTTGAGGCTGATCACCCGGACCGAACCTACGGTGAATGCGTACCAGAGGCCCCGCAGTTCGGCATCGGCCCCCGAGTCCGGCAACGCGAAATACGTCTGGTAGGCGCCGAAGCCCACCGGTCCGTTGCCCAACTCGTTTTCGTGATTGCCGGCAGCTGGCATCCAGGGTCGATACCGCGCCGAGCGGGAATTGATTTCGAACCAGTCCGACCAGGTGCGGATCCGGTCAGCGGACAGGTTGGCATAGCACAGATCACCGTTGACGAGGTTGAAGAGCGGCGTCATCCGCTCGACCGCGGCCGTCATGTCGCCCGCCGCCGGAGAGCCGCGGTTGTCACTGGTGAAGGACGTGCCGGTCAGATTGTTCAGCGCCGAGGTCGACTGGTCGCCGAAGCTGGTGAAGCGAAACGCGCCCCGCCCGCGCGGGGCAGTGCGCACCGTGCCGAGCTGCGGGCTCGCACCGTCGTGCACGGCGGCGTAGATGTAGTCCGTGTCCGGCGTCAGATTGGTGATGCGCGCGTGATTGACGCGCACTTCGATTCCGGACTTGTCGTCGCGGTAGGTCCGCGTTTCGGCCTGGACCGTGCGTCCGAAGCCGTCGCCCGGCGTGCCCAGCATCGCCCGCGGGTTGCGGATGGCCGCTTGCGTGAACCACGACACCACGACCTCACTGGACGCGTCCGCACCGAACTGTAAATGCAGGCCGCCTACCCGCGGTGCGTCGCTGCGGTCAGGCCGCAACCACGGCTGTGGCCTACCGCCGCGCGACTGCAGCAGGGCAGCCCCGCCCACACCCATCCCGGCGCCGACTAGAGCCGACGCGGCGCCGGTGGTCAACAGGGTCCGACGGCTGACTCCCCCGGTCGTGTCTTCAACCTTGTCGCTGGGCAAAGGCTCCGTCTCAGACATTCCTTGCTTGATACCTCAGCCGCCCGAACACCACCAGATGCCCAGGTGAAATCAGCCAGCGCCGCGACCGCGAGCGCCGCCAACCCCACCGAGATCGCGATCGGCAACAACGTCGCCAAGCCGTAACTGCCGCATTAGCACGGCCCAGCGTCAGCTGTTCCCGGCCGTCATTGACTCGTGGAATGCGTTTTGCTGCTCGACCAGCTGCTCTTCTTGCTGGCTGGTGTCTTCGGTTTGCTGCGCGGTCTCCTGACTCAGCTGCTGTTCTAGCTCATTGTTCTGGTCGTCGTCAGAATCGGCCAACCTGATGCCGCCCGAGGCCACCGCAACCGTGTTCGGGGTTGCGGGGTGATATTCCATCCCGTACCGCGTCCTGATTGAGGTCATCTTCACTGCCTCCTACGCCGGTTCGCCGAACTCCTGTCGGTTCGAGTGACCCCAACGTAGGGGGGCGAGCTAGGCGAGGGCTCTGCCTGCTCTATGGGTGAGCTGTGAATCGTGCACCCAGCCGAAATGCCACAACGGCCGGACAGCAAATTCACTTTCCTCGCTGCGAGTTGAGGACGTGGCCGAAAATCGGATAACCGCCGGTACAGCGCTCGCGTGTGCGCTGGCTCTCGATTCCTGCGCAAAGCGCTAACCGTGGGAGAATGCCTGCTAATCATGATCAACCAGGCACACCGCCTTGGGGGTCCGGACGTCCGGCCTCGCCCGCAACCGCCGCGCCACCGCCTTCCGAATCGGTCGGCGAAGCGTCGGCTGGTGTTCTGTGCCCAATTGCTGACCGCAATGGTCGCCGTCGTGATCGTCGTGATCACCGGGATGGCCTGGGCCGGTAACCGCAACCTGTTCGGCGGGATCACGGTCTCACAAGCGTTGGAAGGCGCGCCCGTCTCGACGGGCGGCGACCAGAACGTCCTGATCATGGGCCTCGATAGTCGCCTCGACGAGCACGGCCGGCCACTGCCACAGGAAATGTACGACGCGCTGCACGCCGGGGACGAAACAGCGGGCGGCTACAACGCGAACGTGCTCATCGTCGTGCACATCCCCGGTGGTACGGGCCCGATCACGGCGATCTCAATTCCTCGCGACGACTATGTCGATCTGTCGGGATGTCCCACCTCCGACTGCAAGGGCAAAATCAAGCAGGCTTACGGGCTGGCCTACCAGCACGTGATGGACTCGCTGCCGACCGCCGATCCGTCCTCGACCGAGTCGACGGCCGACGAGCAGAAGGCACGCGAAGCGGGCCGAAAAGCGGAGATCAAGACCGTCCGCAACCTGCTCGGCATCCCCATCGACCACTTTATCGAGGTCACACTGGTGGCGTTTTTCCAGATTGCCCAGGTGGTCCAACCCATCACGGTGTGCCTCAACGAAGACAGCTACGACAGCTTCTCGGGGGCCGATTTCCACAAGGGCGTGCAGCAGATCGACGCCACCCAGGCGATGGCGTTCGTTCGGCAGCGCCGTGACATCAACGACGACCTTTTCACCGACCTCGACCGCACCCGCCGCCAGCAGGCGTTCATCGTGTCCCTGCTCAGCGCAATGCGCCACGGTGGATCGATGTCGAGCCCCAGCGATCTGCACAGGTTGCTCGACGTTGCACGGCAAAACATCGCGGTCGACGCGGGGTTCGATCTGGCCGACTTCGTCCAGCACTCATCCAGCTTCACCGATCGCGGGGTGTCCCTGTACACCTTGCCGATCGCTACGTTCGACCAGGACTCGGCCGGCGAGGACGTCAACACCATCGACGTTCCAACCATCCGTTCGATCGTGCGCACCCTGATCGCAGGCGGCTCCTCATCGGCGCCGACGACGACCAGCGCATCACAAACACCGTTGTCGGACGACAACACCGCAATGTCGGGTGCCATTTCCGGGGCGAACGGCATCGTGCTCAACGTCGTCAACGCGTCCGCGTTCCAAGGTCTCGGGACACATCTCGTCAGAACGTTTAGCGACCGGGGCTTCACGGCCGGTGAGGTCACCACCGCGGAGTCCATGACAGAGGAGACGACCGTCAAATACGGGCCAGGAGCACAGGCGGCCGCCGAGGCCCTGGCGCACCAGCTGAGCCTGACAGCGACCGCGTCCGACACACTTGGCCGTAACACCGTGCAGTTGACGATAGGGACGGATTTCCCGAGCACCGATTACGTGACCGGCACAACCACCAGAACCAGCAGCAGCACGTCGACCACGACCACTCCGGCCACCCCGGTCGCCACGGTGTCTGCCACCGCCACTGGCAGTCAGGCTCCGGCACCCACCGACCTGACTCGGATGACCACCGACCAGGCGCCGTGCGTGAAGTAAACCGAGTTTTGCGTGGATCGGAAACGGGTGGAGGAGACTTGACAACATGACCCACGATCCGAGGTACGCGCCGCGCCCTCAGCCGCCGGGCTGGCAACAACCGTATCCGCCTCGGCAATACCCGGCTCGCCAACCCGAGCAACGCCCTTATCAGCAGCCGTACGACTGGAGGCACGTACAGCAGCCTCAATCGCCGTATGACACTCGCCCGACGGCGGCCTTCCCGGTGGTTCAACCGGTTACCCGGCCGATGGTTCAACCGGCCGTCCGCCAGGCCGTGGTTCAACCGGTCACCCATGCGGCGATTCAGCCTCCCCCCCGTCGACGTTCTCGGGCGGGGTTGCTGTTCGCCGGCGCGATAGTGCTATCGGTCGTGTCGGCCGCGGTCGGTGGAGTCGCCGCCGTGATGGTCCAATCGCATCATCCGCTCTTCAGCACGATCACGACGGTGCCTGTGAACGGCGCGCCACCGCCGCAAAGGACCGAACAGGGATCGGTCGAGCAGGTGGCCGCCAAGGTCGTGCCGAGTGTGGTGAAGCTGGAGACGAAACTGGGCAGCGCGGTCGCGGAGGGTTCGGGCATCATCCTCGATGCCAACGGTCTGATCCTGACGAACAATCACGTGGTCTCGGTCCCCGACGAGGGGCCAAACGGGTTGGCGGGAGCCGAGACCACCGCCACGTTCCATGACGGCCGTACCACGTCCTTCAGCATCGTGGGCGCAGATCCGATGAGCGACATCGCGGTCGTGCGCGCGAAAGACGTGTCCGGCCTGACCCCGATCAGCATCGGGTCGTCCGCCAACCTGCGGGTCGGCCAGAGTGTGGTGGCGGTGGGATCTCCCCTCGGTTTGGAAAGCACCGTCACGAGCGGCATCATCAGCGCACTCAACCGACCGGTGTCGTCGGTCGGTGACACCGCTAACCAAAGCACCGTGCTCGACGCCATCCAAACCGACGCCGCAATCAACCCCGGGAACTCGGGGGGCGCGCTGGTCGACATGAACGGCGACCTGATCGGCGTGAATTCGGCGATCGCGACGATGGGTGACAGCAATTCCACCACAGAGACCGGCTCGATCGGACTGGGTTTCGCCATTCCCATCGATCAGGCCAAACGCATCGCCGACCAGTTGATCGCCACCGGCAAGGCTTCGCACGCGTCGCTCGGCGTGCGGGTCAGCAGCGATGAGAACACCCACGGCGCCCGGATCGTGGACGTCACGGGTGGCGGCCCGGCGGCCTCGGCGGGTCTGCCCACCGGAGCGGTGATCACCAAGCTCGACAACCGGGTGATCGACAGCGCCGACGCGCTGGTTGCGGCGGTGCGCTCGAGGGCACCGGGTGACACGATCACGCTGACCTATAACGATCCGACGGGTGGCTCAAAGACGATCCAGGTCAAGCTCGGTACCGCCGCCCAGTGACGTGGGTGTTCGACGCATCCAGCGGTCAGCTGATCGTCAAGACAGGTGTTACCGGCCGCGCTTCACGGATGGGCCACCGGCTGACAATTGCGATGAACTCGTGGCAGGCCACGGTCTGGTGGGCGGGTGACGAACCGTCTCGCGTCGATCTGCACGTCGACGTGGCATCCCTCGACGTCCTGCGCGGCGAGGGCGGTGTCACGCCACTGTCCGGGGCCGAGAAGGCTCTGGCGCGAGCGAACGCGCTGAAATCGCTCGCGGCCGATCGGTTTCCCGCGATCAGCTTTCGGGCCGACGACATGGCACACACCGCCGAGGGGTACCGCCTCACCGGAACCCTGGAGATTCGCGGGAGGACCCGACCGCGGAGCATCGACGTCCGCGTGGCCGATCTCGACGACACCTGGCAGGTGTCGTGCGACGCGCAGGTTCGCCAATCCGAGTTCGGCGTCAACCCTTACTCGATGTTCGTCGGCGCGATGAAGGTCGCCGACGACGTGAGTGTGTCCTACATGGGGTCGCGGGCCAAGGACAGGTAACTGAGGGCGCGGGATGGATCGCGTGCCCTGTTGCCGGTGACACCGCGGTTCGAGCAGCATGAGGTGCGCTCTGACAGGTAGATGAAACGGCGGTGGTGGAGATGACCCGATCCCGGCGCGCGTTGGAGATCCGGCGTATCCGGTCGTGGCTGGCGCTGACTTCGGCGGTCGTGTTGGTCCCGTGGATCGCCTACCTCGCGTCGACGCTGCCGGCCAATTACGCTGCCCAGCATTGGGGGATCACCTGGGTGGGCTTTGACATTCTGCTGCTGACGTTCATGATCGCCACTGCCTGGCTTCCTGCACCACCGTTTGCTCACGCTCGTCGCGTTCACGACCGGGGTGCTGCTGGTCTGCGATGCCTGGTTCGACATCATGACGGCCCGGCGGGGTGACATGGTCACCTCGGTGCTGAGCGCGGCGATTGTCGAGCTGCCGCTCGCGGCGATCCTGATCGGCGGAACGTTGCGGATTGTGCGACTGGGGGGTCCGCATTTTTCGGGGTCCTCCTCGTACCGGCGGCGGTTCGGATTCCCGCGTTGGCCGGCCCGCATGCTGGGGGCCTAGCATCGCTGTTGATGACCAAAGACTTCCGGTTCGGTGTTGGGTTGCTGCCGAAGGATTCCCGGTCGGCGTGGCAGGAAGCCGCCCGCCGCGCTGAGGGCTTCGGCTTCGATGTGATTCACGTTCCCGATCACCTCGGGGCTCCGGCCCCGTTTCCGTCACTGATGTCGGCGGCCGAGGTGACGACCGTCCGACTTGGCACGTTCGTGCTCAACGCGGGGTTCTACAAGCCCGCGCTGCTGGCGCGCGACGTCGCGGCGCTGGACGTGCTCAGCGACGGTCGCTTCGAGCTGGGGCTCGGCACGGGTTACGTCCGGGAGGAGTTCGAGGCCGCCGAACTGCCGTTCCCGAGCGCCGAGCGCCGCGTCGGCTATCTCGAGCACATGACGGCATACATGCAGGAGCACGTGACCGGCGTGCCGATCATGATCGCGGGCTCGGGACGCCGCGTGCTGACTATCGCGGCGCAGCGCGCCCACATCATCGGCATCGCGGCCGGACGGCGCGCCTGGACGGTGACCGACCCGGTCGGCGAGCGCGTCGAGCTCGTCCGGCGCGCCGCCGGGGACCGGTTCGGCGACCTCGAACTGAATCTTGCGATCATCGGTCTTCCGCGCGACGGCACCGGTGTCCCCAATCTGTCACTGGCCCGCCGTTACTCACCCGATCTCTCCGAGGACGAGTTGCGCAAGATGCCGGGTGTGCTTACCGGTACCCCGCGAGAGATCGCCGACACGCTGCGAATGCACCGTGACACGTACGGGCTGACGTACTTCACCGTGCAGGAGCATCATGCGGAGAGCTTTTCGAAGGTGATCGCGGAGCTGCGCTGACCCTCGCCCGGTAAGCTGCGACGCGGACTGGCCCTCGGGGACCTGACGAAAACTCTTCGATGCCTGGTCTCGAATGGTGTAGTCCGTCGGGCGAGAACGCGATCCCCCGGGTTTGGGAACGCGCCGAGTGTCGGCGATGGTCGCCGCGAAGACGAACCACGCAAACTGCGTCATGCCAGCGCCGCGACACGATGCCCTCTACGGGTGCCAGTGCTTCGTGTGGCAGAGCACCAAGCGACGTCGTTGTGAATAGTGATAACATCGATATCAGGAGGTGAGCGAGCATGCCAGATGTCCTGATCGGAGGCTTGTCAGAACCCGCGGTCGCCCGTATCGACGCCGACGCCACAGCCCATGGACTTTCGCGCAGGCCACGATTCCACTCGACGGCACGTGAGCCCTGAATGTGGCGCGCGGCGATGGACGCACAACAGGATGACCAATACGGAGTAATTGTTGATGGGTAATCAATGTTGTCAACGAAACCAACTGGGCGACAACACTATTGAGTCATAGCGGGAGAGCGGCTCTTGGCAGCACCCCCTGCAGCGCTCATGCGCGGTGGTCGGCCGAACAGGGCGGACGCCACGTGCACGCCGGGATCGAAGTCCAAAATGGCGACAACGACAGCGAATTCCGTTACGGCACGAAGTTCGCCATGCTTGCCACCCGCCCCAACACTCTCCGCAACAATCGGGTGATCCTCGACGTCGACACGGTGCCAGCCGGCAAGGGCTACGGCGGTGAGGCCCGCACCGCCATCGACATGATCGCACGCATCATCGCCGACGAGGACGTTCGGTGTGACGGTGTCTGCTACGACGGCGCATTCCGCGGCAAGCATATCGACCACGCCATGAAACTCGGGCTGACCGTGCTCTCACCGCAGCACGACGGCACCCGCACACCCACGGCGTTGGCTCGCATCGACTGCCGCTGCGGCGAGGCACACGAGCTGTGGACCGCCGACGGGCGCATCTGCCAACGCCAAATCCTCGACACCGGAGACACCCACCTGCAGCC
>Ga0153922_1000510_pt1 | contig 15795 bp, 18 predicted proteins | sample TSNJ006MetaG_FD_104723 | JGI IMG/M metagenome (GOLD analysis project Ga0153922, IMG submission 104723) | Attine ant fungus gardens microbial communities from New Jersey, USA - TSNJ006 MetaG | ecosystem: Host-associated > Fungi > Mycelium > Unclassified | place: USA: New Jersey, Brendon T. Byrne...
CACTGCTCCAACGACCCCGACAGTGACATCGTCATCGTCGACTTTGGCATGCAAGTCCCCATCCATTTCTACCCACTCTTTTGACCACCCTTCCTTGACTGGCATCATGTAAAGTAAAAAAAAAATGTAACTTTTGTCACATCATACTTGCACTTTCGAGAATCTCTGGTTGAGAACATGGTCTTTTTGCATATCTATGGTCTTGGGTTTCTTTCTTTCATGGACATTCCTGTGCTTGGTCGGCACCTTTGTTGGTTCGAAGCAACAGACAGACCTTGCGTCTCGGCTCTGAGATTCAACCTACTTCATTTACTCTTTTGGTCCACTAACTGATCAATTTTTACTGCCAATGATCAAGCATCTTTTGCCAGAGAGCACAGATTGCGTCAAGAATTCCTATATATCGAAGAAATCTTTGTCAGACAAGGACGTAGTGTGAATTTTTGAGGACAGCAATACTATATGTTCGTTCCACATTCATAGATTTGTCAAAAGATTGGCATTGCAGGGTCTCGGTATAAGGAATAAAAATAGATCACCGAGGAGATGAAGGACTTCATTGCTGGATCAATGATCAATGTGATATAAACACTGTCCGTATAGATCGAATTATGCGCGAAACGACAATACTAACAGGTTGGTCACTGCACATCGAGCAAGGTCGTGTACCTTTTACGAAATCCTATACGTGAAGATGCTCCAAAGACAGCTGTATAGCATGACAAATGCTCGACGGTCTGCCATCCAACAGGGCACTCCGTCATGTCTAGCATCCTCAAGTCGTCTGAAGTGTCAGAAGACGAGATCCAGAAATGATCACGATGACCATTTCTCCCTACCAGGGCATTGGTAGCGCACCACAGCCAACACAAGCGTTCAAGGCAATCCTACGCGCTAAAGGAAACTTCCACCCTTTCCAAATCGATCTCCCAAGCCTTTTGCTTCGTGGATCATCTGATTCCGTTTGTTGTCGTCCAAAAGCCTGCCACCCACGGCCATGTCCCGTGCGTGGTCCCAAATGGCTTTTGACGCATCATCTTCGTCTTCCGATTTTTCTCGCATGGAATGTTGCTCCACGAGTGAAGGGCCGCGTATCTTCCGCTAATGAACGAAAGATACATGAGGTCCTTCAAAAAGATAAGTACATGAGAGAGAGAAAGAAACGTACGGTATACTCGTCGACCCCTTTCTTGATACTTTCTTCCTCTCGTTTGCTCCGTTTCTTATTTGATGAACCAACACCGAGGGCTTCCTCATTTGCAACATCAACGGCGCGTCTCTTCTTTCCTGCAACCTCATCTGCTATGCGTTGTTGTCTCTCTGCAGGAGTTTCTGTCCAGAGACTGTTGTCGCCTTTGTTCACGGGACCACTGGTTCGCGCAAACTGACGAGCTTTGAGTTTTGTCGTGTCTAGATCTATGAAAATCGAGTTGGTGTAAAAAAATCAAGAGAAAACATCTGGAAGAGGGAAACCTTACTCCCGAGTAGGTCGCTAGCGCTAGGTGGGACAAGCATCCACTCCTCCCGTTTCAAAGCCTTGGGCTCTTTTGCTTTCTCTTCGTTCTGTCGACGCCGTTCTTCTCTTTCTATGAACTCTGCGATAGCGTCTTTCTCATGCACGGGTTCAAGGCCTGGTGGAAGTGGTTTGGGACCGACGTCATCTGAATCTTCGTCTGAATCCTCATATTTCGAAGGAAATGAGGGCCCTATGGTTCGATTGGGTAGGCCAGACGACAAAGAAGTCTGTGATGGTAATTCAGGCTTCATGACCGGTATAGTGGACCGTTGTAGGAGAATATCTGGGGGTAATGCAGGACCATAGTCATCTTCTGCCTCATTGTCCTGTTCCTGCTTTCCACTATCCTGAAGCGGGTGTCTAAGACCAAATTCCGGGTGAATTGCGATACTCTTACAAGGTCTTCCGGAGTATTTTGATCTATGTCAGGAATTACATTATGATCATCTGAAGCAGTATTTGCAAGCTGAAGAAGGTGAGGAGGAATTTCTGGTCCAATCATGGGAGTTTTAGCAGTGACGTTGAGATCGGCTTATGTAAACTACTTCACTTGGACAAACCACTGTAGTGAGCACAGAAACACAGGACACAACGCACTCTATTTGAACGCGTCTACGTGAGACGTAAGCATCAAAATCACGGACCCTCATGTATCCATCATATTAGCAGGACAACATCTGACTCGATGGTCATCACACACGATTGACACTGTTCTGGTGTAGATCCTTTCTCGTCCGTATGTGCTTACAAGAGACATCTGATGGAATGGACATAAGCGCAACAGGAAGTAGGACGCTCTCAGACCCTGGACGTGCTCCCATGACCTGGTCCTATAAAAATGGTGTCTTTCGATAGACGCAAACTACAGTCGAGGGCTTGCGCTCATTCCCTGGGACGACCGAAACCCAGACATCACCAACGTACTCCTTCTAGAATAAAGGACTCAGCGATCCTCCTCTCATGATTATCATTCCTCTGAATCTGGTCAGGAGCCTTTGGGTTTCAATGCGTTAATCAAGAGGGTCCTACTGCGTTATGGACGAGATGTATTCTATCTGCGAATTTTCCAGAAAATACATCCTACTCCCATCCCCACTTTTCCCGCAAGGATGTCCAAACGCCAAACGAGACCGGTTGAAAAAAACGCTCTGATGGCAGGGCTGGTCTACCCACCTCTCACATCGACTCAAGAAAGAAGAGCTTCTTTTTTCGTCCCTGGGGTTGATTACATTTGGTTACTTGAGTTCGCAATTTTGATGAATATACTGAACATGTACGTAGATATCGACCCTCGTTTTTGACCATTTTTTTGGGTCCTCGTTTTAGCCCTGTGAGTATTCCAAGTCTGGGTCGCTGCATTCAAAAGAAGAAGAAAAAATGCTTCGATAGGCATTTCTAAGCTGGGAAGTGTTTGTGGCCCTTCGACAGTAAAAACAAGAGGAGGGCAGTAAGGCTTCTTTCGCTTCTTTTTCCTATCATCATACCGATTTCTATAACCCCTCCTCCTCCTCCTCCTCTTTGAGCTGGATTATAGCAGCTCGTCATCTGCGTAAATGCTCTTAAAATACACCCGTGTTCAACAATACCTTTTAGAGGCGTGTTCCGGAGTTTCAATATAGGTCATTGTTGGATATATAGGGTAGGTAGGAAAGGGGGAGGGGTAAGATTGTTGCATGACTTGTAGAATCTTTTGTTACTCTCTGCCTAACACCCCTCCCTCCCCAATGACGATTGTTATTCGCTGCTCTTTCCTTTGGTGTATACGACTCTTGTGATGATATGTTACATATATACGTTTGGAGACTTGGGCTGGAAATAACCTGGTACTAGCGTCCTTGAGATGTGGCTTTACGTCGTTCTTTCACTATGGTTCTGACTTGGGGATGTCCACACCAGGAGACAAGTTTTTTTCTCTTTCTTTCTTACGATTGATCGAATGTAAGTTGCCACTTGACTTCCTTTTTTCCTTCTCCTTTTACTGATTGGGTTCTTCAGAGAATGAGAACGATACCGCGACGAGCTGTTTGGGGTTACACTGTTCATCTGAGTTTTCTTCTGAGAGTTTTTTTTGTTTTCTTTTTTCTTGATCTTCCAGGATGGAAGGTAGTCACAGAACGCATGATCTAGTGTCACACAGGAGAACCTGATTGACCTCGTTATCATCATCATCATTCGATCTTTATCACCAGTGATGGTAAGTCAAGGCAGCCACGAACGTCTTTTTTTCTGCTCGATGACTTGACTGATCGTTCGTTGTCGTTGTCGTTGTCGTTGTCGTCGTCGTTGATGACAGGGAGTAGAAATCGAAAACATTAAAGCAGGCGATGGTATCACCTTTCCCAAACCCGGGGGTGCGTGTTTGAACTGAACTGTTCTATCCTTTAATTGATGGACGCCTCGACAATATTCGTATATACACATACAGATCATGTGAAGATACATTATACGGGTACGCTGAAAAGCAATGGAACCAAGTTCGATTCTAGTGTCGATCGGTAAGCTCTTGATTGCCAATAAACCATTTTTTCTTTCGTTTCAGCTTTTGGGACTGTGTTCTTAGCAACAAGCCGTTTGAGACACAGATTGGGGTTGGACGAGTTATCAAAGGATGGGATGAAGGTGAGATTGAGACACAAAGATTATTTTTTTCCGAGTATTTTAACGCTTGCTTTAACAAAAAGGAGTGTGTAAATTGTCCCTTGGTCAGGAAGCCAAACTGATCATCAGTTCGGACTATGTATGTGTTCTCCTTGGCTACAACCATGACCTATCAACTGATGCGTTCTTTTTTTTCTCTTTTCTCTTTTAATAAAGGGGTATGGTGCAGGTGGTGCTGCTGGAGGACGCATTCCGCCTTACGCCGACCTCATTTTCGAAGTCAAGCTCTTGGAGATCAACGGGAAAAAAGCAGCATAACTTTTTTCCGAAACTGTTGTATTGTAAGAGATAGTCATATATACATATATCGAACTTGTCCTCGTGGTTTGTCGCCTTCAGACCAGACATGACCTCATAAGTCAAGATGACATCACTGGCGGTCGATCTTTGATGATATCGGCTTTCTTGGACGGCCTCTCTTCATCTAGCCTATACATTTGTCATGGTTGCCCCACAGAACGCGACTGAAGATGCGCCAGGAACAGGATGGGACCCACAGAAACCCGATAGTGAGCTTCAACAGCATGTGAGTTTTTTCGACAAAGACAAGGATGGGATTATCTGGCCCTCAGACACGTACGTTCTTAATTGATTTAGAATTTTGCACGAACATGTTGAGTCGTGTATACAAGGTTTACCTCGTTTCGTGAACTTGGATTTGGATATTTTTGGGCAGTGCTCGGTGTGGTGTGTATCCATGGGGCATTTTCGTAAGAGGCTTGGTTGTGGGACAATTGGCGTAGGGGACTAATTTGCAGATGGATTACGTGGGGATCACTGATCCCCGACCCTTATTTTCGACTGAGAGTCAATCGGATGCACAAGGTGGATTTCTAGACTTGGTGACAGGGATATGCTGAACCAGACAGGCCAAGCATGGTTCAGACACGGAGATATACACAGGGACGGGTGAATTTGACTTGGACAGGTTTGAATATATGTGGTACATGTATACAACACAACCACACACGCACATAACATTCAAGGAAACGCTGCGGATGGTCAAAGGGGACAGAAAGCCATTGGACCCGGTAAGTACACTTGCTCGGAAAGAGGACGATGGCTGAGGGAGTAGTTTGGCTGGTCATGTGCGCTATTTGAGTGGGTGGCGGTGTTTGTGCTGCTGGATGCAGTGGATGGGCAAGTGTTGAAAGAGGATGTGAAGGGAATATACGATGTACGTGATCCAGTTTGTGATGGAAAACTGGGGTAACAGTGTCAGGGGTCCTTGTTCTGGAAGCTTGCAGAGCGCAACAAGAAAAAGAAGAAGAACACGGCAAGAAAACGCAGGAAAACGCCATGGTGACGATGAATCGGACAGCAGATCTGGCCCGTTCGCGGGAAGGTCTGGACGGACCGGAGCACCGAGGTGGCGGGTATTACGATACATAAAATAATAAAATAGAGAGATTAGTGGTCGAGGCTGGCTACCACTCGTGTGGGCTGCAGCATGTTGGCCAGCAGGAACTGGCCGTCTGGACAAGAGTCAGTTTACGTGAAGAAAAACGTCAGAGAACACAGACTTGGTCCGTCGTTTTCGTCAGCTCTCCAGATCGCCTCTTGCCTGTCCTTGGCAACTCGCGTCATGACATGCCGTTCAATCAGCCGTTCGCGCGCCTTGATCGCGTCCACGCAGATCAGCCATCGCTCGTCCAGCAGCGAGCTGGCCTCTGTCCATGGTGCAATCGAAAGTAATGTGTACAGTCCTTCAATTATCACAATTCGGTGCTCTGGCTCAATGCACACTGCACCAGGCGTAGGGTCCTTGTTTGCGTGGTCAAATCCAGGGGCTGTAAGCACCCCGCTGTCCTCTGTAATGTCTTGTCGCAGAGCGCGCACAAATTCTACATACGACTCTGCGTCGAATGTCCAGTGCGCCCCTCGTCGGTCGTGCGCTAGCTGCGGATTCGGCATCGCATCCAGCTCTGAACGGCTATAATGCCATCCATCAAGTCCCACCAGGATCGCTGACACTGTAGAATACTTGCAAAGTGCTTTCAAAAGCATCTGCGCAAACGTTGATTTCCCCGACGCAGGTACACCCGCAATCCCCACAAGCAGCCGTTTGTCAGCCCCTATCCTGATGCACCCCAGTCAGTCTATACAGATACTTTCCCATATATATACATACTTGTCCAGCTGCGAGACCAGTGCGGCAGCCAGTTCTGTCGCCGTAGAATCCATAACAGTGTGAGTAATTAACACAGCAATGGCTAATTTTGAATATCTTCATTCCTCACTATCACCACATACACATTACACATCATGTCCAGTACCGTACAACGCACACTCAAAAGGTCCGTCTGTCTTCGTATCCTGTGATCCATCGCCTTCATCTCTTCCTCAGATCTGACCCCAATACTATCCAAGACAAGTTTTTGGTCGGTTATCAGGGATGGTCAGTCACTGTCATAGCCGCTCACTCCAAACTCAATTCGAGCTTTAGGTTCACATGTGGCGGCGACGGAGAGCCAGTAGGCCCAGGCAAGTTCCTTTCTCTCTCTCTCTATCTATACTTGCGTTCCTAACAGTATCTAGGTCATCATGGCTGGCTACACTGGTTCGACGGTCCAATACCCGCTGGTGGTCGACCCAACACCGACTTATGGCCCGATGTCTCTTCCTATTCTCCATCTGAACTCTATCCCGCCCCAGGCTTGAAATCCAGGACTGGTGAACAGCTCTTCCTTTTCTCCTCTAGGAATGCCAAAACAGTGCAGAGGTACGTTTCATATCCTTCTCTCTCTCACGCACACACACACTCACACGTCTTTATTCTCATAGGCATTTCCACTGGATGGCAGAGTATGGAGTAGATGGCGCATTTTTACAACGATTTGCCAGCGAGACTGATATAGAGGCTGGGAGTGAAGGAATTCGAAGGATACGGGACGAGGTTTGTGATCGTGTTCGAGAGGCTGCGGAGAAAGAGGGTCGTGTGTTCGCACTCATGTAAGGTTTTCCAATATTCCGTTCCGCGCTCTAATCGCTTCTTCTTTTGGCCTCCCAGGTATGATGTATCCGGTGTTCCAGCGGATCGCATTGGAAGGATACTGGAGTGCGATTGGGTGCACCTCGTGCGCGTAAAAGGAATTCTAGATAGTCCTAATTATCTTCATGAAAAGGGCAGACCTGTCATTGGATTATGGGGTACGTGAGGATCTTGTTTGTTACCTTGCAAGAAATCTTGGGACTCATCTTATGTGTCCCCCCGCTTTTCCCAAATGGACATTCATTCAGGCTTTGGATTCAATGAAGCAGGCCACACACCATCGCTCCTCCGAGATATCATAGCATCCTTCCGGAACGTTACTCCAGGAGGAGCGTACATCATGGCAGGTGTCCCCGCATATTGGAGAACATCCGAAGGGGATGCAGATCGGAATCCTGAATTCTTGACTGTATGGCTCAACGAAGTTGATGCGATTTCTCCTTGGACGATCGGGAGATATTCATCTGAACATGAAGCTGATCTGTTTGCGGAGAACAGGATGAAGGGCGATTCAGAGCTTTTGAAGAAGAGAGCTGATGAAGGGTTTAGGAAGGTTGATTATGTTCCTGTGGTTTTTCCTGGTGGATCAGTGCGTGATCGAGACAGTGTGGGGAGGAGGTTCGATTATCTGATTGTGATTTTAGGGGTACAACTTGTCACAAGGGAACTGGGAATGGAACGGGATTAAGAGGGATGGTGGACGTTTCCTGTGGAAACAGATTTACAACGCGCAGAAGTTGGGTGTGAGGACGATGTATGGAGCGATGTGGGATGAGTGCGTATTTTTTTCTACTCCTTTTTTTTATTTGGAAGCCACTACTACCCCGATCATTCCGTCCCTTTTTTGTTTTGTTTTTTTTTGGGGGGGAAAAAAACTCACGAGAAACACGGCCTTTTTTTTTTTACGTGGTTATCTTTCAGATACGACGAAGGAACTGTATTTATCCCTGTTGTGACACACAAACGACTTTTACCTGTATCGGATGAATTCAGATTTATGGCTCTAGATGAAGATGGGTACGATCTTCCAGCAGACTGGTAAGGAAAAAAAACTTCAAAAAAGAAAAAAGTTGATCCCGCTTCTTGGGTACTGATTGATCGATGATTTTTTCTTTCCTGGGGACAGGTATATGCGGATTTCTGGTTTTGCGGCAGAAGTGTTACGCGGAGAACAAAGAATATTTGAAACGTTCCCGTTGAAGGATTTGCAAGATTATTGGTCTTGTCGACCAAAGTACGAGGAACCCTCTGATTCTGTCACGTCCAAGAAACCGGCAAGTCAGTCGTATGAAGAGTGGTCAGCTTCACGAGATGATGGAAAGGAAGAAGCACCACCTCCATATTCGTTGTTGGAGGCTGAGGCAGTAGCTACCCGTGCGGACATAGCACAAACGTCTTCGTCGTCGACAAATAGTATTGCTCAGCCTACATCGCCTACCATGAATTTGCCCCCTCCTCAACATCCTTCTCGTGTCCCTCGCGCATCGGATGCTGTATCGTCGTTGACGAACGAGATGGAAAGAGTGGCTATTTCACCTGGTAGACTACCTCCGCCAGTGCCGAATATGAGTACAAGACCTTCACCGAGACCTCAGGTCAATCTAACGACTCGACCTGTTAATTCTCCTTCATTGACTGGACCATCATCTGGGCCTTCGTTTCCTACACCACATCTGCCATCCGTTCAAGAGGTGAATACAAGTCCGGGACCATGGTCTCAAGAAACATGGCCACCGGCGGAATGGAAAGTCAGTAATCAACATCATCATTCTGCGCAGACGCCACTTGTTACTTCGTATGAGGTGTATAACCCGACAGGGGGAGCGAATCTGAACAGACCGCACACGATTAGTTCCGGTCGTTGTCAATCGCACAATTCTGCTGGTGGTGGTGGTAATTTAAGGCCGAGTATGAGTGTGGGTGCAAGACCTAGTGGGGCGTCAAGCTGGTCAGGATCTAAGAATTCGGGCTCTGCTGGGTTGCCGAGCAGCTCTCATTCGACAAGTTCTGGACATGATATTCCTGCATCGATGTGTCCGGGACAACAGACCTTGTATCATCCACCTCCGCAAAGTCCTGGATATTCATATCCAGCACCGTCAACTTGGAGTGATGCAGCAGGGTATCATCATACTCCGCCATCACAACCACTGTCTTTTCCGCAATTCTCAGGACCGACGATGTCTGGTCCTGGAGGGGGATATTATCAAGGTAATCCGGGACCATGGGTGCCTGTGATGGCAAGTGGAAATGCATCTCCTCGTGCGTGTTTTTGTTGTTGTTTTTTGGCTTTTTTCTTAAAAAATATGCGATCTGGGGTTTCTAGGGGAAGGATCAAGTGGTACGAGTTCATTTGGGTTTGGGATACCGGCGGTTGCAGGGAAGAAGGCACGAGAACAAATTGAAGCAGCACGAGAGCAAATTGAAGCAGCGGGATCAAAGTTGTTTGGAAGGTTGAAATAATATATTTTGAGAAGTAGTACCCCTGAGATTGAGTTTTTGCCCTCCTTACCGGCAGAACCGGGTGTGAGGTAAAAGAAGACATGGTTTCCCCTGAGTCGTGATCTCATCAGAGATTTCCTTGCAAAGTATATATATATAAGGTCTCTCTCTTTTCCTCTCTTTCCCTCTCTCTTTCTCTTTCTCCCAGCTACCTACTTTTTGAATCCTCCTATGCAGGGGCCGTACTACTGCACCCCATACGCTGATCCCACCATAACCCAAGATCAGTATTCTGGCAGCTTCGCGAGAGGATCATCGTTTGTGTATCCACATGAGGACTATTCCTACATGACGGATGCTTCTGCGTCTGTGTGTGTGTCTGGTGCATTCGACGCTGCTGGACTGGCGTTTCCGCCGGAGTACACAGACATCCAAGGATGGCAGTGGGAGACGACGGCCAATCCACACGGTTTTGCAGCACCTCCTCCTCCTCCTCTTCCTCCTCCTGCTCCTCCTTCGCTGCTTCCTCAGCTGCCCCCTGCCTCTGGTTCTTCGCTTCTTGACTTGCCTTCAACTATTAAAAGTGCTCTTGCTCCGACTCAGAATCTGCCTTCTCCGACTGCTCAGTTGCCTACACCTGCTGCAATGGCGGTTTTGCTCAATCCTAATGCACATACACGACGAGCTATGCAACAACAACAGCAGCAACAACAACCCCCTGTCATCATGCCAGATGCCACTGCTTTGATTCCTGATATATTGTCGCGCGAGAAGAAGCATGCTTGCACGATGTGTCATAAACGGTCAGTTGGTGCTTTTTTTCTCCTCTGTCCACTTTGTAAGCGTTATGCTAACTTTGTTTTATGGTAGCTTTGATCGTCCGAGTACGTTGAGAAAGGTGAGCGAGCATAGTCACCCATAAAAACGTGCATGCAAGAACGACCTGTTCTGACTTTTGTGATATAGCATCTCCTTGTCCATACTGGTGAAAAAGGTGGGTCAATGGTCGTTGTTTCTGTGATTAGGATTGAGAAGCGACTTTTTTTTTTTCGCTCAGCCTTTGTCTGCGAGACGTGTGGTCGTCGATTTGGTGTCGCGTCGAATTTGAACCGCCATGTTCGTAGGTGCATTTTGAAGCCGGTGAACGCTGTTGTCGGTGCTGGTAGTGCCGGCGGAACTTCTTCTTCCACCTCTTCTCCTGCCAGTGCAGGTGGTACACCATCTGATATGTCGTCTGATCACGATTCATCTGGTATTAAAGCCATCAGTTCCCCAAAGCGTGGTCGTGCCTTATCCTCGACCGGATCCACTTCCAGTTCTTCGTCTTCATCTTGTAATCCGCCACCGACCCAGAAAAGCGGTGCTGATGGGACTGTTGGTCAGAAGCCTGCTGGCCAAAAACGTCGCAGGCGTGCACCCTCCCCTTCGTTGTGGGTTCCATGGTCACTGAGGGCATTCAATTTGACGTGTGAAGAGTTTTATCGATCGAGTCCTGTGCCTCTGCCCCCGGTACGGAGGAGCTTACCCAAGGAGGAAAGAGATTCTTGGGATGAAAATGCTCCTTCGAGACCTTATCACCCTGTTGAGTGGAGAGGCATTCTCCCTGGACCTGGATTGGGACATGGATTGGGATTGGGAGGGAAAGATGTCCGGAATATCAATTTTGGTGCGAGTGGAGGGATTATGCTTGGGCGTGTTCTGGTGTTTTGATTTCTTTCCTTTTCTTCTTGTTTGGGCGGGGGGAATTCTAGGATTTATGAAGTTTTTGTGAATGTAAGTGATATGACTGCGATGACTTTTCTTCTCTATGAACGAATGAATGAACGAATGAATGAAGGATACCTATATACCATTTGCTGCTTCTGTTTTTAGGATACTAGATTTCTTGTTCTAGATCATATCCGCTTTTTTTGTAGGCCAATACTAGATTGCCTGTATAGAAAAAAATAGAACATGCTTTTTTTGTGTTACCAAGCAACGCCAAATAGACTTGTCATCTCATTTTATATTATCTTCGACCTTAGTTTCGTGTGAAAAAAGGGAAAATGCCTCTGGATCCAGCAAAGAAGATGGCTATAGGAGAGGTTATAGATGCTTTGTTGGGAATGCAGGCGCCGCGGGGGAAACGGTTGCTTTGTGGTATGTTTATGGACTTGGTTGATCGTGTAGATTGGCCCCAGTATTACGAGGTAAATTTTTGGTTTGGCGCGTCTTTTGTATATCCTTTTCGCCCTCTTTTTCTGTTTTCTGTTTTTTTGTTTTTTATTTTCGTTAATGTATTTTTTTGGACTTTTTTTTTTTGACCAGGTCATTCCGGAACCGCGTTGTATCAATAATATTAAAGTGGGACTCGAGAAGGGGCGGTATAAAGAACCGTTGGACGTTTACACAGACTTGTCTCTGGTCTTTTGGAATGCACTGTTTTATAATGAGCCTGGGAGTCAGATAGCGCTTGATGCGGAAACGCTGAAGGTTGGTCCTGCTGGTTTTTTTTTATTACAGACATGCTTATATCTTTTTTATTGTTTTGGAAAGAAAGCGTTGGAGGTGGAGTGGAAGAAGAAGGGGGTTCTTGGGTCTCCTCCTCGTGCATCGCCGCCGCCTTCATCAGCGCAGAAAGTACATGGCGTGGTTGATCAACCATCACAAGCTGCTGCCCCGAGGAAACCACCACCACCACCATCGCCGCTACAAACAAGTGCTCAGAAAGTCCATGGAGTTGTGGATCAACCATTACATTCGGTCAAGACGAAATCGGTTGCTCAACCATTACCACAAACAAGTGTCCAATTTCAGCCTGTTGCCACCACCACCGCCACCACTGCCGTCACCACCGCCACCACCACCACAACAACAACAGCCACAACAACTTCAACTTCAACACCAACGCCAAAAGCGATGACCCCTGTCCCTTCAACGTCGAAAATGCCACGCTCAACACCTGGGCCGAGTACAAATATCATGGCATCCACCAAACCTGTACCAATACAACCAAAATCCGCTCAAAAACAGACAACCCCAGACGCGGAAATTGATGTTATGGCAGAGGATGATGTGGCGGGAGAGGAGGTAGTCACTGAACGAGACCCCGAGAGTGAAGAAATTGTGAGGCAGTTGGAGAAAGGACTACCGCGGTGGCCAGGGTTCGGTGATCAGGGATGGATGAAGGAAGGGACATCGGTGTGTATTCATAAGTTCCAAAAGTTCAAGCTACTTGCTTACTTTGTTCTCCTTTGGGTGGCTGGGGGATAAGAACCAAATGTTTGAACTTGTACAAGCTATCAAGAACTACAAAGACATCACGTACGTTCGTCCTTCTGTTCCGTCTGTCCCCCTTGGGATGTAAACCCTTGTTTAGTGGTAACAAGCCATCCGTATCGTTGGAGGCTATCCCGGAAGAATCAACGATACCATATCTTTCGTATACAACGCGTCTGTCCCTCAAACTCATCGAGGTTCGACGTTCTTTCTCTAGACTATTCACGTTATTAGTCTCAATCAACAAATTGATAGGCGCGAACACGAGACAAGAAATATGTTGACGCGAAAGAATTTGATAAAGAAATGGTTCGTTTATTTGAGAAGGCGAGAAGGTACCATGAGCCAGGTAGTGAAGGCTATGGTCATGTTCTCCTACTGCAGCGCCTATATCAAGCCCTTGTATCGCCCTGTCCACCTCCAGGACCTCCTTTTGTCTCTACGCAGAACTTTGCCGGCCTGCGCGCCGGTCCCGGAACGACAAAACCAGTGCATGGAAGTGACGGGGAAGGTATCAGTGGAGTTACAACACACAGAGTCTTGTCGAAAGAGCGAAAGTTTGTGGATGAAGTTCATTACAAAGGATGGATTTTGAAGCTTGCGGATTGGGTACATCTGAGCAATCCAGATGATCCCAGTCGACCCATCATTGCTCAAATATTCCGATGTTGGTTATCAGAAGAAGCGTGAGTGTTTTGTCAAAAAACTGCGAGCTCGGGCATGACCGTAATTTGATATAGAACAAAAGTTGGGCAGCCTGGGATCACTGTGTCGTGGTATTACAGACCAGAACAGGTATAGTAACATATATTTTGTTAATGGTGGTGTTCTAACGATCTGATAGACATATCACTCCTCTGAAAGGAAGTTTTGGGAGGGTGAAGTGTTTAAAACAAGTGAGTAACTCATTCTATATATTCTTCTTACTTCTTCAAAATTGAGCGCTTATTCGTAAAAAAAATTGCGTTCAGGTCATTTCGCCGATCATCCAGTGGAGGATATCATTGAAAAGATTGCATGCCAATTCACAGCTCGTCATATCCGTGGGCGTCCACGACCTCCGTACTGGTACCTGGGTTTCCCGCTCTATGTCTGCGATTCACGATACAATGATCGTGATCGTGTGTTTGTCAAGATCAAGAATTGGAATTCTTGTATACCGGAGGAAGTGCGTAAAAGTACGGAATTTATGCAGATATATCCTTTCGAAAGAACGGTGTATCCAAAAAGGTATCCTAGTCCGTTTCTGTTGATGAAAGGGAGTAGAGTGAAGGGACCTGGTGGGATTGTGGAGGAGGGGATTAGTGCGAAGAAGGTATCGGGAGGGAATGATTCTGGGCCTAGTAGAGGGCAATATGTTGGACCTACGACGATGAAGACAGCGACGACGGCGACGACGACGCAGAATGCACCTCCTGCACTTACTGCACCCGCACCTCAACAGCAGCAGCAGCAACGGCAGCAGCCGCAACAGTTGCACCTGGTTCATCAATCGATTCGACCACCAGGACCTGATAGATCAGTGATCACTGCCGCTGGGGGTCTAGCTCAAGGTAATAACATCCAAGTAGAAAAATTACCGCCCGAAACGAGTAAGAATTCTGTTGCTTTTGAATCTAAACACTCGCTTACATTTTTTTTCTTTTTCTCAGCCAAGTGCTTCGATCGTGATCCATATACGAACGAGATGTTATGGTTTTCAGGCCCTCCCATTAATATTGTTCGTACGCCAACAGCTCAACACAGTCCAACGTATTTATATTATTTGGCGATGAAACGAAAACGAAAGCAGGAGAATGGGAATGGGAACGAAGAGGAAGAGCAGAAGCAAGAAAGAGGGGAGATTGATTCGATGGGTGGAGTCATGACTACCACTACTACACAAGGCGATGAGCATCGACTTGACGGAGATGGAGATGGTGTCGTGACGTCTTCGACGAAACGGCTCAAAGTGCAACAAGAGCGAGTTTGGCCTACAGTGAGAGAAATGAGACGCAAGTTGTGGGTAGATATGGGTATGGATAAGTTTAGCTAGGGAGGGTTCTTGCCGTTGTCAGACTTTTTGTAGAATTGGATTGCCAACAGATAATATGCAGTACAAACATATTTAGCAAGTTCTGTAGACGTACATACACTTGAACAAGATAAAAAAAAAAAAGCAATAAGTTGATTTCTCATTCCTGATTCATAATCGTCGGTCGTCGTTTCTCATCTCGCGGTACGACTGTACCTGGACTAGGGCCACTGTAAGCAGGTGTGGCTTCAAAAGGAGCAGGAGTATTCATGAGACTAATTAACTCTGCAGCACCATCCAAACTTGTCGGAGCATCCTGAGACCAAAAAGTGCTCCCCATTGACATATTCGTACTCTGCGAAATCACTGTACCCGATGACGACGATTGCCTTTTCTCAGGCGGTCCAGAGAGATTCGGGTTTTGCGGAGCCATTAAGACAGATGGACCATTCTGGTATGCAGGAGGGTTCATGGGACCTCGACTTCCGGTTGATCCATCCATGTATGTTGAGGCTTCAGACATCTTTCTGTTGTGAGAACTCGTGCGAACGTCTTGAGTAGAGGAGCCCTGGAGCGTGAATGGAGAGATAATGTCACTGGCCGCCTCCAAGACATTGGCTTGAGAGGGAAGGATATTAGTATGCGATGGTATCGACGACTCGGGCAAGGAGTTCCGGCTGCTGTTGTGAGTGTACAAGGTCGCTGGACTGCTCAAGTATCGACTGGTCAAACCACTGGAAGGTGAAGTTGATGAAATTAGTGGGTGATACATCAAGCCCATTCCTGAGGAAAGGTCCGACGGGTTGCGGGTATGGTGATCAAAGGGGGCTGTCAATGTCTGACGCATGTCCAGTGCTTGCTGCGCTTTCAGCTGCCTCTTGTTTCGACGATATAGGAATAACGCGGCCGCTATCC
>Ga0153922_1000512_pt1 | contig 15738 bp, 11 predicted proteins | sample TSNJ006MetaG_FD_104723 | JGI IMG/M metagenome (GOLD analysis project Ga0153922, IMG submission 104723) | Attine ant fungus gardens microbial communities from New Jersey, USA - TSNJ006 MetaG | ecosystem: Host-associated > Fungi > Mycelium > Unclassified | place: USA: New Jersey, Brendon T. Byrne...
TCATCTGAGACGAGAAAGGAATAATTCTACAAAATCCTGGTATAGGTTAACTGGAAAGCACAGTACAGAGTCCATGAAACTTGCCCTGATCACAATTGGTACGTTCATCCTTCGATAAAGTGCTGCCCTCCATTCGACCAAGTCCATTCCTGCCTTCTGAGGCCATATCGGTCACTTGCTCTAGCTGGTGGTCCAAGATACTCGACCCTCGCATATGTTCGACTTTAATGTGTGTGGGATTGTTTTTGTAGTTGTCGATGAGGTGAACATGGTGGACATCAAGGGTGGTTGAAAATGTTTACAATTGTGCTGGCGGAGATTACGAGTGCAATGCTCCAAGTGCCTGGTTAGGTAAGTCTATGATTAGATTTTGTATTTCTCCAAACCTTCATCGTTGCAAACTATGTCAACCGCAGAGGAACTTTTCCCAACAATAGGTCAAGTAGCAAACCAGACTGACCAAATAAAACCAGATAAAACGCAAGCGGCCGATGACGAAGAAAAAGCAGTCACGGAAATTCCATCACTGTGCATGGAATGCCACGAACAGGTCCGTTATTTCAAGCTGAAATGTACTGCGTTTACATGAATAGACTGGCAGGGAACGACAAGAATGCTTTTAACGTCTATTCCGTTCTTTCGAGAAATCGTCGTCATGTCTTTCCGGTGTGGGTCTTGTGGAACGCAGAATAACGAGATACAAGCTGCTGCTGCTATTCAACGTTCGTATTCCATCTCTTTTGATCTCCTCTTTCTTATATTGAAATATTTTGTTAGCTGAGGGGGTGATCTACACCTCTCGTATCCTCGATCAGCGAGACCTGGATCGTCAGCTAGTACGATCTGCCACATGCGAAATTACTATTGCAGAACTGGAACTTACGCTTCCACCTACGTCTCGTGGACAATTAACGACGGTCGAAGGTCTCATACGAGATATCACCTCAGACCTGAACATTGATCAGCCCCTCCGGCGGATAGAGGATCCAGAAAATTACCAAGCGATTGAAAACGTTATAAACAAATTGAGAGATATTCTAGGTGACGACAACAACAAAAATTCCGAATCCACGAAGGAAAAGGATGCACCAATGCTGTTTCCGTTCACTATTACACTGGACGATCCCGCAGGAAACAGTTTCATCGAATTTACCGGAAACATGGGAGACCCCAAATGGAATAAGAAAAACTACCACCGAACACTTGAGCAAAATGTTACTTTAGGTCTAGTCGATCCTGAAGAACAATCAAATCCCAGAGTCGCCAATCCCGAAAGTATGAATGTTCAAGATGTTCATGAGGATGAGATTTTCGTATTCCCCGGACAATGTTCAAGTTGTGGACACTCGATCGAAACAAATATGAAAAAAGTAAATATACCTTATTTCAAAGTAAGTATGTCTGCTTTTTGCGAATCATTTCGCTTTTTTTTTTCGTTGCTCTGACAAGCTAGGACATTCTCATCATGTCAACTAATTGCGATAAATGTGGCTATCGTGACAACGAAATCAAATCTGGAGGTGCCATCTCAGAAAAAGGAAAACGTATCACTGTCAAAGTCGAAGATCGTGAAGATCTGAGTCGTGATATTCTAAAAGTCAGCCTTCAACAATTCCCTTTGACGCGGTGTTACGATCCTAACAACAAGAAATCAGAGCGAAACAGCCGGACTCACTATTCCCGAAATTGACCTGGTTTTATCACATGGTACACTTGGAGGTCGTTTTACGACACTTGAAGGTATTCTCCAGCAAGTACATGAAGAGCTAGCTGAAAAAGTATTCATGAGTGGAGACTCTTCGAGTGCCAAAGATAAAGACGCATTTGCTGTTTTTCTGAAAAATCTCCAACAGGTACGTGAGATCCATCAACAACTGTTGTTGTGCTCGTATTTACAGCTCCTTCCCCATGCCTACCAAAGGTGAAAGCAGCTGAAGTGCCATTCACCATCATCCTCGATGACCCACTCTCAAATTCCTATATACAAAATCCATATGCCCCTGACCCTGACCCAAATATGACAATCGAAAGTTATGAGAGATCTTGGGAGCAGAATGAGGGCCTTGGATTGAATGACATTAAAGTTGAAGGATACGAAGTGGATAGCATAGAGAAGGATACAGGTTCATAATACAACACTGAGAACTGGGGTAATTGAGCGCTACAAAGAATAGTATACAACCAAATGTCCGCTACGAATCGCTACATCGGGTCAGTCATAGGTGGAAAGCATGTCTGAGCTTTTCTTTGATAACATGTCGCGTAGATTTCGGGTGGCCACTGCAGGACCCACCGGAAAGTAACGAGTTGTATTGTTGTTGAAGTTCTTCAATGCGTTGATCAAGAGCTGCCAAGTTGTCCTCTGACTGTTTGACCATAGAGTTAGCAGCAGCGACAAAATCGACCGTGACAGAGGGTGTGCTTGATACAGTGGGAGAGTATGTGCTCATATTCCCGACCGCATTCGTGCGCGAAACCCCTTTCTGCTTCTCCACCAACACATGATACATGGCAAGCGTTGTATCATCTATCCGTAAATCCCACGCAATATTTTCCAAAAATCCCTTCTCCGTCTGTGTGATTTCATCAGCAGAAAATTTGTTCTGGCCAACCAGGACCCAGAACTGCGGACGAGGACGGAAATCGCTGAGAGCTTTGGTAGCAACGATGTAGGAAACAAGAAAAAGACGTTCTGCGTCGGTGCCTTTCGCAGGAGATGAGGCGGGATACTGCGATTTGAGGCGGTGCAGCAGGATCAAGGCGGCCAGAGCGTGGGCCTCGGGTAGCTGTGATAGGGACAATGCCATGGCGATAAAGTAAGGTAGACCGTCAGAGAGGGATCCAGGAGCAAAGAGCTCGTGGACGAATGCTGAGCAGATCTTTGCCAGGGGCTCATAGTCTGAGAGACGTGGAGTCATTGTGGCCACAAGCTTTCCAGGCAAGTATCATATATATGGCTGTCCTAACAGGACATTTATAGGCCCGGATGTTAACCGCATAGCGTTTATTTTAATCATCCACAGCAGATGCGTAGAATTGCCGACTAAGACAGCTGCTCTCGGAATTCTAGTCAAACCGATGGGGTTATGTAACTATGTGTCGAGAAGTCTGGATTAGCCTAGAAATTGGCAACGTGGGAACGTATCAACCTTGAGAATGTCAGATTACTACCCAGTCAGAGTTTATGATGAATAAGGACCAATTTGGTTTCTATATTAGATAGATGTCAGCAGACTGAATACAAATCCCCATTTCGTGTAAGATCGGAAAACTAACCAATGTTAATTCTTCATCGGCATGGCTGTACAGCCACAATGATGTCATGCCACTTCACAGCACCTGTTGCACTGAGTCAAATCCATCATGTCGTCTCCGGGAGGCAAAACAGCTACAGAAAACAATAAATGGGTCCCATTGGAAGCAAACCCGGAGGTAAACTACTCACGAACGTCTTTTTCGATCGACTGACATCAAGGATGTCCAGGTGTTCAATTCGGTGGGTAAAGGCATCACGGCAGTTTTCTACATAATCTCTCATTACACCAGTGGGCAAATCAAGCTGGTTTAATTACTTCTCAGGATCAGTTTGTCGATGTATATGGGCTCGATCCAGAGGTGAGTTCTGATTAAAACAATTATTCAAATGTCGGACTTTCAACCACATCTTCGCTAAGCTCCTGAGCATCATCCCGCAACCGACGAAAGCCGTGATCCTCCTATTTCCATTAAATTTTTCTATCAAGGAGAACCAAACGGAATTTGACAAGGAATTAACTGAAGAGGGTCAGCACTCCGTTGATCCGACCTTGGTCTATGTTAAGCAATACGTATGTTCATAAAATCTATTCCATTACAAATGGCTCATGATAGTGGTGGTGATATCAGGTCGAAAATGCATGCGGAACGATAGCGTTAATTCATGCCATCGCCAACGTGAGCCTACCCCAAATGAAATGATTACGCAACTTGATTGCCTTCTTTCCCCAAGTCATCCGTCACTTACATGCCCGAGAGTCCACTTCAGAAATTCATAGACCTCTGCAAAGGTACGTTATATACTCGATAATATCATCTACGCTGATAATCAGCGCGCAATGAAGACAAAACACCCGAAGAACGCGGAAAACTCTTTGAATCGACTGATCTTTTCACCAAGATCCATCTACAAAGCTCTGCCCTCGGACAAACACAACAACCCTCGAATGAAAACAATGGAATGAATACCGATTTACACTTTACCTGCTTTGTTGCAGCTCCAGATGCTCAAGTACGAAAAACAGCAGGGACAAGGTGTTGTACCCCTTGTTTCCTAATAGTGGATACTAATAATACATTTATCCGTTGGAAGTCTGACGACAAAGCAACCCACTGATAATGAACAATCCGGGAATATGAGGTTGGTTGAATTAGATGGGAGACGATCTTGTCCAATTGATCATGGCCCTTGTACGAATGTTTTAAATGTTTGTGTCCTTCTTTCATGTGGATTGCCGAATTGTTGATCATTGCGGACAGGATGCCATAAAAATTATCAAAAAGCACTATCTCTCTAACGCTCAGAGCATCTACTTCAGTCTCATGGCACTGGGGCCAGCCCCAATCAATTCGCCTTTCATCTAAAGATATCGGGTTACATTCATCGGTATAACGAAGCAGAAACGAGAGTAGGATAATTGCTATGCTATGTATTTTGAAAGAATAGAGAATGAGAGCTCAGATTTCGAAGATGATTCTATCTAAAAAAAATGTCAGAAGAGGAAAGGAACTTGGACAAATGTAATACTGACCACGAACAGTTGAATCTCGCACATTTTCCTCAGCATTTTTCCACATGTCACGTACTTTTGGTGATCCAGCTTCCCTTTCGCTAAAGGGTTCCTTATCATAAGCAAAGACAAGACGTGAATCATCGATATAACGATACTGTGATCCATCTTCCAGCTGCAACGTTAGATGGTGATTTGTTTGTTCTTTAATCATCCGAGCAGTGATATCTGGCTGTTGATCGAACGAGAGAACGCAAAGCAAGACAGGGGGATGCGGGCTTAATTGGGAGCTGGTGAGAATTGTAGCAAGCGCTAGACTGGTATCCACAACTAATTTTCGAAAATTCCGTATGGATGCTGATGATATTTGCCATTTTCCAACTTGAATTTCGAGAGAGAGGTGAGTTAATTTGGGGATGAAGTCGAAGACACAGGTTGATATCAATGGATTGTTCTTGCGAGAAAGTGACGGTGATGTGGTGTCCCATGACCATGACCATGTAGACCATTCTGTCCATCTATTGGTGATGAATAAATGGGTCAAGTTGGAAAATAACCCAAGTGAAAAATCAGGCGTCATTCCGATCTGAGCACAGTGGTAAATGGGTTCGTCAATGAGCAGTACGAGACGTTTCGGACGAAGACGTTGAAGTGAGCTATGAAGAGTGCTACAGCGGTTGCCCCGGGATACATAGTGTAAGTTGGGGATGATGCCATCTTGGTAGTAATGAAAACCGAGACTGGGATCTTCCAGACTCCGATGGTGGTGGTGATGGTGATCGTGGGATGGTATAACCCAGATGGTAAGATTCTCAATGCCATCACAGAAGAAGAGAACTCTTGCTGTTAACTCAGAATCGTGGGTACTGTAGGCGATGGACAACGACTTGACATGTTTGGAGAAGAATTGTTTTGGCTTCGTAGATGATACGAGCGTTCGTACAAATCTTCGAACCGATGTCCTTGAATATAATTGAACGTTCGAATAAAGGTATGCTTCGACCCTAAGAAGAAATCAAATATAACGTTGAAAGACGGTTCTAACGAGGGGGAGAGGGGGATACCAGAGACAAACAAGTTTGGAAACTAGTGCATACTTGACGGCTTTACAGCTATCGATCTTTATAGCCTGTTCAAAGATAAGTCGAAGAATGTCGTGAGGAAGTTTAGGGAATTCTAGTGACTCGGTCATGTGAGGGTCCCGGTGATAAACTTTCCAAGTCCCTGCAGGGTCCACGTCACGTCAATGTCCAGAAAGGTAGGTCTGTGATCTGAGTTCGACTTTCAGAGCGGAGAGAGGGAAAAGACTAAGGGGAGTGTGATGAGGGAGAGGAAAACCTTTGTACCTCGGAGAACGAGGGTCACAGCCTCGGATATAATACTTTGCCATTCATGTCTGAGAACAAATGAAGACGAAAATCTGATATCAGAGCAAATGACCAGCCGGCTATCGGCTAGTATTTTCGAGAAATAGTGAGGTGGGAAATATCCTCCATAAAAGAGAAGTCTGTGTCAGATTGATCAAGAACAGAGTAGATCTAGTAGCCAAAGTGTGGTCTGTGGAGTCACACTACTTCCCACACTTCGCACATAGATCCAAATACTACTAAATGGATGACGGAGCATAGATGGGGACTCTGATAGTCAAATCCTTTGGTTGTCAGGATTTTTTTCACATTTCACCTGAAATTTCTGGGTAGCGCTCATGTGGTGCTTCTTAGGAGTTCCAGGTGGAATATGGAAGAAACCGGTTCTAGCAACCAAAATGCCTATTGAAGTCAAGTCATGATGCATGATCACCAATAGTTTTTAGATTGATAGATACATATGACATACTGCTCTAGCCATTTATTGAATAGTTGTGCTAAACACATTTTGTGTCCTCATTAACAAAGATCTCCGAGATCTCCTCATTAACAAAGACCTCTACACAAACAGGCATACATCTAGTAAATTATCATTAGCTTGCATATTCAGCTAAAGTAACTCAGTTCTCTCTCTATACTCAATCCCCCACCAATCCAATTGACAACAATCCACCCACTGCTTACTCATATTAAATGACTACCTATCACAGTTGAGGATTACTGTTATTGGTGGAATTTCTGATGCAAGTTGTAAACGTGTCAGAGACCAAGTTGGTGGTAATGATGGAAACGATGAGAGCATCAATGGAGCTGTGAGCAAAATAGGGTATACGAACATTCTGTGACATTGGAGAAAATTTGGGGTGGAGTTGCAAGGAATGAAGGGGACTAGGAAAGAACAGGTGAAGAGAGAAGGAAGGAAAGGGTGAAGAAGATGTACCAGGGCGTTGAGCAGGCATCTAGAGGAAATTTGGCTGAGGCCAGCGAATGGGTTGCTCCACGATTGAGTAACTCTCTACTGGTTGCAGTTTGTAGCTTGATTTCTTGAACTGTATTCTAGACTAATCGCACTTTTGGTTCTGTCGTATTGACATGGTCTGAATCCTGTGAGGACTAAATCCATGACGTTTACAAGGTTCTATGTGTTGTCGACCTGCTGACGTCAAGAAACATCCCATCAATGTGCGGGGCAATTCAAACCAGATCGGAACCTTTTCAATTCCTCCATTGCGTTTTTGATCCATCTGAGATCGATTGTACAGGCCAAATAGGATTGTCATGGCAGCGATCAAGATGCATACCCATAGCTGTAACCCTGAAGACAAATTATAAATTTCGCTGAGGTGCTCTGGGTGAATCAAGGCAAAGATGAGCTCACCCCTGCTTTCTTTCTGTGTTCTGGAGGTCAAGTGCTGCCATAGATGGTCGAACGTGATGTTTTACACATGAGTTGTCCTTTGTGGTGCACCCGAGACTGAGTATTTTCCGCTGCCGAGAATCTACCTAGTCACTTCCTTCCACGAAATGCCACACCACATGAAGATGATTGGGTACGAAAATTTCAGCCACCATCCCCTTTGGGTTGGCTTTGAACGTGGTCTACCTCTGACGCTGTTGTTGAGTCTCCCATGAAGGGACTATTGGCGCCATCATAATATTCAACAATGAGCCATTGTGAAAATTATCATCCAATGAAATTCGAGAGGAAACGTCATCACTTAAGTCTACTAATGGATAACGACACTCACGGAGAATTTGGATGGCTCTTATTATAGCTGATTCATCTGGCTTTGCAATTCTTGGACAGAGCGAGGAGGAAGCGATGTTACGAGCATAAAAGTGAACAAAAACTAGATCCTGACACAGGCAAAAGAAATCATCTCAATTGAACCACTCGCCGCATCAAAGAAGAAACATGGGGGTAAGTTCTCACCGCTGTCTTGATGTTCCAATGTTGCAACGTTTGACCGAAGTGCTAATGGAATCTCGGCAACTGAGATTTGTTTACACGTGATCTGATGACCGGCACCCATGTCTGGAGTGACTATGACGAATTGACTTGTCCCTCGAAACCCCAGAATTCTCTCTTCTTGCGTTTGACATAACTCATCTGGACTGCTTCCTTCTCGAAATAGATCAGGGCTACGGTTTAATCTCAGGTTAAATCCTAGTTTTGGATGTCGCGTTCAGTCCTTTACCGATTTCGTTCATTGGCCTGGAGGTCGCCCTCTCTGCACTTGGGAGGTCATGAAAATACTATTGTTTGCTCTTCCTCTGCTTTCAATGTGTCTCCGAAGACTAACGTCACTGGGATGAGAGCATGGTACCCCTTCTCGACAACACTCCATTCCCCTGTACTCGCTAAATCTTCTAGAACTCTCAAGTACGGCAAACGCGTGGCTTATATCTCATCCGGTATGGGAATACTGTACGTTCTTGATAGATATTACAATGCCTCGGCGATTTTCAGGAGCTTGCGAACGATCTGGACGGTATGCCATTTTGTCTGTTCCGCTTCCATACTGATGGCATCGCTCGGTAGTGTGCAATGATAACGTTAGACTTTAAAATAAATTTTACGCCGGAGAACAGCGACAAGATTCCAGAGTTGCACGAACGTGTTGCGCAGAGGATCTTTGATCTCTTTAATTCCAACGGCGGTTTGTACATTAAACTTGGGTATGCATCATCTGTGCGTAGTCTTCAGACTAACAAGAATACCACTCCAATAGACAGGCCATTGGTGCAAATGCAGCCGTACTTCCAAAAGCGTTCCAGACTAAATTTGCCTCCCTTTTCGATGATGCGCCCCAAGTCCCTTACTCTGCCATTCGGAAAGTATTCCTCAAGGAACTAGGTGCGCCACCAGATGGTCCAGGTGGCATTTTCGAAGTGTTTGAGCAGAGAGCTGCCGCAAGTGCGAGTATTGCACAAGTACACAAGGCCAAGCTGTGGGGCAAAGATGAATGGGTTGCTGTGAAAATCCAGAAACCAGACGTAGGCATTCAGATGGAATGGGATTTGGGTATCTCTTGGTTTGTTATGTGGATGTTTGAAAGAGAGTTTGGATTGCCAGTGTGTTTTGCACTCGGTGAGTTTGCGTCAGACCGTTGTTGAAGAATGAGCGGCTCATCGGGCACGATCTAAAGATTTCATCTCCGATCATCTCAGACAAGAGCTCAATTTCGAACAAGAAGCACAAAATTCCAGGCGGACGGCAGCATTTGTTGAGAGTGAGTCCAGCTTACGAGGCAAAGTCCATATTCCCAAAGTATACCCTGAATACTCGACGAAGAGGATTATGGTTGCCGAATGGATTGACGGTGTGCGACTAAGTGACAGGAACGGCATTCGACGGTTAGTTGGAGAAGAGGAGCCACTGACAGAAGCCGCTGAATCGACACCAACACCCTTACTCATCTCGGAACAACAACCCCCAGCCTCCTTTAACTTCCCTGCGAAACCACTCAAGGGAGGTACCCAGTACATCATGCATACCATGGTCTCTCTCTTCTCCGCACAAATGTTTGACTGGGGTTGGGTCCACTGCGATCCTCATCCAGGCAACGTAATCATCCGCCCTTCGCCGACATCTCCAACACAACCACAACTTGTTCTTATTGATCATGGACTTTACGTCCATACACCAGAGGAGTTCAAGAGAGAATGGATAGATTTATGGCGCGGAATGCTGAGCGGAGATTACTCCCAGGTTGAAAAAGTGACAAAGAACTGGGGATTAGCAGTACCTGATTTATTGGCAAGTTTTGCTTTGATGAAACCTACTGTGCTGCGGAGAAACAGGAAAAAGAGAGTGAAGATAGATGAGGGGCAAAGTCAGCAGGAAGAGAAGAAACCATTGACGCACTATGAGATGAGCATTCTGATGAAAAAGAAGTTGAAAGAATTCTTGATCGATACAGATAGGATGCCTAAGGTGCTTATATTCTTGACCCGAAATATGCGGATGGTACAAGGTATGATGCTCTTCTTTCTATCCTTTGCTTTGAGTTTCATGCTTTTATCTCAGGGAACAACCAATCTCTTGGCTCCCCTGTCAACCGGATCAAATTAACAGGTTATTGGGCGTCCAAATCTCAAACACGAAATCCAAACCTGGCTCTCGGACAGCGTATCAAGGAGTGGTGGTCCCATATTGTTTTCCGAAGTGTCATGTTCTCTCTAGACTTTGTTTTCTGGAAGACAAAGTTCATGAACTGGTTAGGAGATGTGAAGTATAGACTGCTCGGTGGGGATGTCAGCAGTCTAAGAAAGCAAAATTTTGAACAGGAGATGGAGAGGACTATACAGGAGTTTGCGCAGGAGAATCTTGGCTTTCAAAGTAAGACTATTTTTGAAGGATGAAGGGTGGCATTGTAGCTCAGCCTCAAGTTGATTATTGTTTGGGAGTGGGCTTGAGGACACGTCATGAATTCAGAGTCGCTATCTATACAAGGTCAATATGTACTAATGCCTTACAAGTGACGAAGATATACTGACTTCGTGCATCAGACAAGTATCAAATGTATGTATCTAGATAATTGAGCCGAAAAAATGAGAACATAGAGAAAAATACTATGATATCGAATTTTCCAAAGTCATCTTGTGTAATGATCATGAAATTATCATTATCGATTCATCAATAGTCCTTTCTCCTTTTGTCGTCGTTCATCCAGATGGATACACAGACGCTTGCACCTAGTTCATACGCAGACGACATGTCATCTATCGCGTCTGACACAGCCTTATGATAGAGCTAAGCTGGATATCTGGATGGTCTCGAGGTGATTGTCCGATTCTTCATTGGCGTCAAGGATCTCCAATTTTACAAAATGACTCCTTCCAGAAATCCTTCGATAGAATGTCCGCACAGCACCTCTCAGCTGGCACCTCGAGACATCATAGCAAACTCATGCGATTCTCTCCGAGGATAACCTGGGGTTCGGTATCCTGTCATGTCACTAGCAGGATATGCCTCCAGCAATGCGTTTGAGGGACATGTCAGATCGAAAACACCTTGGACGATCAGACACGAGTACGTGGCTCAGCTACCTCTTTGAATCGTCGTTCTCCTCAATGTGACTAACTATCACATCCCTTTTTGTAAAGCTCACAACTCCATCTGCCGCGCCTAGAACAAAGGAGTATCATCAGACAGCCCATATGGACGTTGTTAGCCGTGTGCAGCTGCAAGGCCAGCTTTTCTTAGCCCGTATTTTGAAACTTGATTTTCCTTGAGCTTCGACCCTTTCATCCTTTGTGGGAAAAGTCATATAACCACCCAGGGAAACCAAGTCCAGAATTCAGGCGCGTAAGCGGGAGGGAATAGAGAAAAACCCAAAGGGCTGCCCGAGGTGCGGAGTCCCTATTTTAGTGGAATATCCACTGGCTACACACGACTCAGGCTTTTGAATTGCAGAGAAGTCTCCAGCATCTCCTTCAATGGAAGAAAAAAAATGACTGAGAATCAGGAGGAATCAATTGAGTGAAATGTGAAGACCTGTGCTGTATATTACTTGTTATAGTCATTAAAAACCCGTTTCTCTAGAATGCTGTTGAGGGGTGGCTTCCGCAAAAAATACTCGCATTGGAAGCTAGAAATTCAAGTCAAACATACAGATTAACCTATTCAGGGAGTTCTCAATGGTGGTGTCGCACAAAGCCGAACGGGAAACTCCGTACGTCTGATTCTAATTTTGAGTTGTCCATTAGCAAGTTCGTAAGGGTCCACAATAAATGCGGGCACAAACACTAGAATAATGACACGATGGTCCACTGATGGCCGACTAAAACCAGTTTAGAAAAACTCTTCCGCGCCGTAGGGATGGGGAATGTTACACTGGCCTGAGACCACAATCAGCGTTTATAACTTCAATTTGGAAGCATGCCATAGGGGCGCCTTAGCGAAGCCCGGCTGGCTAAAGGCCCAAAGATCTGGCAAAGCACTGTCGCTGTGTCTAGGTTTATTACATCAATAAATCAATGGTCCATAAGCCGATGATCGAATGCCCCTTAATTTTCGCCTTCTTGTCGCTCTTGCCGACAGTCATGTCTGGGTCGCAACACCTAGAGTAGATCATTTTTGGATTCAATATTCTGAGCCGTTGCATGAGTCAAGTTAACACCAGCCTGTTGTTCTTTCTGTGTCTGGAATAGAACAAAAAGAAACACGCGGGAGAACAACGATCAAGGTTGCGATCTGATGGTGGTAGCTGAATAAGCACTGAACTGCATCTGTACTGCGTCTGTACTACATCTGTCCGCATCTACCTTTGTCGACGCCTGACAATGAATAGCTCAGTCGTAGTTTTCGTTGATTATTGTCCACGACCGCAATTCTGGGGATAAAAATATGAGAGACCCTTGGTTTCTTGGTCTCCCTCTTGTCTTGTGCAGGACAGTCTCTCGGCGCTAGTTCACGTTTCCACATCAACGTTTCACCCATTCAGCCGACTTTGACAGAACGGACAACCTCGTGTCGTGTTATTTTTGTCACCCTGATCTCTTTCTGTGTGTGGAATTTTTACACGTTCAAGGGTCCTTCAGCTGGGCTATAACACTACAGCGCATTGTCTTTGCCAACGTCCACTATCGCTCTTCCCTTTGGAGAAAACTTCTACCACAATTACCAAAATGACCTTCACGGAAAGCCTTCATGTCTCCTCAACTGTCAATCCTCGAAGAAACGAGCCACCTTTGCGGGTCAAAGAATGCTTGAAAACGCCTTCAGTTCCAATTTTCTCTGTTGTCGAGAATCGACTCAGATACAATCCAGCTCACGTATATCTTGACGTCAATTTTGTATCTCATGTGCGGGGTCACTCGTATACCCTCTCCACCATCAATTTTGGGAGCTTGACAGGGGCCTCTTTGTTGAATGACGGGCTGCATGATAACCTTGTGGGGTTATTATCTCGAATGCCTGCCTCAATCTCCCCCTGTCTTCCCTTGGAAGTTCTTAATACAAGGGCGAAAGGTCTTGGAACATTCGCAACGTCATTCATCCCACCTGGTAGTTTCATTTTCGGCGAGCATCCGGTCATGCTCGCGCCTTACTTGCCTGGAGTGTCCGTCCCACTCGCGGATATGTACACCAAGATTTTTGAATCCCTTCCAAAATCGTCGCTTGCTCTCGTTAGTTCGTTAGCCACTTTACATCAGGATGATGGCAGATCCAAATCGGCTTCACTATCTTTCTACGAAAACGTCATGAAAACGAATTCGGTTGTCATCAATCTTCTGAATCCCACGGACGGACCTCATCCCGAGCTCCTGGCTCATCGTGCTCTATTCCTTCGTCTCAGCCGATGTAACCATAGTTGCGACCCCAATGCTACTTGGAGCTGGGACGCCCAGACATTGCGACTGACGCTTTCTGCTCTGCGTCCTATCTCACCACAGGAAGAAATCACTATATCGTACATTGTACCATCCAAGAACCAAGCTGCTCTGCGAGAAGAACTCAAAATCTCATACGGCTTTGATTGTATTTGTGAAAAGTGTACACTGCCGTCTCATGTCACAATTGTCCGTGCTTGCAACGTGGTTCTTGACAACTTGGCAGAGTCTACTCCTATAACTCTTGGAGCCTGCTACGCGGAGCGCGCCAAAACCAGATACACCCCAGATTTCCCGACTCTTGAAGAGTGGCTGGAGGATGCCACATTACCTGATGCCATGCTCATTGATGAACATAAGACTGCTCTTCACCGCATCGAACAGCAAAAGTTCGCTCTTTCTTATCACAAACACCTGCCCCTCGGAATTTGCACGCAGCTAATCGATCAACACGTGGAATCAATTGCTATGTGCTACGGTGCGTTGGGGGATATAGTGAAATTTCGCAAGTGGGTAGCGATCATGAAGGACGCAAACACACACCCTGAACATAAAGCCGTGTTCACTAAGTGGCTATCAAATCCTTCGTCTTTCCCTCTGTGGGGAAAGAGGAAACGAAAATCTATGTCGGCTCATCGATCCTGATGAATACTCCTAATGTGAATTACCGTAATTTACTTCGTATTTATGTACGTTTCAGAGTTTTAATGGTTATTATACGTTCAGATTTTCGGTATCATCGCGTGTGCAAACTCCGTTCTCTAGAGATCTGTCACTTGAAATTGTTTCCTGTAACATTGATCAGAAACCTGCTAACATAGTTCAAGTCATTGACATAAAAAATGCCTTACCATCATTTTTACCCTATTGGTCCAATCACTCCTGAGACTATGTCTATCTCCAGTTCTTTTAAGGCCTTCCTTCCTCTCGATACCCAAAATGCCTTGATTGCAGGATAGTTAAACCACAACTGATGTTCGACATCATCTTCCCCCTCAACTCTTTTTCCAGGGGAAGGCTCATCGACTTGAACTCTACTGGGCTCGGTCATGATCTCAGTACAACGACCAGCTTCCCCGGGAGATGGTATTTCAAGAGACAGCAAGGATACTTGTTTGGAGCCTGCCAAAAACATACCATCCTCATTTTCATCCCCAGACATCTCCATCTTCTTCAGACTCTCGATAGTCTCATCCGGTTCCGTTTCATCTTCACTGTGGTCTTGCTCCATTGGCAACTGGATGAGGCCTCCACTCCGCATCCATGCAGCAACATTAGTCTCCCTTTTCGCCGCATCCAAGATTCCAATGACAGCCAACAAGGTCTCGTCATATGGTAAAGGATCTTGCTCCTCCAGCTTTTGCGTCGGCTGATCTATACGCTTTTTCTTCTCTCTGTCCTTCTTTCCCCTCCTTCTGCGTTTACGAGCTTTAGTGTTTCCAGCCCCAGACACTAACTCTGGAGAGTCATTCGCACCTGCCGAGAGAGCGGGGTCTTCTGGGAATTCTTTGGTCAGAGCGGGGTCTTCTGGGAATTCTTTGGTTAGAGTAGGGTCTTCTGGGGATTCTTTGGTTAGATCGTGGGCTTCCTTTTGACAGAACATTTCTTCAAAAGAATTCCCGGAGATCTTATCCGAGGATCGTTCTCGAGCCATCTCTAGTCTTCGTACAGATACATCATGCTTTCGCATCTGGATATCGTATTCTTTGAGGCAAAGGTGATTATAGGGTTGGAGATGAACTTTAAGTGGCGAGTCATCAAGAATCAGGGTAGTTTTCGCAGAATGATTCCGCTGCAACAATGTCGATCCTGAACCCTTAGAATCTGCTACAGAAATCGTGTTGAGTTCATTCCATGGTTTATTAAGATCTTTTGTCGTTTGTATTTTTCTGCCTGACGAGGAGGGAGAGAGAAGTACAAAAAAAGATCAGATCAAATGATTCTGGATGCCGAACTAGATGACACACCATAATCACCAGCAGCCAACCCCAGCCGATCTCGAGCCCAAATCGCAGTCAACTCTCTTTTCATGACTCCAAAACATTTTTCTACCATGTCATCTACATTGCGAGGCTGGGCAGAGCTCCAAACCATCGTGTCCAACCACTGTTTTGTACTCGGATGGAATAGATAATTGCAAAATGGAACGAGATATGGTCGTGGATGAGCAGTACGAACTGATCGGGGTTGCGAGGGACTGAATATACCTTCCTCCGTAACGCCACATCCTGAGTTACGCCGTGACCGGTGTAGACTGCGATAAAGCA
>Ga0153922_1000516_pt1 | contig 15668 bp, 18 predicted proteins | sample TSNJ006MetaG_FD_104723 | JGI IMG/M metagenome (GOLD analysis project Ga0153922, IMG submission 104723) | Attine ant fungus gardens microbial communities from New Jersey, USA - TSNJ006 MetaG | ecosystem: Host-associated > Fungi > Mycelium > Unclassified | place: USA: New Jersey, Brendon T. Byrne...
CGATGAGCCGCTTGCGCGAAGAGCAAAAAGCAGCGATGAGCCGCTTGCGCGAAGAGCAAAAAGCAGCGATGAGCCGCTTGCGCGAAGAGCAAAAAGCAGCGATGAGCCGCTTGCGCGAAGAGCGACCGATGGGGGGTCGTCGGCGTGAGGGTGAGGCGGCTGGTGATGCTGCGGCACGGCCAGACCGAGTTCAACGCCGCAAACCGGATGCAGGGGCAGCTGGACACTGCGCTTTCGGAGCTCGGCCGCGAACAGGCGGTCGCGGCCGCTTCGGTGCTGGCCAAGCTCAATCCGCTGCTGATCGTGTCCTCGGACCTGCGGCGCGCTTACGACACCGCCATCCTGCTCGGGGAGCGCATCGGGTCACCGGTGGTCGTCGACGAGCGGCTGCGGGAGACGCACCTGGGCGACTGGCAGGGCATGACCCACAGCGAGGTCGACGCGGCCGCGCCCGGCGCCAGAATCGCGTGGCGCAACGATGCGAGGTGGGCACCGCACGGCGGGGAGAGTCGTGTCGACGTCGCTCGCCGCAGCCTGCCCGTGGTCACCGAACTGGTTGATTCCCAGGATGATTGGGGTGGCGAGGAGCCCTATCGGCCCATCGTGCTCGTCGCGCACGGCGGCCTGATCGGGGCGTTGACCGCCAAGCTTCTCGGCCTGCCCGTCGATGACTGGCCGGTGCTGGGCGGAATGGGTAACGCCAGCTGGGCACAGCTGTCCGGGCACTCCGCGGAAGAGGCCCCGGCCGAGGAGATCCTTTGGCGGCTCGACGTCTGGAATGCCTCTGCTCAGGTGTCCGGCGATGTCCTCTGAGCCGGGCGGGCCGCCTCCGGTGTTGCTGGTGTTCGCCGATTCCCTGGCCTATTACGGGCCGACGGGTGGACTTCCCGCCGACGATCCCAGGATCTGGCCGAACATCGTTGGTGCGCAACTGGGCTGGGAGGTGGAGCTGATCGGCCGGATCGGCTGGACGTGTCGCGACGTGTGGTGGGCGGCGACCCAGGATCCCCGGGCCTGGTCGGCGTTGCCCCGCGCCGGCGCGGTGATCTTCGCGACGGGCGGGATGGACTCGTTGCCGTCGCCGCTTCCGACCGCGTTGCGCGAGTTGATCCGCTACGTGCGTCCGCCGTGGCTGCGGCGCTGGGTGCGCGACGGGTACTGCTGGGTGCAGCCGAAACTGTCACCCATCGCCAGGTCGGCGCTGCCGCCGCACCTGTCGGCTGAGTACCTGGAGATGACACGCAGCGCGGTGGATTTCAACCGGCCCGGCATTCCGATTGTCGCGTCGCTGCCGGCGGTGCACATCGCCGAGACTTACGGGCGTGCGCACCACGGGCGGGAGGGCACGGCGGCGGCAATCACCAAATGGGCATCGGCGCACGATGTTCCGCTGGTCGATCTGAAAGCCGCGGTGGCAGACCAGGTGATGGCCGGGTTCGGCAATCCCGATGGAATTCACTGGAACTTCGAGGCGCACGAGGCGGTCGCCGAGCACATGTTGAAGGCACTGTCGGAGGCCGGTGTGAAACCAGACAATGGACGCGACTGACCACCATGTCAGTGGTAATCGTCACCGATTCGTCGTCGCGGTTGTCCGATGTCGAGCGCGAAAAATGGCGGATTCGTCAGGTGCCGCTGCACATCCTCGTCGACGGTGAGGATTATCGCGACGGCGTCGACGTAATACCAGCCGACATCCACGCGCGGCCGAACGTCACGACGGCGGGCGCGACACCCGCGGAGTTGAGCGTGGCTTATCGTCAGGCGTTGGACGAGAGCCGCGGCGCAGGCGTGGTGGCCGTGCATGTCTCGGCCGCGTTGTCATCCACCATCACCTCAGCCGAGCAGGCGGCCCGTCAGTTCAGCGGTGCGGTCCGGATCGTCAACTCGCGATCGGCCGCGATGGCGACCGGATTTGCCGCGTTGGCCGCCGCGCGTGCGGCGGCGTTGGGATCGGATCTCAATGCCGTTGAAGCCGAGGCGCTCTCAGCCGCGCAGCGAGTACGTGGATACGTCGTCGTGCACCGGCTTGACAACCTGCGCCGTAGCGGCAGAATCGGCGCGGCGGCGTCGTGGTTGAGCACGGCGCTGGCGATCAAACCGTTGCTTCGCATCGACTCCGACGGTCGGCTGGTGCTGGCGCAGCGGGTCCGCACCGCCGGCAAGGCACTGGACGCACTCGTCGAGCACGTGGTCGCCGAGGTGGGGGACAAATCAGCCGTTATCGCGGTGCATCACATCGAAAACCCGGTCAGCGCAAATGAAGTCGCCCATGAGCTGATCGCCAGGGTGCATCCGGCCGAGCCTCCGACGGTGACCGATATGGGCCCGGTGCTCGGCGTCCATGTCGGGGCGGGCGCGGTCGCGGTCTGCGTCGACATCACCGGGTGATCAGCCGGCGGGTCGACCCGTGATCGGTGGCAGGTCCGCGAGCGTGATGATTCCGGGCTCGGCCGCAACGACTTTCGGCACGGCGTTGGTGACCGGCAGCGCGGTGTAGATCATCCCGAGGCCCATGAAGCCCGGCTCCGTCCAGTCCTTGGGCGGCAGGCAGTGAATGACGGTGCGCATGTTGGGCAGCCCGAAGACCTGGACGACGTGGCCGTGTTCGAGCGGCTTGGGCGGTTCTACATGGTCGCCCATGATCCAGTTGAACCCGACGCTGACGATGTTTCGGTCACCGACCCAGCCGCGGTGATAGCCGAACACACCAGCGACCGTGCCCTTGGGTATCTGCATGAAGCCGAGGTCCGAGTCGTCCGTGGCGGGCGTGAATGTGACGTCGAACGTCATCCGGTCGAGCGTGGCCCCCATCGCGTCGGCCATCATCGCCGCCGACTCGGCGAACACCTCACTTTCGCGGCGCACGCTCTCGGACAGTCCCGGGCTGTCGGGCGGGCGCGAGAACCCCATCGCCTTCTGCGTCTCCGCGGACTCGTACGTCGAGCAGTCCACCGACTCGGTGATCCGGATCTCTTCGACGCGCTCGCATGAGCCGCTGAGCACCATGCCGACGAGATTGCTCATCCCGGGATGGGCGCCGCCGCCGAACATCGTGGAATTACCTTGAAAACAGGCCTTCTGGATGCGCTCGCGGTCCTGTTGCGTCTGCTTGCCGCCGGTGATCCACGCTGCGCTCGAGCACACGTTGATCCCTGCCTCGAGCAGCCGCGCCAGCTCATCGATGTTGGGCCACAACGGGTTATAGCAGCAGGCGTCGGGTTTGAGTGCGATCAGCGCGTCGACGTCGCTGGTGGCCTTGATGCCGGTCGGCTCCGGCCAGCCGGCGAGGTCGGCGGCGTCCTTGCCCACCTTCTCTGACCCGTGCGCGAAGACGCCCACCAACTCCATGTCGGGCCGGCCGATGATCGCGTGCAGCGACCGGCGGCCGATGTTGCCGGTGGTCCACTGGATCACGCGCAGCGGACGGTCCGGGGGTGCAATCGTCATGGCTGTATGTATACCGGTCGGCGGTGTTGGTCGGCGGTGTCGGCCAGGCATGGCACGATCGTCGGCATGAGTTCGACACCCGGACTGCATCTGGTGCTCGGCGACGAAGAACTGCTCGTCGAGCGGGCGATCGCGGGCGTGCTGCGCGACACACGCCAGCTGTCCGGGACCGACGATGTCCCGGAGACCAGGCTGCGTGCAGGCGAGGTCACCACCAGCGAGCTGGCCGAATCGCTGAGCCCGTCGCTGTTCACCGACGAACGCGTCGTCGTCCTGGAGGCCGCCGCGGAGGCCGGCAAGGATGCCGCTGCGCTGATCATCTCCGCTGCCGCCGACCTCCCGCCCGGCACGGTGCTGGTCGTCGTGCACTCCGGCGGCGGGCGTGCCAAGGCGTTGGCCGATGAGCTGCGCAAGCTCGGCGCGCAGGTACATCCGTGCAGCCGCATCACCAAGGCCGGCGAGCGTGCCGATTTCATCCGCGCCGAATTCCGCTCACACCAGGTCGGGGTCGACGACGACGTCGTCGCGGCGATCGCCGACGCGGTCGGATCCGACTTGCGCGAACTCGCGGCCGCCTGCTCGCAGCTGGTCGCCGATACCGGCGGGCACGTCGACGTCAGCGCGGTGCGGCGCTACTACAGCGGCAAGGCCGAGGTGAAGGGTTTCGACATCGCCGACAAGGCCGTGACGGGCGACCTCGCCGGCGCCGTCGAGGCTCTGCGATGGGCGATGATTCGAGGTGAACCCCGCGTGATCCTGGCCGACGCGCTCGCTGAAGCGGTGCACACCATCGCCCGCGTCGGGCCGCTTTCAGGTGACCCGTACCGGTTGGCCGCCGAACTCGGCATGCCGCCGTGGCGGGTGCAGAAGGCGCAGCGGCAGGCCCGCGGGTGGTCCACGGAATCAGTCGCCACGGCGATGCGCCTCGTCGCGACACTGAACGCCGACGTCAAGGGCGCCGCCGCCGACGCAGACTATGTGCTGGAGGCGACCACCCGGCGCGTCGCAGAATTGGTGAGGCGGCCCGCTCGCCGTTAGCGCGGGACTTGGTCAGGGCTTGATTCAGAGTTTGTCGTGATTCAGAGTTTGTTCAGAGTTTGTTCAGTGCCAGCGCGAGCGCCGATTTCCGGTTGGCCGCCTGGTTCTTGTGGATAACGCCCTTGCTCGCGGCCTTGTCCAGCTTGCGGCCGGCCGACTTCGCCAACGCGGCGGCCTTGTCCTTGTCCCCAGCCTCGGCGGCCTCCCGAAACGCGCGGATCGCCGTGTGAAGTGACGACTTCACCGACTTGTTGCGCAGCCTGCGGCGCTCATTGGTGCAATTGCGCTTCACCTGCGACTTGATGTTGGCCACGCGTGAGTTCCTTCGTATTTCTCCACTGGGTTAAATCGACGGCCGCCGAGCGGGCAGCGACTGTTCAGGCTACCAGCCGAATGCCAGAACCCCCAAAGCGCCGACCCCGCGACCTCGGCGACCCCCCGGCAGGGCGCACCCCTGGCCTGCGAAAACGATCGAAGTAGTGCAGCATGTTTGGGGTGAGCACTCGCCCCCTGACAACCCACAATGGACGGTCGACACGCGCCGACCCACGTCCGGTGAAGAAGTTCGAGGGAATCTTCGACGGTTATGGGAAACGCGGGCCATATGCCACGGCGTTCGACGAGATGTTCGACAACGGCGGCACGGTCCGCACTCCCTACAAGGGCATTTACGCCGAGTTGGCGCCATCCGATGCGTCCGAACTGGCCGCCCGGTCCGACGCGCTCGGGCGCGCGTTCATCGACCAGGGCATCACCTTTTCACTGTCGGGCCAGGAACGGCCATTCCCGCTCGACCTTGTTCCACGGCTGATCTCCGCCGCCGAATGGGCGCGGCTCGAACGCGGCATCAGGCAGCGGGTAAAAGCGCTGGAGATGTATCTCGACGACATCTACGGCGAACAGAACATCCTGCGAGACGAACTGATCCCACGCCGATTGGTGACGTCGTGCAAGCACTTCCACCGCGAAGCCGCCGGTATCAACCCGCCCAACGGGGTGCGGATCCACGTCGCGGGAATCGACCTCGTCCGCGATGCGGACGGCACCTTCCGGGTGCTCGAGGACAACCTGCGGTCACCGTCCGGGGTGTCCTACGTGATGGAAAATCGCCGCACGATGGCGCGAGTCTTCCCAAACCTTTTCGCTACCAACCGGGTTCGCTCCGTTGGTGACTACTCGTCTCACCTGTTGCGCGCGTTGCGCAAGTCGGCGGCCACCAACGAGGCCGATCCGACCATCGTCGTGCTCACCCCCGGTGTGTACAACTCCGCCTATTTCGAGCACTCGCTTCTGGCGAGGCAGATGGGCGTGGAGCTGGTCGAAGGCCGCGACCTGTTCTGCCGAGACAACCAGGTCTACATGCGGACCACGGAAGGGGAGCGGCAGGTCGACGTCATCTACCGGCGCATCGACGACGACTTCCTCGACCCGATGCAGTTCCGCCCGGACTCGGTGCTCGGGGTGGCGGGGCTGCTCAACGCCGCGCGCGCCCGCAACGTGGTGATCTCCAGCGCGGTGGGCAACGGGGTCGGCGACGACAAGCTGATCTACACCTACGTGCCGACCATCATCGAGTACTACCTCGGCGAGAAGCCGCTGCTGGCCAACGTTGACACGTTCCGATGCTGGCTCGACGACGAGCGCGAGGAAGTGCTCGACCGGATCGACGAGCTTGTGATCAAGCCGGTGGAGGGGTCAGGTGGCTACGGGATCGTCTTCGGGCCGGACGCCTCCGAGCGCGAGCTCGTCGCCACCGCGAAGAAGATCCGCAGCGATCCCCGCGGCTGGATCGCGCAGCCCGTCGTCCAACTATCCACCGTGCCCACTCAGATCGGCGACCGCCTGGCGCCGCGGCATGTTGACCTCCGGCCGTTCGCGGTCAACGACGGCGACGATGTGTGGGTGCTGCCCGGCGGGTTGACCCGCGTCGCGCTGAGCGAAGGGTCGCTGGTGGTCAACTCCAGCCAGGGCGGTGGCTCGAAGGACACCTGGGTGCTGGCGACGCGCGCGTCGGCGCCCGACCGTGAACTCGCGGCCGCCGAGGTGGTGCGTTCGTTGCCCCGCGACACGCGGCCTCAGTCGACCAGTGACACCGCTACCGCGCTCCCGTCGTCGCAACAGCAGCAGCAGCAGCAATAGCGGGAGGTGGTCCACTGATGTTGGCTCGCAACGCCGAATCGCTGTACTGGATCGGTCGGTACGTCGAGCGCGCCGACGACATTGCGCGCATCCTGGACGTGGCTGTGCATCAGCTTCTCGAGGACTCCAGCGTCGACCCAGACCAGACGTCTCGGGTGTTGTTACGGGTGCTGGGCGTAACCCCGCCGAGCTCGCCGCTCAACCTGTGGTCGCTGACCGATCTCGTCGCGTTCACCCGCGGCCTGGAGGGTGGCTGCTCGATCGTCGATGCGGTCTCCGCCGCGCGTGAGAACGCCCGGTCCGCCCGCGAGGTCACCTCGACGGAGCTGTGGGAGTGCCTGAACACCACCTACAACGCGTTGTCCGAGCGCGAACGCGCCGCGAAACGGCTTGGTCCGCATGAGTTCTTCTCGTTCATCGAGGGCCGCGCCGCGATGTTCGCCGGCCTTGCCGACTCGACACTGTCCCGTGACGACGGCTATCGCTTCATGGTGCTGGGGCGTGCGATCGAGCGTGTCGACATGATTGTACGGCTGCTGCTGTCCAGGGTCGGCGACAGTGCCGCGTCGCCGGCCTGGGTAACTGTGTTGCGGTCGGCTGGTGCGCACGACACCTATCTGCGGACGTACCGCGGCGTGCTCGACGCCAACCGCGTCGTCGAATTCATGCTGCTGGACCGGCTTTTCCCACGGTCGGTGTTCCACTCTCTGCGCCTGGCGGAACACAGTCTCGAGGAGTTGGATCATCGTCCGCACAGCCGGGTGGGCGCGACGGCGGAGGCGCAGCGGCTGCTGGGCCGCGCCCGCAGCGAACTCGAGTTCCTGCCCCCGGGCCTGGTGCTCGACTCGTTGGAGGAACGCCTCGGAGGTTTGCAGCAGACCTGCCGCGAACTTGGAGAAGCGTTGGCGCTGCAGTACTTTCACTCGGCTCCGTGGGTGGCGTGGAATGACGCCGGCCACAACGGTGCACTGGTCATCGAAGATGGGGAGATTTAGGCATGTGGCGGGTGCGTGTGGTTCACTCCACCGGCTACGCGTACAAATCGCCGGCCACGGCATCTTTCAATGAGGCGCGCTTGACGCCGCGATCAGACAACCGGCAGAACGTCATCCTGAGTCGTGTGGAGACCGCTCCGGCGACCAGGTCGTATCGCTACATCGACTACTGGGGGACCGCGGTGACCGCATTCGACCTTCATGCTCCCCACACCGAATTAGAGGTCACGGCTTCGTCAGTCGTCGAGACCGAGAAGCCGGAACCGCCGACCGAGAAGGTCACCTGGGACGAATTGCGAAGCGAGGCCGTGATCGACAGGTTCGACGAGGTGCTCGAACCAACGCATTACACGCCCCGAAGCAAGCGGCTTCGCCGCGTCGGCGAGCGGATCGCCGAGTACAACGACCCGCAGGACGCGGTGATCGCTGCGGCGGACTGGGTCAACAGCGAACTCGACTATGTGGCGGGCACCACCGGGGTGCACTCGTCGGCCCTCGACGCGCTGCGTGAGGGCAAGGGTGTTTGTCAGGACTTCGCCCACCTGACGCTGGCCTTGCTGCGCAGCGTCGGCATTCCGTCTCGTTACGTGTCGGGCTACCTGCATCCGCAACGCGAGGCGCCGGTCGGCGAGACCGTCGACGGTCAGAGCCACGCGTGGATCCAGGCGTGGACCGGCGGGTGGTGGAACTTCGACCCGACCAACGACAAAGAGATCACCGAGCAATACGTCAGCGTCGGCGTCGGTCGGGACTATGCCGATGTCACCCCGCTCAAAGGCATCTACTCCGGGGGCGGGTCGACCGATCTCGACGTGGTCGTGGAGATCACGAGACTGGCGTAGGGGCCGCTCATCGGGGCTGATGCTCTTCGCGCAAGCGCTCATCGGGGCTGATGCTCTTCGCGCAAGCGCTCATCGGGGCTGATGCTCTTCGCGCAAGCGCTCATCGCCCCAGCCGGCGGTAGCCCGGATGGATTCCCGGCGTCAGGCCCTGCTGTGCCGCGAGGGTCGCGAGCAGCTCGCGCAGTTGGGCACGCTGGGAGTCGCTGAGCCCACTGGTGATCGCCCGGTCGTGTTGGCGAGCGATCCGGGACACCTTGACCATCAGCTCTTTGCCGGCCGCAGTCAGGTACAGCGCGTATTGCCGGCGGTCGTCGGGGTTGGGCCGGCGCTCCAGGTATCCGCCTTCCTCGAGATCATCGACGAATGCGACGACTCGGCTTGGTAACAGCCCCAGCTGCGTGCTGAGTGCCTGCTGGCTGCGTCCCGGAGCCGCCGCGATCGCGCGAAGAATGCCGGCATGCGGTGGGGTCAGATCCAGGGCTGCGATCCGCTCAGTGAATCTCTCCGCCGCGTGATGCCCCAACTGTGCCAGCAGAAAGGCCACGCCGCCGCGGTGCCCGTCGGACGCCGATGACATAGACACGATGGTACCTCGGGAAAACAGTATTAACAACGAACGTTGCAGTTCACAAATGATAAGGCTATCGTTCGGAGTATGAACGATTCATCTAGTAATGCAAATGCCGCAAGTCGCCGGCCGCAGCAGGGTGGCCCGCCATTGGTTGTGCTGGCATCGATTTCGCTGGTGTTGTTACTGGGCGGACTGGGCATCGGCGTTGTTCTGGGCGGCGTCCCGCCAATGCCGTTCGCGGCGTCGGTGAAAGACTTCATCGCTGCGCATCCCGTCGCCGTCCAGGCGGCCGCGGTTGGCGTCTTCGGTTCGTCGGTACCGCTGGCAATCTATGCAGCGACGGCAAGCGCCCGGCTGCGGCAGTTGGGCGTCACAGCGCCGGGTGCGACGATCGCGCTGGCCGGCGGGATCTTGGCGGCCGGTGCGCTCGGACTGGGCGGTCTGTCGCTGTGGACCCTGTCACGGCCCGAGGTGACCGTCGACGAGCCGCTGGTTCGGGCCATCTACTTCCTGGTGTTTCTGACTGGAGGACCCTGGCATGTCGTGGGGCTGGGGCTGCTGCTCGCTGGCATCGCGGTGCCCAGTTTGATTCTCGGCTTGCTGCCCAGACCGGTGGCGTGGATCGGACTTGTGATCGCTGCGATCGCGGAGGTGACAACGCTCGTGCTGATCTGGCCCGGGTTGGACGTGCTGTTGCCTATCGCCCGGTTCTCCGGGTTGGTGTGGTTGATTGTCGCCGGGGCGCAGCTCCCGCTTCGGCGGGCACGCCCGTGACCTCTTGAGTGCAGATCGGGCCCGGCTCGAAAAGCTGGCGTTCCGAAATCGAGGTTTGTGCTTTCGCGCGGGGTGAATTGGTCCTAGCCTGGTGTGAATCAGGTCACAACGGGAGGCTGCAATGCGGATCGCGGATGTGCTGCGAAACAAGGGCTCGGCGGTGGCCACGATCAGCCCGGACACCACCGTCACCGAACTGCTCGCCGGCATGGCGCAGCACAACATCGGGGCCATGGTCGTCATGGGCCCGGACGGGCTGGTGGGCATCGTATCCGAGCGTGACGTCGTGCGGCGGCTCAACGAACGCGGCGCCGGCCTGCTCGGGCAGCCGGTGTCAGAGATCATGACGAGCGTGGTCGTGACTTGCGCGCCGGGTGATGCGGTCGACATGCTGACCGGGTTGATGACCGAAAACCGGGTGCGCCATGTTCCGGTGATCGCAAATGGTCAGCTGGCCGGAATCGTTAGCATCGGCGACGTGGTGAAAACCCGCATGGAGGAGTTGAAGGCCGAGCAGGAGCAGCTGCAGACCTACATCACACAGGGCGGGTGAGCATCGACGTACGGCCCGCCCGCCGGCCCGATGTCCGTGCGCTGGCGGGGGTGGCGGGTCGCGCCTTTTACGACGATCCGGTGATGATGTGGATGGTGCCCGACAACAATGCACGAGCGGCGGCCCTGCCGCGGGCATTCGCAACGATGACCAGGCACCACTTCCTTGCCGGCGGTGGAGCCGAAGTGGCCGCTCGCGACGGTGTCATCGGCGGTGCCACGCTGTGGGATCCACCCGGCCGATGGAAGATGACCCGGCGCGAAGAGTGGCTGATGAAGCCGGGGTTCCTCCGGGCGTTTCGCGGACGTGCCTTAGCCGGCAAGCAGGTCGCCGAGATCATGAACGAGAAACATCCCGAGGAACCGCACTGGTATCTGATGTTGATCGGCACCGATCCGACAGTGCGCGGCAAAGGATATGGGCAGGTGTTGATGCACTCGCGGCTGGACCGCTGCGACGCCGAGCACGCACCGGCCTACCTGGAGGCCACGAAGCCGGATCTTTTGCCCTATTACCAGCGGTTTGGCTTCGAGGTCACGGGTGAGATCAAACTGCCGAAGGGTGGCCCGAGCATGTGGCCGATGTGGCGTGAGGCGCGGTGAGGACGGGCCGGTTCACCCGATCCCGTTGACCTCTATAGGTTCTCGGTTGCATGGCGACGTGGGACAAGCTGCGCCTGCAGATCGACAAGGGGCCGGCCACCGTCGCAGATGACCGGCGATTCGCCAAGCTGACGTACCTGTGCCAAGACCTGAGCGACAAGGTCGGCCGGGGTCGAGAACTGACCATTCACGGCGGATTCCTGCGTGGCTCGGCTGCGGACCGCATCCTCCGCGGCACATGGCAACAAGCTGCCGAAGGCTGGTAGCCGCAAACCCCCGAAGGGACCGGAGCCCATGCTTCAATGCGCGTATGACCAGCAACCAGCCGTGGTGGCTCACGATGCCACCCGCCGAACTGGCAGCGACGATTCCTGAAGCTGTTTTCGTCATCTACGTACATCGGTGAACAGCTTGCGATACACGGGATCGTCTCGTGGTGCAAGACAGGTCAGTACCGCCAACCTGGGGTTGTTCTCATTGGTCGCGGGGACCGTTCGATAATTCCGATACTTATGTCGTCGCTGAAGCGATTCGGGTTCTTGAACGCGCAGGTTTGCTTATGCGTTGTTTCGGGAATGGGGATAGCCCCGTCGTCGGATTAACACCCGGCTCGGCATTGCACGCGCTCCAGACCAACACCGTGCGTCAGCATCTCGGCCTCGGTGACGCCCCACCGCAGACCTGACCTCCCAGGCCGCGTTTGCTGATCCGGGATCGGTAAGGCCCGGGGAGTGGGATGCTTACGGGATGCACGCCAAAGACGAATCGGCTGCGTCGGGGAAACCGATCCCCACAGGCAAGCGGGACCGGCTACGAGGTCAGCGGGAGGAGCCGTTACTAGGTCAGCGGGACCGGTTACGCTGTCAGCTGGTTCCGGTTCCGCCTATCGTGGAAAACTGGCGCTGGCGGAACAAAGTGAAGCCGACAGCACCGCCCCTGGTCCTTGACGTGGGGACAAACGGTGCGATCCGGGTGATCGACGCGAACACGAATGCGCTCATTGCCTCGGATTGGCTTGCGGGCGTGACGGTGACACCAGCAAAGTGGAAAAGATACGCGGATGAGAATAATGAGGGCTACACGCAGCCCCTTGTGATCGTGGACGTTCCTGGTTTGCAACCACTGAGGATTGGGGCCCGCTCGACGGATAAGTCGTCGTGGAGCGGCGTCCAATTTCGGTATGTCTGGAGCGGCATGGTAGGTGGCGCGGACCAACCCGCTTATGCTGTCACGGAAGCGGACTGGCTTACGCTGGTTGAGAAACTCGGCTTGGGCACCTGTGTTGTCGATGACTATGCGTCCGGGACGATGGCCCGACGAGACCGACGCAAAATGGTCATGTTTTTCGCGGAGACGGTGTTGATTCTCGTTGTCCTTGCGGTGGCGGCATACCTGGCATACGGGAGGTAATGCGGGTCGCCGAGGGACACGTCCTCAACTCTGCCATGACACAACGAAACGGCCACCGAGTTGCCCAGGGGGCCGCTCTTGCTTGGGTTCAGTCGGGAAATTGCCTCCCACCATTCGTCCGTAGCCGCAGTCAGCTCGCGGCCAGTCCGTCAGCGCCTCCATCTCGTCGGCAGCGGCAAGCAACGTGTACTCCCTCCATGTGGAGCCAACCGTGTAGCGTTCGCAAGTTTGAAGTGTGGCGGCGGCGGTTATGACCTGTTACATCAACACAAGTGTCTCCACGAAGGAGAGGGATCATGCGGTGGTCATCGTGGTCTCCGGGAATGGTTATTAGTTGGCTGGATCGTGATCCGTGGGCCACGGCGGCGTTCGCGGTGCCGCTGACGCTCGCCCTCCTAGCCGCAATTGTCGCGCACCCATTCCTGGTGGTGTTGGTGCTGCTGCTGATGCTGGGGGTCGTGGCTGCAGGCGCGATGGATTTCGACAAGGGCCAGAAGGATTGGCGGCTTCTGCTTTCGCGCGCCGACGACGCGAGGGCACAGGCCGAGCGGATGCTGCCGCAATGGCAGTTGGAAGCCGGGGCGCGGGCGCGGGCACAGGCCGCCGAAGCAGAAGCTCTGGCCGCCGAGGCGCGGGCGCGAGCGATCCGGCTGCGGGTTTGAGGGCCCGCGAGGCCCGTAATCGTTTCGTCGTTCTACGGGCCTCTCACGGGCGCGGATTGGGTAGGCGACGTGGAACATGGCAAACGGAGCGTCCTAGAGGGTAGCGAGTTAGCCATCCCGACGATACCTGACACCCCAGCGTCCGCCAGTATGCTTGTTTTCCCACGTCAGGCACAGTGCTCGACCGTGTCCTACGGCACTGGTACCGGATGGTCATCGGCACCGATCCGACAGTGCGCGGCAAAGGATTTGGAGATCTTTTGCCTTACTACCAGCGGTCTGGCTTCGAGGTCACCGGTGAGATCAAACTGCCGAAGGTTGGACCTTCGATGTGGCCGACGTGGCGCGAGGTGCGATGAAAACGGCCCGTTTGCCCGCAGGTGGGCGGACCAAAAAATGAGAAGTCGCACCGAGGCGTTTGCTAGTTCGTCAGGTAGGCATCCTCTGATCGGTGCTTGCCGTGGTAGTCGCCAGGGTCTTTGACCTGGGGCACCGCGTGACGACCATACTCAAGGTCATCAGCGGCAGCCTTGCCCTCGTCTACCGCATCTTTGAGGGTCGAAATTTGGTTCATGGTTGGTTCCCTTCGCTGCCATCGGCCCCCCCGATCCAGATTTTTCTTGCGGACCGCAGCGGGGCACACGCGTAATTCGCTACTCGATTTCCAGCCGCCGTGGAATCCGCTGCGTGTGGACAGCAACCGCCGTTCAATGCGCCACAGTCGCTACCTCGTGTGTATGTGGGGGATCGTCGCCTTCGGTTTTATAGCCGCAATCGTCGTCCCGATCGTGCAGGCGATCAACGACCCGGCACTCGTGTTCCACACCATCTTCGAAAAGCTATTCCACCGCGTTGAGACACGCCTGGACCCCGATTGGGCGGAAGCGACCGAACTACAAGGCCGCCCTTGCCGTCTCGGCCCAGCAACTCCACCAAGCGGTGGCGTCCGAACGGCTTCCCGCCCGGATCGGCCTCCGCGGCAAGGGCGGCTCAGCGACACGATAAGCCGCGGCTTCGGCTTCGCTGACCGAAGGCTCAACGGTGGTGGGACTGATTAACTGCCAACCGCGCCAGCGCGCTTCGTCGGCAGTCGGTCCGCAGTAGTTTCGGCGACGGCCTTGATGCCGTCAATCGGCGGTTCTGTCCTTTTATCGGAGTGGCCCGGGTGGCCGGCGTGATGCAGACCCAGGCGAGGGTGGCAAGGAACCAAACCCGGGCTGGGGTGTGGTGTCCCCTAATTGGGGGACACAGCCGTCCTCCGATACATCGGCTGATCGCCGGATAAGCAATTACGCACGGCTGGGCGATAGTTGCCGTGCAGGGCCAAACAGTCTGTCTCGCAACCCTGAACATCACTTGCAAAGGAGTATCCAAATGAAAAAGCACACGTTTCGCTCACGACGGATGGTCGGGTTCTACGCGCGGGATGCCGGGCCGACGCACCACACCTGGGCCATGTGGCGTTGCCCGCCATGGGCCATGCGGGTGCTCGTTCGGCCTTCCGCGTGAAGCGGTTTCATCAGTGATCGCCACGCCTGGACACAAGATCGCTTGCGAATCATGGTTTCTCACAGGGGAAGGTCGAAATGACGCACCCAATCAAGTCCGCGGCCGAAGCCCGCATCGCATGGGTGTCAAAGGCGCGGTGTCGCTCTGCTGATCCCGACGAAATGTTCGTTCGGGGAGCGCAACAGAGGAAAGCGGCTGTGATTTGCCGACACTGTCCCGTCATCGCCGAGTGCGCCGCCGACGCTCTCGACAACCAAGTCGAGTTCGGCGTCTGGGGCGGCATGACCGAACGCCAGCGGCGAGCGCTGCTCAAGCAGCACCCTGAGGTGGTTTCCTGGGCCGAGTTCTTCGCCGCCCAGCGCGAACACCGCATCGCTGGCCACCGGGACTAACCCGCCAAGACGTCGTGGTCCTCTCAAACTGAGAGAACAGACCGTAAAACAGCCCGGCGGCAATAACACTGAGTATGCCGATCAGGCGGTGCTTTGCTGGCAGGCTCGCAACAAGCCAATAGGCCCAAACGCCCAACATCCCCGACTCGGTACGCTCTGTAGCGCTTGCCATTACGCCTCGGGGCCGTCACAGGCCCACCGCCAGGGTCGCGGCCTCCGGCGCGTAGGTCGAAAGGCTCGGAGCGCATTGCAGTGACTTACTGTCGAATACGTTAATTACCGCAATGTCTCAGGTAGAAGAATTGTTGCGCACGTCGCCTGTGTTGTTGGTGAACCGTTTTAGTCTTATTGGGCAAATCAGCGCTGAAAGTTCACCTGACAGGACCTTGACAGACGGTCACTAGGACTCAACGCGGCAGGAGGCTCGCGATGAGCTTCAACGATGGAGCAGCTTCGTCGCGACAGGGCTTTTCCGCCGGCATCACAGATAAGGTTTTTCGCTACGGCGCGGCATCAAGCGCGAAGTTGTGCTCGTGACCCCGTCCGCGCAGACCCAGACGGCGGCCCGCCCGGTCGCACTGTTCGTACTGGGCACGCCGCGCTCCGGAACGTCGGCGCTCACGCGGGTTCTCTCGCTCTGTGGTGGTACGCTCCCGGCCGCGATGGTGGGCGCCAGCGCGATCAATCCGCTCGGCCATTGGGAGCCGCGCGCAGCCAACTACCTCAACGAA
>Ga0153922_1000517_pt1 | contig 15668 bp, 12 predicted proteins | sample TSNJ006MetaG_FD_104723 | JGI IMG/M metagenome (GOLD analysis project Ga0153922, IMG submission 104723) | Attine ant fungus gardens microbial communities from New Jersey, USA - TSNJ006 MetaG | ecosystem: Host-associated > Fungi > Mycelium > Unclassified | place: USA: New Jersey, Brendon T. Byrne...
AAAACTTTTCTTGCAACTTTACATCATGCCATAATGTCATAATTGCAAATTTTAATTGTGACTGCCTTTAAATTTTAACAATTTTCAAATGTAGAATAAGAGCACTGACAAACCTACCAAAACCAGCCAATGTGGGAGGATAGGTGAGTCGCGCAAACATTTGAGGGCGCTTTTAGCACCTGGCAAAATCCACTGCTTACGCAGACCCAGCGCGACGGCTCTCCGGAGCGTTGTTGGTCGAAGTTAGCAGTTAGTTTGTCAGGTGCGTTGCCCGGGTTTGCGAGACTCACCTATCCTCCCGCAGTGGCGTTCTGGCAGCCCACACCTCAAAACATCCCCCCTTAAACTTTACACCCTTCACTCCTCCTTATCTTTACGCACAATAACCAATTCCAATTCTTCCAATTGTTTCTCATCTACAACATTAGGAGCATCCGACATTAAACAAGATGCATCTTTCACTTTCGGAAAAGCAATTACATCACGGATACTATCTGCCTGCACCATCAGCATAATCAAGCGATCTAATCCAAATGCCAGCCCAGCATGAGGTGGCACCCCATATTTAAAAGCATTCAAGAGAAAGCCAAACTGATTGTAGACATCCTCCTTAGCGAATCCCAATACCTCGAACATTTTCTCCTGTATATCATCTTGATGGATTCTGACACTTCCGCCACCAAGTTCCGTACCATTCAGCACAATATCATAAGCCTTCGCGCGAACGGCACCTGGGTTGCTGTCAAGCTGATCCATATCTTCATCCATTGGCATGGTAAACGGATGATGCATCGCGGTGTAACGGTTATGTTCATCGTTCCACTCAAGTAATGGAAACTCGGTAATCCATATAAAACGGTATTCATTTTTATCCAGGATCCCCATCTGTTTTGCGATTTCCAGGCGGAGTGCGCCCAGGACATCCCAAACCACTTTATTTTTATCTGCTGCGAACAAAAGAAGGTCTCCTGGCTTTCCTTCCATCGCGGCGATCAGAGCGGTCATTTCTTCTTCCTTCATGAATTTTGCGAAAGATGATTTCAAAGTACCGTCTTCACCGATGGCGATATAGGCCAGGCCTTTTGCGCCATAGTCTTTTGCAAAATCTACCAGCTTATCGATTTTCTTACGTGGCATTGCCCCCTGTCCAGCGGCGTTGATCCCTCTGACGCTGCCGCCATTTTCAAGTGCACCTCTAAAGACTACGAAGTCGCAGTCTTTTACTATCTCGGAGATATCTTTTAACTCCATCCCGAAGCGAATGTCTGGCTTATCAGAACCGAAGCGATCCATTGCTTCCTGCCAGGTCATTCTTTGGATGGGAAGCCGGACATCTACGTCCAGGATTTGTTTGAACAGGTATGCCAGTAGTCTTTCATTTACATCAATTACGTCATCTACATCCACAAAAGAAAGTTCCATGTCGATCTGGGTAAATTCTGGCTGCCGGTCGGCACGTAAGTCTTCATCCCGGAAACACTTCGCAATTTGAATATAGCGGTCATATCCTGAGCACATTAACAGCTGTTTGAAGAGCTGCGGCGACTGTGGCAGAGCATAAAAGCTGCCCGGGTGTACGCGGCTTGGTACCAGATAGTCTCTCGCACCTTCCGGGGTACTTTTATTTAAGATTGGCGTTTCTATTTCCAAAAAACCTTCCTGCGTCAGAAATTGACGGGTTAAGGTTGTCACCTGGGAGCGCAGTACTAAGTTCCTTTGGAGATCAGGCCTTCTGAGGTCCAGATAACGATATTTCAGCCGCAGCTCTTCTTTTGTTTTACTCTCCTCTTCGATTGGGAAAGGAGGGGTTTCCGCTTCGGATAGAATACGCAAGTGATTTACCCTGATTTCGATTTCGCCGGTTGCCAGATTTTCGTTTACAGCTCCGGAACGTGCTTCTACAGTTCCCGTGACAGCGATTACGAACTCACTTCTAAGCTTTCCAGCTTTCTCAAAGCCAATTTCATCAATGCTGCCGTTTTCGAAGATCAGCTGCATAATACCAGAACGGTCGCGTAAATCCACAAAGACGATCCCACCTTTGTTACGACCTTTCTGCACCCACCCCATCAGGGTAACCGCTTCGCCAATATCAGACTTTGTTACTTCTGCACATCGATGGGTCCTTTTCAGCCCCTTCATTGATTCTGCCATTTAATTTTCCTCCATCAATTTTATCATCAAGATTGCTCACCAATACCACTACACTAAATATATTTAACCAGAAAGAGCCATGTTCAAAATACTTTCTGAGGACTATGTTTTCGGACGAAGAAAGTTTTTTGAACATGGCTCTTTCGTCCGCCTTAAAACACCTTCTTAGTTAGTCAAAGCGGATATTCGCAATCCGCTCCGCTACTTGGAAGGTTAAAAAACTCACAGAATTCCTCATATCCCTCTGCCTGAAGCTGCTCCTTCTGGAATTTCTTATTCTTTTTCATCACCGCCACAGACACCCAACCCCCATTATCTCTTTCTTCTTTTGCTTTCTTCAGCACTTCCAACAGCCGCTTGGCAGGCATGTTCTTTTCTACCAGATAAGCTTTCTTTTTGCTGCTTCCAGGGATTTGATAGCCACGTTCTAACAACAACATAACAATCCTTTCAAAACCAATAGAGAAGCCGCAGGCCGGAGTATCGCTGCCGGTGAATTTGCCGATCATTTCATCATAGCGGCCACCGCCGCCAACAGAACCACCGAATTCATCCATCGAGATTTCAAAAATAGGACCGGTATAATAGGACATTCCCCGTACCAGAGTTGGATCAAATTCAATCTTAAAATCGGCACTCTTCACTGCCTCTACACTGGTAATAATTTTTTCCAGGTCTTCTGCGTATTGTGGTTCCAACACTAGTGCCAGCTTTTCCTTACAGTATCGTACACCCGCGATATCGTTGGTAATTTCTTTGAATAAAGAAAGGTAAGTATCAATAGACTGTTTATCGAATCCTTCTTTTTCCAGTTCCAGAGCTACGCCTTCCAGACCGATCTTGTCCATCTTATCCAGGATAATGAATACCGTGTCATAGCTTTCCGGGGCAAAACCGCTGTAGGCTGCCATCGCTTTTAGCATCCTTCTATCGTTGATCCGAATGGTGAAATTCTTGAACTCCAGCTTGCCGATCAAGGTTGTCGTTGCCAGTATCAGTTCGATTTCAGCCAATACTGTTGGTTCACCCAGGATGTCAATATCGCATTGCATAAACTGGCGGAAGCGTCCCCGCTGCGGGCGGTCTGCACGCCATACATTGCCCATCTGCAGCGCTTTAAAAGGGGCCGGCAGTTCATTGGCGTGGTTGGAGTAATAACGGCATAACGGTACAGTCAGGTCGTAACGCAGACCTCCGTCCACCAGATCACCTTCTTCTTTAGCCAGATCCAGTTTTAGCTTTTCGCCGCGTTTTAATATTTTAAAAATCAGCTTTTCATTTTCTCCGCCCTGTTTACTCGAGAGATTCTCAATGTGCTCTACACAAGGGGTTTCCATGGAAGAAAAGCCAAAGGTACTGTAAGTTTCCTTGATCAAACGAATAACATAGTCCCGAATCGCCATCTCTGCCGGCAGGATGTCTTTCATCCCTGTAACTGGTTTCTTTTTTAATGCCATTTTACTCTCCTTCTATTCTAAAAATTTTAATTTCTTGTATTCACCTTCATGTACTACTCGCTGAAATGCAAGAAATATCGGAATATCAAAATTTTTAATTTCTTCAATCATAAGTTCAACTGCAGTTTCTTCATCAAATGACTTGCGATACGGCCGATCGGATATCAATGCCGCAAATACATCGCAAACTCTTACAATCCTTGCCCCATAGGGAATCTCTTCCCCTTCCAGATTATCAGGATAGCCGCTGCCATCCATATTCTCATGGTGATGCAGTACGGTCTGTTGGATAAATTCAGAATAGCCGCGTTCTTTTAATATTTCATATCCCAGTTGAGAATGCATCCGGACATACTTCATCTCTTCTACGATCAGTGGGTTATTTTCTTCATAAATGTATGCAGCCAGCTTTTCTTTTCCGATATCATGCAAGATGCCGGCATCAAAAAGATACTGGCACATTTCTTCGTCAAGACCCAGTTCTTTGCCAACGGCATAGGAAAGGTTGCTGACCATCATGGCATGTACCACTTGATCGTCTAATGTATAGGTCAGCAGGTGTTTGTCATTAATATAATTATTTGTATTGGAATTACTTATTTCAGCCACTTTTCTATTCCTATTCTTTTTCTTTCGATCATTTCATCAATTCTGGCAATGTAATTTGTTACATCCTTTACATTCTCAACGCGCTCAATCCGCTGTCCTTTCGCGAAGACGAACTTAGTAGAGGCACCTGCGCCCGCTGCCAGTATTGATTGTTTTTCTTCCATGATCAGTATATTGTATATTCCGGCTTTGTCAACCTTTGCATAGCCTACATTTTCAAAATTCCCGGCAATATTCTTCTGCCGGTACAGATAATAAGGTCCCATATTCATCGTAGCGGCGCAGCTGGCCGCCATATCCATGATGCCCTGACTGTTCTCAAAAGAAATTTCTTCATACTGTTCTTTGAACAAGTTTAGCCGGGTGGCACGTTTTAATGATAATGAGTGTACGGTCAGACTGTCTGGTGCCAATTCCCTGATTCGTGTCAGGGTATGGGCAACCTTTGTCTCATCTTCTCCTGGCAGACCGATAATTAAATCCATGTTGATATTATCAAAACCAGCTTCCCGCGCCAGATGAAATGTATTTTCCACCTCTTCTACCGTATGCTTTCGTCCGATGATATCTAATGTCTCCTGATTCATCGTCTGCGGATTCACCGAAATACGGCTGACCGGGTATCTTCTGATAACCTCCAGCTTCTCTTTGGTAATACTGTCCGGACGGCCGGCTTCGACAGTAAATTCTTTGAGCTCATCATAATGAAAGGTCCTTCCGATGTAGCTCAAAAGACGGTCCAGCTGTTTTGCTGACAGCGTAGTCGGGGTTCCTCCGCCAATATAGATTGTATTCAGCTTCTTATCCCGAAACTCTTCACCAATAAAATTCAGTTCTTTGCAAAGAGCATCCAGATAGATATCAATCCGATTCTCCCACTGCTTAAGAGGATGGGAACCAAAAGAGCAGTACAGGCAAAGGCTGGGGCAAAAGGGAATGCCTACATAGAGGCTGTATCCGTTCTCATAGTCAATTTCTTTTAAAATATCGCGTTCCTGATTGGCGATTGAGATAGCAAGCGTTGTTTTGTCATTACTGATATAATACGTCTCACGCATATATTCGGCTATTTCCGTATTCTTTTTACCGTCTTCCAAGAGATGCATGGGAATCTTAGTCGGACGGATGCCCGTCAGGGTTCCCCAGGGAAGCTCCTTTCCAGTAAGGCTTTTCATCCCTCGATAGACCAACTGCTTCAATTGATTCTTCGTCTCTTTTCGCTCATATTCATAATCTAGGAAAATTGTCTCCGCAAACTTCCGGGTACCTTCTTCTTCCACTTTAAGGCTAATTCTATCTTGCTCATAATCTAACCACAGAAAAAGGTCAAATTCCCCGGACAACTCTTCATCCGAATAGTACATCTGCACTTCACTGCGCGGATAAAAGGCACGAACCAGGGAATATACATCATACTCAAAATCTTTTTTACTAAAATAAATGCCTGCCCTAAGCAAATGGATTATACCTCTTTTCATATCCAATGGTAGTTGTGTCACCATGCCCCGGATAGACCAGCACATCTTCCGGAATTTCGGTTAGTAGCTTCTTTAAGCTGTTTTTCATCTGCACACCGCTGGAGGTAGGAAAATCCATCCTGCCCACCGTTCCTGCAAACAGGGTATCCCCGCTAAATAAAACTTTTGCTTCCGACAGATAGTAACAGCAGCCTCCTTTTGTATGCCCCGGTGTATGCAGCACTGTGAACTTCATGCCGGCCAGTTCTAAGGTCTGACGGTCTTTAAGCAGATGGTCAGCTTTGGTTGTGTATCCCGCTGCCCATTCTGATGACAGATTAAGTCTTGAACTGCCCAGGATATCCTGTTCCTCCGTATATGCATAAACTGGTATCTCATACATATCCCGCAGATCTTCCACCGCCAGAGTATGATCAAAATGCCCATGAGTCAGGAAAATGGCTATCGGTCTGCAGTCAAACCGGGTAGCTGCTTCTGATATCACCTCCGCCGAATCGGCCGGGTCGATGATGATCATTTCTTTTCTTTCCTGATTGATGATCAACATACAATTTGTTGCAAGCGCCCCCAAAACCAGGGTTTTTACCACAATATTCTCCATTATCAGTATTCTCCTTCGCAACCTCTTATCAGCCCGTCGTACGTTCAATATCGATCACACTTTCCACTTGTCTGATTTTATCAATAATACGGTTTAGTTCTTCACCGCTGTGAACATCAAACGTTATGGAAATCGTTGCCGTTCCTTTCTTACTGGTCCGCACATTAATGGCTGAAATATCAATCTTACGTTCAGTAAACGTCTTGGAGACATCCACCAGCAAACCGGTCCGGTTCCTTGCATATACGTTGATCTCAGCGGTAAACAGCTGATTGACAATCTCTTTTCCCTGCCACTCTGCATCGATCAAACGAACCCGGTCATCTTCTTCCATATGCAGAATGTTGACACAATCCGTTCGATGGATAGTCACACCACGGCCTCTGGTTACAAAGCCGACGATTTCGTCCCCCGGGATTGGGCTGCAGCATTTGGCAAAGCGAACTGCCACGTCGTGGATTCCTTTTACGATGATTCCACCTTCTGACTTCACAACATGCAGTTTATCTTTTGTATCCGCCACAGCTTCCATTACCCGGCGGTCGGTAAGCTCCTTTTTATGCTCTTTATCATAACCTTCCGCCAGCTTATTCAGCACCTGACCTTCTTTTAAGCCACCATGGCCTATCGCCGCCAACACCGAATCCCAGTCACGGAAACCATATTTTCGCATTACTGCTTCCTGATAATCGGATTTTAAGTAATCGGACAGCACTTTACCCTTTTCCTTGGCATAATGGGCAAGCATATCTTTTCCTTTGACAATGTTATCATCTTTTAGTTCCTGCCTGAACCATTGATTAATCTTATTCTTAGCCTGGGTACTTTTAACGATTTTAAGCCAGTCACGGCTTGGTCCCTGGGAATTATGGGAAGTTAAAATCTCCACTCGATCCCCATTGTGAATCATATATTCAAAGGGAACCAGCTTGTCATTTACCCTGGCACCAACCATTTTATTACCAACTGCGCTATGGACACTATAGGCAAAATCAATGGGAGTTGAACCACGGGGCAATGTCTTAACATCACCGGCCGGACTGAAACAGTATACACTGTCGTTGAACAGATCCAGATCGCTCTTTAACAGACTTAAGAATTCCTTGTTATCGGACATTTCCTTCTGCCATTCCAGAATCTGCCGCAGCCAGCTTAATTTCTCTTCTTCTTTTTGGGCATCGGTTCTCTTGCCATCAGCACCTTCTTTATATTTCCAGTGAGCGGCAATACCATATTCTGCTGTCTTATGCATTTCATATGTTCTGATCTGAATTTCAAAAGGCTGACCCGCCGGACCGATCAAAGTGGTATGAAGCGACTGATACATATTTGGTTTCGGCATAGCAATATAGTCTTTAAAACGCCCGGGGATGGGTTTGTACATCTCATGAATGATTCCCAGTGCCGCATAACAGTCCTTCAGACTGTCTACCAGTATACGTACCGCAAATAAATCATAGATCTGATCCAGGGTTTTGTCCTGATTGACCATCTTCTTATAAATACTGAAAAAATGCTTTACCCGCCCATCTACCTGGGCATCAATATTGGCATCCACCATATGCTGCTTTACTTCATTTACAATCGCCTGGACAAAATTTTCCCGCTCACTTTTCTTGGCAGCGATTTTCTCAACGAGATCGTAATATGCTTCCGGGTGCAGATACTTCAGGGACAAATCATCCAATTCAATCTTAACTCTGGAAATACCCAAACGCTGAGCAATCGGAGCATAGATATCCAGGGTTTCTTTGGCCTTCTCCATCTGCTTCGCTTCGGGCATATACTTAAGCGTACGCATATTATGAAGCCTGTCAGCAAGTTTGATCAGAATAACCCGGATATCTTTTGCCATCGCCAGAAACATCTTACGCAGATTCTCGGCCTGCACTTCCAGCTTATCTGCCGAATAATTTAACTGTCCCAGCTTCGTAACACCATCTACCAGCGATGCCACTTCAATGCCGAACTTTTCCTCCAGCTCACTCATTTCCATAACGGTGTCTTCCACCACATCATGGAGAATGCCGGCAACGATAGTTTCTTTATCCATCTCAAGATCGGCAAGGATAATAGCTACACATAAAGGATGCACAATATATGGCTCTCCCGACTTGCGGTTCTGCCCCTGATGGGCATTGGACGCAACCTGGTATGCTTCTTCAATCATATGGACACTGGATGAAGGATGGTATTTACGAACGCTGGAAATAAGCTCTTCATATAATTCCGAAGGGCTGGTGAAATCCTCCATTGTTTTTACCTTTTTTTCCACTTCTTTAATGCTTTTCATCAGTTCAACCGATGTGGAATTCATTTCCAGACTCATTGTATCACTCCTCTATTTACCTTCGTAGCACAAAACGGATTCTACCTCATAACCGCTTAACCTTTCTCTTCCCTTTAGTCCTGCCAGTTCCATCAGGAAAATAATCTTTGCTACTTCTCCCCCAAGGGATTCTATCATCTTAACACTGGCTTCAATGGTTCCGCCAGTTGCAATCAAATCATCAACAATGATCACTTTCTGACCTGGCACTATAGCATCTTTATGCATCTCAATCGTTGCATTTCCATATTCCAGTTCATAGCTTTGCGAAATGGTTTCACAAGGCAGCTTTCCTTTTTTACGCACCGGCACAAATGGCTTGTGAAGGTTATACGCGATCGGTACCCCAAATATAAATCCTCTTGACTCAGTACCGACTACTACATCAAATTCTATATTCCCTATACAATTCTGCATGGATGTAATTGCCAGATTCAATCCGTCTGCATCCTGCAGTATACTGGTTACATCACGAAAAACAATCCCTTTCTCCGGAAAGTCCGGTATGCTTCTGACATATTCCTCTAATCTTTTCACCCTGGTTCCTCCATTTGCCATTTCTCGACTTTGCTACGAGTTAGTATATCATTTTTTAGTTGTATGTTCAAGTTAGTTTAATATGTTGGCTGACGGACTCGGTCAAAGGTCATATCCATCCTACAGTGGCATCCTGGCAGCCAATATATTGAACATCCTTTCACTTACTGGTAGTGGGAAATTACAATCTGCAGCGTTTCCTTTCCCTGATAAACATTGATTGATGGGTAATATATAATAGAAAGCGGTCCTGATTCCCGCACCCGTTCTGCAAATGTTTCTCCTTCGCCAAAGTAAACCGCATCCATGGCAAATCCTTTTTCGTCCATTATTCTCATTTTAACTACATTATTATTTTTACCAAAAATACGGCAGTTCAACACTTTTATACCCTTTTGGGCAAAAAGCGGTTTTGTATTCCCTTTCCCGAATGGCTGCAACAGTTCCAGTTCTGCAATCAGTCCCTGATGGACGTAGGATATGGGCATTGCTACATCTATTGTCACCTTTTCAACCAAATCGTCTGGCGTAAGCCGGCAGCATTGATTTAATTTTTTACGGAGCCGGGGCACATTTTCCTCTTCCAGAGATAATCCTGCCGCCATCGGATGACCTCCAAATTTACTTAATAAATCCTTGCATTTTACAAGTTCTTCATACATAGAATATGCTTCAATTGACCGTCCGGAACCTTTTACACACGCTTCTGTCCTGGTCAGCACAAGCGCTGGCTTGTGATATCTTTCCCGCAGCCTTCCGGCAATGATTCCAGCCAGGCTTTCATGACAGTCGGGCAGATACACAACTAAAACCCGATCCTCTGACAGGGATGTTTCCTCAACCATCCGAATGCCCTCACTGACACCCTGCAAGGTCATCTCTTTCCTACTTTCATTCAGGCTTTTCAAATCTCCGGCAAGTTTCGCCGCTTCTTCGCGCTGCTGCGCCCACAAAAGCTTTAATGACAGCTGGGCAGTGTCCAGCCGCCCGGTGGCATTCAGACAGGGACCCAGAACAAATCCGATATGATAAGGTGAAACATTCTCCGGCACCAATGAATTAACCTTGATCAGTTCCTGTAATCCTATATTAGAAGTATGCTGTAATCGTCTCAGCCCTTCCTTTACCAGAATGCGGTTTTCGCCAACCAAGTCCATAACATCACCAATAGTTGCAATTGCTGTGTACTCCAATAATTCCTCATGCAAGGTGTCTTCCAGACCAAAGTAACGGTATAATTCAGTGACTAGCTTATATGCTACCCCTGCACCACATAAGTGCTTAAAAGGATAGCTGCATTCCTGCTGTTTCGGATTCAGAATCGCCTGTGCCGGCGGCAGAATTTCCTGACGGTTGCCCGCTTCATCCTCCTCATAAGGAACTTCATGATGATCCGTAACGATTACCGTCATCCCCAATTCTCTGGCAGCGGCAATCTGGGCTGCCGCCGCTATGCCATTATCACAAGTTATGATCGTATCAATTCCATCCGCAGCCGCCTGTTCAATCAAGTCCTGATTAATTCCATAACCGTCGGTAATCCGGTGCGGTATGATAATATCCGCTCTTGCTCCCACATTCTCCAAACCGCAATGCAATATATATGTAGACATAATCCCATCAATATCATAATCACCAATGATACGGATCCTTTTCTCCTTCTTTATCTTTATCTCCAGTATCCCAATAGCTTTCTCCATATCTTTCATCCGAACCGGATTATGCAGATTGCCCAGATTCCCATATAAATATTCCTGTATACACGCTTCACCAATAATATCCCTATTCCGAATCAACCGCGCAGTAACAGGATCAATCTGAAAATATGCTGCTATTTCATTAAAATCTGCCTTCTTGGCAGCAATCATCCATTTTTCCATTTTTTCTAAAAAGGACATGGCTTAAAGCCCTGTCCTCTTTTCCTCCTTAAACTAGTGTAACCAACATTAATTAACTATGCCAGTTATCTTTCGTTTTCTTTTTTAATTAATTTAGTTTTCATCACATACCACAACGGCCCGGTAATACATACAGAAGAATATGCACCGCAGATAATACCTACCATGATCGGTGCTGCGAATTCACGAATAGATGGAACCCCCATGACAAACAGCACCGCAATTGTGATAAATGTTGTGAACGAAGTATAAATACTTCTGGTCAGTGTCTGAGTAATACTTAAGTTTACAATCTCGGCCAGATCCGTTTTCTTTATCGTCTGCATGTTCTCGCGGATTCGGTCAAAGATAACAATCGTTGCATTGATAGAATAACCTACAATCGTAAGCATACAGGCGATAAATGTATTACCTACCGATATACGGGCCAAAGCATAGAACGCCAATACTACCAATACATCATGAACCAACGCCAGTACACCACTGGATGCAAAGCGGATATCTTTAAACCGGAACCAGATATAGATCAACATGCACAGCGTTGCCACAGCAATTGCCACCACCGCATCTTTACGCATCTCAGCACTGACAGTGGATGAAATGCTTTCTGCCGCAATGTTCTCTTCTGAAACACTGAAATTTTCCGTCATTGCCTGAGTAAATGCCTCCCGTTCCTCTACATTCAAAGTACGGGTTTTAATAATAACCTGATTGCTGTTTACTACTTTTTGCATTTGTACATTCGCATCTTGCGTAATTTCAGATACAACCGGTTTTACTTTTTCATCCAAATCTTCGATGCTATAGTCTTCGTCGAAGGTAACGGTGGTTGATGTCCCGCCGACAAATTCAAGGCTGTAATTTAATGCCTGACCTTCGGTTGATGAGAAGATTCCCATCCCAACCGGAGCCAGTAAAACCAACACCAAAGAAATAATAAAGAACATTTTTCTTTTCCCGATAAAATCAACCGTCTTACGCTCACGCTGTCTTCCATAATATTTTTCATCTTTAAAACCTACCGCATAAAATGCCTTGACGATATAGCGTGAAACCACCAGGGCGGTAAACATCGACAGCACAATACCGAGAGCCAGCGTCATGGCAAATCCTTTAACGCTTCCGCTTCCCAGCATACCAAGTACTGCTGCTGCTATCAAGGTTGTAATATTACCATCCACAATCGCTGATAATGCCTTCTTAAATCCGATGTTAATAGCATTTTCTACGCTCTTTCCAGCGGTAATCTCCTCACGGATACGGGCATAGATAATTACGTTAGCATCAACCGCCATACCAATCGACAAAACAATACCGGCAATTCCCGGCAAAGTAAGAGTCAGATCAAATGCATTTAACATCACCAGCTCTAACCCGGTATAGATAATAAGTGCAAGTCCTGCAATAACGCCAGGAAGGGAATACACGATCATCATAAACAAAATAACCAAAGCCAGACCAATACCGCCAGCAATCAAACTGGTTCTGATCGCATCCTGACCTAACTGTGCACCGACTACATTAGAACGGATTTCTTCCAGTTCCAGCGACAGTGAACCAATTCGGATCGTTGAAGCCAGCTCTTTTGCTTCCTCAATAGAACTCATTCCGGTAATCTGTGCTTTTCCTTCTGTAATCTTACTCTGTACTGTTGGGGCACTGATCACTTCGTTGTCATATACAATCGAAATCTGTTTCCCTAAATTGTCTTCAGTTGCCTGGGCAAACTTCTGGGTACCTTCGGCGGTCAGCTCCAAAGATACAACATATTGTTTGTTGCCCGTGGAATCTTCTGTTACTCCACCTTCAGCAGCAGCCACATCTGTTCCGTCCAGCACGACATTACCATCACCGTCCTTAAACTCCAAAGAACCGGGCTTTCCCAGATCTTCCAGAATCACATTTGCATCGGAAACACCGGGGATCTCGATGTTAATACGGTCCTCACCTTCCTGATACACCTGGGCTTCTTCACTATAGCCCTCAACACGCTTCTGCAATTTATAAATGGTATCCGACATATCTTCCGCAGACGGGTTTTTCTCTTTCGCCTGATAAGTAATACTGACACCACCGGCCAAATCCAGACCAGTTTTTATATTCTTTGCTGAGCCGGTTCCGGTAGGTCCAAATCCCACGGCCGATGTAAATACCAGCAGAGCTATCAGCAGTGCTGTAAAAATCAAAGTAATTATACCTGTTTTTTTCTTCATTTTTCTCCATTACCTTTCTTTTATTCTGCTAGTGCAGCCTTTATCATCAGTGCACATTCCACTCTTTTTCTCTGCAATGCACAGCTAATTTCATGAACCTCATTAATTTTTCCGGTGAAGTTATAAGCGTTTGCCGCACATCCACCGCTGCAATAGAATCGGGCAAAGCAATCCTGGCACCTTTCTTTTGCATAGACATTGCAGCCTTTAAACTCATCACAGATAGATTCTTTAGTAACTCCTTCATCTACTGTGCCCATAAGATACTTCTCTTTCCCAACAAACTGATGACAGGGATACAATTCGCCCCATGGTGTAACCGCAAGGTATTCCGTGCCCGAACCACATCCGGACAACCGCTTATACACACAAGGTCCGCCAGTCAAGTCAATCATGAAATGGAAGAAATTAAATCCTCGGCCTTCCTTTTCCCTCTTTATCATTTCCCTGGCAAGTAAATCATATTCTTCATATATCTTCGGAAGGTCTTCTTCCAGCAGGGCATACTCTTCCGTCTCCGGTGCCACAACCGGTTCTACTGATATCTGCTTAAATCCCAAATCCGCCAGATGAAGGACATCTTTAGCAAAATCCAGATTATGCCGGGTAAATGTCCCCCGGACATAGTACTTGTCCTGATTACGGCTGTCGGCAAATTGCCGGAACTTGGGAACTATCAGATCATAACTGCCGGCTCCTTTGCAAAACGGGCGCATATGATCATTAATTTCTTTCCGACCATCGATGCTTAGGACCACATTGGCCATTTCCCGGTTGGCAAATTCCATCACTTCATCATTCAGCAGCACTCCATTGGTTGTCAATGTGAATCGGAAATTCTTATTATGAGTCTTTTCCTGTTCCCTGCCATAAGCCACCAGGTCTTTTACCACCTGCCAGTTCATCAGGGGTTCACCACCGAAGAAGTCCACTTCCAGATTCTTTCGGTTACCGGAATTGGCGATCAGAAAGTCCAGGGCTTTTTTGCCCACATCAAAAGACATTAATGCCCTTCTGCCATGATATTCGCCCTCTTGCGCAAAACAATATCTGCAGGCAAGATTGCAATCATGAGCGACATGCAGGCACAATGCCTTTACAACCGTCTGTCTTTCTTTAAAAAGTTCTATGGCACTACGGTATGTATCTTCCGTAAACAGCATTCCTGCTTCCTGCAGCTGCCTGCATTCTGCCAATGCTGCGTTAATATCTGCTAAGGTGTATCCCGCTGAAAGCTTATGTATGGTTTCCTGATCTGTCATTTTTTCTTTTTGTAGTTCCAATACGTCATAGACGAGATCGTCTGCCACGTGAACAGACGCACTATTTACATCCAGCACTATGTTATAGCCGTTACTTTTATATTGGTGAATCACTATTTGGTCTCCTCTTCGAATATCATGTTACAACTCAGCCTTTTACTGACCCGCAACAGCAATTGCTTCACAACAGCAAACAAGCAGCGGCTTCATACCACTGCTTGATGATATTGCTACTGTCCACAACTTCGCTGCAAACAGCAACATGATATTCACTATAACAGCTAATTATTTTGTATTTTCGCAACTTTGATTTCCAACCGTACAGGATGTCTTACATGCTGACTGACATGAAGTCTGGCATTCGCCACATCCACCCTTCTTTACTGTATTTTGCAACCCTTTTGTATTTAAAGTTTTGATATGTTTCATAACATCATCCTCCTCGTAGTTCATTATCAAAAAACATTATACCATAGGACTTTCTTTTTTTAAAGTGTTTTTTATGAAAGCATTCCGCCCAGCATTCCACCCCCTGCACACATCGCCAGTGAGGTGAGCAGATACTTCACTCCGGTCATTGATCCGGGTTGTACCAGTGTCGAGATCCCCAGCAACAGCACAAAGTAAGCCAGCCCCAGACATAGTCCCCACAGGAACTTTTTTTGTCCTACTTTTCGTCCCAGTAAATTCCCCCCAAGAAAACAGGAAAGAATGTATATCACGATAATTCCTATAGTTACTTTTCCCTCATCGAAATCCATCTTATAAAGAAGCAATGCAAGGATCAGCAACATCAACCCTGTGATCAGATAGGCAAATATCAGAGACTTCAGCATCGTCATAATCTTTGGTTTTTGTACACTGCTTTTTTCCATTAAACAACCCTCCCATACTAAACTATATGGAAGGGTTATACGTTCTATCACTCATTTTCAGCTATTTTTTATTTTTTTTCTTAATTATTACAATTAATATCACGATAACTATCAGGGCACCTACGGTCACACAAACCATCGTAATAATTCCTGTCGTATCACCAGTCTTAACCGAGCTTGTCCGATTGCTTGATTGAGACGAGGAATTCGCTTTTACAGAGTTTCCTGAATCCTTGGCAGTGGAACTGCTGTTAT
>Ga0153922_1000520_pt1 | contig 15602 bp, 14 predicted proteins | sample TSNJ006MetaG_FD_104723 | JGI IMG/M metagenome (GOLD analysis project Ga0153922, IMG submission 104723) | Attine ant fungus gardens microbial communities from New Jersey, USA - TSNJ006 MetaG | ecosystem: Host-associated > Fungi > Mycelium > Unclassified | place: USA: New Jersey, Brendon T. Byrne...
GAGAATTTCGATGCCACCTTCGACCTGAACGCCCGGGCGACCCTGTTCACGGTGCAAAAGGCGCTGCCGATGATCCGAGACGGCGGCTCGGTGGTTCTGGTCGGCTCGATCGCGGGCTACGTGGGCGTTCGCGGCTACAGCACCTACAGCGCGACCAAGGCAGCCCTGCGGTCCTACGCCCGCACCTGGACGCGGGAGTTCAACGACCGCGGCATCCGGTTCAACACGTTGAGCCCGGGCCCGATCGACACCCCGATCCTGGATGGTCAGGCCGATTCGGTGCAGGCCGCCAATGAGCTCAAGGCCGAGTTCATCGCCGCGGTACCGCTGAAACGGTTGGGCCGCCCGGAGGAGATCGCCGCCGCCGCACTGTTTTTGGCCTCCGATGACAGCAGCTTTGTCGCCGGGGCCGAACTGAGTGTCGATGGCGGCATGGCCCAGGTCTAGAAGGCTGGCAACCACTCGTACCGCTACCCGCCACGAAATACCGGCTAACGGTAAGGACCTGTGCAGCCAGCGGGAGTGTGCGACGCCGTGGCGGCGGTCACACTACTTGACATGACCGTCACCGTGCTTGAGCCGCCAGTTGGGCTAAGCGAACCCTTGGGCGTCGCTGGATATGCCAACCACGTAGACGTGTGTGACGCCGGGGATCAGCCGTTGGCGTACAGCGACACCGCCGACGAGTGGTACTGGGTGCCGGCCGAGACCGTCGGCACACCCGATAACCGCGGACACACGGTGTCGGCCGACGTTTTCCTGATGGTCCAGGCCATTCTGCTGATCGAAGCGGTGCTCGCGATTGCCAGTCTGCAGGGCCGTGCCTGGCATCCTCTCGGTGTGGTCGTCATTATCCTGTTGGTGGTTGCCCTGTCGGCGAATTTCGTTGCCGGTGTCGCCGCGGCTAGGGCCGGACGGACGTCGCCCCGTGAAGACAACGGCGAACGCGGCACCTGGTTTATCGCGGGATTGCGCGCATAACCAAGAGGCCGCAATGAGCGATGCCGATGAGTTTCATCCCGAACTGAGTCAACTGCGCACGCGCGTACACCATGTCAAGGCATCCGAGTTGAGCTCGGATACCGCACAGACGGCCGCCAATCACCACCACGGTCCTTCGGAGACGGCAATCTTCGTGCGCAGGGGCAACCCGGTCTTCGTGTTTCACGATGGCACCGAAAAGGTACGCGTTGTCACCGAGCCGGGCGACTATGTGTTCGTCCCGCCATACGTTCCACATCGGGAGGAGAATCCCGATCCGGTGAATCCCGCCGTGATCGTCGTCGCGCCACGCAGGAGGCGATCGTGGTCAGCGTCACCCAGTTGTACGCCGCAAAAGCATGATGCGTGCTGCTCCACCTCTGACGAGGGGAACCGCACGCATCATGCTCCCGTTATCGGCCGCCTAACCGATGGCGCCGGCGGACTCGCCGCCGCTCCAGAACCCGGCGCCGCTGCCAACGTCGGGCCCCGTGGCGATTCCGGTCCCGCCGGCGGGCTGGCCGCCGTTCCAAAGGCCGGGGCCGGTCGGGTCGTCGAGACCGGAGGTGTCGGATCCAGTCGCTCGCGGTCCGCCCGGCGTGCTAGGGGCGGCGGCGGCAATCGGTGCGAAGCTGATCGCCGCAGCCGAGGCGGCGGTCGCCACCAACAGTGCGGTCAGATACCGCATCTTCGTCTTCATCGGGGTGTTTCCTTTGTTGTGGGTGGCCGTCTGGCTGTCGCTAACGGTGCCAAGCCGGCACATTGATGTCGTCACAGCTGGCACCCGTTGGAACAACCACATACCTGCAGTAGTGGTGACTCCTGCTAGCAGGACCTCTTCCGCGGCTTAGCTTTTGACGACGCCGTTGGCATGCATCTCGGCTATGGCGTCCGTGTCGTAGCCCAATTCTGTGAGTACGTCGTCGGTGTGTTCGCCGAGCAGCGGCGATCCGGTGATCTCTGGGGTGAACTCGGAGAACTTGATCGGGTTGCCGACCGTGAGGTAGCTGCCGCGTTCCTTGTGCTGCACCTCAACGACACTTCCGCTGGCGCGCAGCGCAGGATCGTAGGCGAGCTCCTTCATCGAAAACACAGGAGCAGAAGGCACCTCGTACTTGCGCAGAATGTCGACCGCCTCGTATTTCGTCTTGTCGCCAAGCCACTTCTCGATCTCATCGAAGATCTCGAAGATGTGTGGCTGACGTGCCTCGGCAGTGCAGTACGCCGGGTCGTCAACCCACTCCGGCCGCGCAATCGCCTCGCAGGTCCTCTCCCAGTTCTGTTCCTGGATCGTGAAGTAGATGTAGGCGTTGGGGTCGGTCTCCCATCCCTTGCACTTGAGCACCCAGCCGGGCTGACCGCCGCCGCCGGCGTTACCGCCGCGGGGCACCGCGTCGCCGAACGTACCATTCGGGTATTGCGGGTATTCCTCCAGGTAGCCGAGCCGCTCGAGGCGCTGCTGGTCGCGCAGTTTCACACGGCACAGATTGAGCACGGCGTCTTGCATCGACACCGCAACCTTCTGGCCCACGCCGGTCTTTTCACGGGCCAGCAGCGCTGTGAGGATGCCAATCAACAGGTGCATCCCGGTGTTGCTGTCGCCGAGAGCCGCGCCGCTGATCGTCGGCGGGCCGTCCCAGAATCCGGTGGTCGACGCTGAGCCACCTGCGCATTGGGCCACATTGTCGTAGACCTTCAGATCTGACCACGGCGAGTCATCGTTGAATCCCTTGACCGAGCCGAAGATTAGCCGCGGGTTGAGCTCGTGGATGTGCTCCCAGCCCAGCCCCATTCGATCCATTGCACCCGGCGCGAAGTTCTCGACGAGCACGTCCGCGCCCCGGATCAGCTTCTCCATGACTTCCTTGCCCTCCGGCGTCTTGGTGTTGATCGCCAACGAGCGCTTGTTGCTGTTGAGCATCGTGAAATACAGCGCGTCAACGTCGGGGATGTCGCGCAGTTGATGGCGGGTAACGTCGCCGCCGGTGATCCGCTCGACCTTGAGCACGTCGGCGCCGAACCAGGCCAGCATTTGGGTGCAGGCCGGCCCAGCTTGAACGCCGGTGAAGTCAATCACCTTGATTCCCTTGAGTGGTAACTCGTTCATGATCTTTCCCTTTCTTTGAGAGCGAGGCTCTTTGAGAGCCAGTTGCGCGCCGCGATGCGCGCGGGTGTTAGTTCTGTCCCAGCCCTTTTGGGTTGAGGTTGGTGAGGTGGCCACTTTCGGTACCTGCGGACGGATCGATGACGCAATCGATCAGCGCAGGACCGCCGGACGCCAGCGCCTCGCCGAGGGCCGCGGTCAGTTCGGTCGGTGTCGTCACGGAGTAGCCCTTGCCACCGAACGCCTCGATCAGCAGGTCATAGCGGGCGCCCGGCATCAACACCGTCGGTGCCGGGTCCGCGGAGCCGGCGTTGACCTCGTCACCCTTGTAGACGCCGCCGTTGTTGAAAACCACAACGACGATCGGCAACTGGTAGCGGCAGATCGTCTCCAGCTCCATACCACTGAACCCGAACGCGCTGTCGCCCTCGATGGCGACGACGGGAGCGCCGCTCTCAACGGCCGCGCCGATCGCGTAACCCATGCCGATGCCCATGATTCCCCAGGTGCCGCTGTCGAGGCGGTGACGGGGAACCCGCATGTCGATCACATTGCGGGCGAAGTCCAGTGTGTTGGCACCCTCGTTGACGATGTAGGCCTGCGGGTAGGTATGCACCACGTCGCGAATGGCCCGAAGTGCGCCGTAGAACTGCATCGGATGCGGATCCGCCGACAGCCGCTGCGCCATCTTGGCGACGTTGTCTGCCGACCGGGCGCTCAGTTCGTTGCGCCACCGGCTCGGAGCCATGATTCGGCCGTGGTTTCGCTTTGTCAGTTCGTCGATCACCGAGCCGATGTCTCCGACGAGCGGCGCGGCGATCGGCTGGTTGCTGTCAAACTCGCTCGCCTGAATGTCGACTTGGATGAACTTGGCGTCGGGATTCCACTGAGGTGCTTCCCCATGTCCGAGCAGCCAGTTCAGCCGTGCCCCGACCAGCATGACGACATCGGCTTCGCGCAATGCCAGCGAGCGGGCGGCGGCGACAGACTGCGGATGATCGTCGGGAAGCAGACCTTTGGCCATTGACATCGGCAGGAAGGGCAACCCCGTGCTCTCAATGAACTGCCGAATCTGCTTGTCCGCCTGAGCGTATGCGGCACCTTTACCCAGCACAACAAGCGGCCGCCGGGCGCCTTCCAAAAGTGTGATCGCGCGGTTCACCGCCTCCGGTGCGGGTAGCTGCCGCGGCGCCGGGTCGACGACTCGCCACAGCGACTTCGCGCCTTTGTCGGCGTCGATCACCTCGCCGAGCACCGCGGCCGGGATGTCCAGGTAGACACCTCCGGGCCGGCCGGACACCGCAGTGCGGATCGCCCGGGCAATTCCCCGGCCGACATCTTCCGCGCGGTCCACTCGGTAAGCGGCTTTCGCGAAGCGCTCGGCCGCGGTCATCTGGTCCAGCTCCTCGTAGTCGCCGCGCTTCAAATCGACGATGTGGCGGTCGCTGGATCCGGAAATCTGGACCACCGGGAAGCAGTTCGTGGTGGCGTTAGCCAGCGCGACGAGGCCGTTGAGGAAGCCGGGGCCGGAGACTGTCAAACAAACGCCGGGCTTCTTTGTGAGGAAGCCGGCGGCCGCCGCCGCGTGCACCGCATCACTTTCGTGACGGAATCCGATGTACCGGATGCCGGACGCTTGTGCGATGCGCGCGAGGTCGGTGATCGGGATGCCGACCAAGCCGTAAATGGTGCGAACATCGTTGAGCTTGAGCGCATCAACGACGAGATGGCTTCCATCTGTCAGCTCACGATCGGCGGCTGCAAGGTTCTCGACGATCTCGGGGGCGTGTGCGATTGTCATGATGGTCGATCTCCAAACCTGGTAGTTGTTCTCTTACTTTCCACGGTCCGCGACTACGAGCGTCGTGTCCAAGGCTTATCCCTAACTAGCTGATAACTGAGAGTAATCAACTTGCGTCAGTTGGCGCGGCAACGGACGATCGAAGAACTCGTTGAGCGCCAGCCTTTTTGCCGCGGTAACGAATGCGCGTGCGATTCTGGAGCCGGGCGTGGACGCATTGATCGCGACGGCCATCTGCGCCCGGGCATCCGGCTCAATCAGCCGCGCGATTCTGGTCGTGGCGTGCACCGGCAGCGCCTCTAACCAGGTATGCGGCACGATCGTTGCACATTCTCCCGCACCGACGAGCGCATAAAGTGAAGCGACAGAGTCGGTTTGGACATGGGGGTTCAGCTCCACGCCCCTGTCCGCGAACGCCTGGTCGATCACCTGTCGGATTCGCATTTCTGGCGTCAGCAACGCAAGCGGCAGTTGGGCGGCGTCAGCCCATTTCATAACCATGTCGGGTGGTAGAAGCCGGTCGTCGGCCGCCATAACGACATACCGCTCCTCATATAACGGCACAACTTTTAATCCGGTTGAATCGTCGGCACCGAAATTCGCAATCGCGGCGTCCAGTTCGAAATCATTCAGTCGGCGGTGGAGTTCCGTTGCCGACAATCGCGATTCGACCTGCACCTTGGCGAGCGGGTGCTCCGCGCAGAACGCAGCCACCGGTAGAGCAACGGTCGTCGATGCGGTGGGTTCCACCCCGATGCGCAGCGTTCCCGAGATGCCCGACTGAACGGCCGCCACCTCGGCTCTGAGGCCATCCCTTTCGGCGAGGATTCGTCTGGCCCACACGACCAGCCGCTCGCCCTCGGCAGTGAGTCCCTCGAAGTTATGCCCACGGTTGATCAGGGTGACACCCAGTTCCCGCTCCAACTTCGCGATCGACGCCGACAGCGCCGGCTGCGACACGTAGCAGGCTTCGGCAGCGCGCGCGAAATGCCTCTCTCGTGCAACTGCGACGAAGTATTCAAGCTGTCGGAACAGCATCAAGCACTCCCTGGTTTGTAATGTGACCACCGGCTCGGCCTAGCCAAACGGCGCCGCCGAGGGCAGCGGCCAACGGGACCAGTTGAACGAGCGGCGCGAACGCTGGCGAGTGAATGACCAACAGCGCCGCAACCGACCCGCCGCAGACCAGGCCCAGGAGCAGAAACAGATGGTGGCGGGTCTCGCGGAACCGATGCCCGGTCGCCAACTGGCCGACCAGCGTTGTCAGCGAGCCGGACAGGAAAGTGGTATTGAGCCCCACGCCGAAGCTTTGCATCGCGCTGCTCTGGATGCCCAGGGCAACCGCACCGAGGCCGAGCAACACGGCCTTCGCGGCAATGTCCGGCCGTGCGCCCACGGACCACCAGCACGCGGCGTACATAACGAAGAGGACCGCCTCGATCGCCAGCGCGCGTGTGATCGCCGGCGGCCAGACCGAGTCGTCGGCCTTACGACTTCGGGCGATACGTGCGCCGAGCGCCGCACCGATCATAAAGCAAGCCAGCGAAGCTAGGACGCGACCGGCGCGCTCCCCGTTGTGGTGAGCCAATGAGATGCCCAGCAGCGCAAGGTTTCCCGTCATCGCACTGGTGAACACGTGACCCAAGCTGAGGTATCCGATTGCGTCCGTCGCGCCGCTGGTAGCTGCCAGAGCCATCGCGGCGCCGTTGCGCACTCGGATGAGCGCGGCGTGGCTCCAACGGTGTTGCGCGAACCGTCGACGAGGTGGGGGCGAAAGCATCATCGCGCAACCTCGGTCAAGGCTTCGGCGAGCTTGGAGCGATCGACCGAGCCCTTCGGGGTGAGCGGCAACTGGTCGGTCAACTCGATCCATTCGGGAATCTCGAACGGCGCGAGGCTTTGGCGACAAGCGGAGATCAGATCAGCGGGATCGAGATGAAAACCGTTCTCCGGCACGACCAACGCAGCGACACGCTCGCCGTACAACGCGTCGGGAACTCCGAACACCGCGGCTTGCGCCACGCCGGAATGGGTCATGAGGACCTCTTCGACGTGTTCCGGCGATATTTTTTCGCCACCACGGTTGATCAGCGCTTTGATCCGCCCCTGCACCGTCAGGTTCCCGTGGCGGTCGACGGCGCCCAGATCGCCGGTGCGCACCCAGCCATCGATAAAGGTGCTCGCCGTGGCAGAGGCATCGCCGAGGTATCCACAGACCACGGTCGGCCCGCTCAACCAGATCTCACCGATAGCTTCCGGCGGAGCTGTGCTCCCGTCGGTTCGTACGATCCGCACCGACAAGCCCGTTGGCGTGCCGACCGTGTGCAGCCGCGTGCGGCGGTCCGCACAAGGCAACACAGTGCTGGCTTGGTGCGTCGTTTCGGTCATGCCGTATGCGGCGAGCACCGGCGCACCAAACGTCGACTCCATCCGCTGCACCGTGGCCGGCGGCAGTGGGGCGCTGCAGCTGCGGATGAAACGCAGCCGACCACGGTAATCGGCCGGGAAATCGGCCGCGGCGCGGTCGAGCAGGATTTGGTGGATGGTCGGCACCGCCGTGTACCAGGTGGCGCTTACCTCGAGCATGTCGTCCCAGAAGGTGTGCGCCGAGAACCTCCCGCGGGCGGGCAGCAGAACTGCCCCACCCGTGGCCAATGTCGCGAGCAGGGTTGCCACTAGCCCGTGGCCGTGGAATAGCGGCATCGCCGCAACGGTGGCGTCCCAGTCGCTCAAGTGATAAGCCCCGGCGATTCCGGCGATGGCGGCGGCCAAATTGGTATGGGTCCAGGGCAACAGCTTCGGCGTTCCGGTGCTGCCCGACGTGAACATGAGCAATGCGTCATGGTCGCTCAGCCCGGGTGCCGGGGCGGCAATCACGCTTGCAGGCTCCGCGGCCACCAGCTCCACCACCGGCTTGCCATTCAATTCCGCTGTCTTCAGCCGCCATTCGGGACAGTCTGGGAAAGATGCTCGTTCATTCGGCTGCTTTGTGTCGGTCAGGATGGCCCTGGCACCTATCCGGTTGGCGCGCACGCCGCGCTCGGCCAATGGGAGCGTTGGATCAAGCGGCGCGACGACGACGCCTGCGCGCGCGGCGCCGAGCAGCGCGACGACGAAGTCGATGCTGTTGCTCGCCTGAAGGACGACAACATCGCCGGGGCGAAGTCCGCGGCACTTCAAGGCTGCACAGTGGTCAACGACGAGCTCCAACAGCTCGGCATACGTGATCCGGCGGCGCCCGCCACCAACGATCAATGCCGTCGAATCCGGGCCCGTTTTTGCGTAAAAGTCGAGCACGTGACCCAACCGCCACTTTGACGCCCGACGTTCATCGACGCTTCCCATCTCAACTCCTCCCGATGTGATCCCTATTCACCACGGTTCCCGAGCTTCACCGTCGCGTCCAAGACCAACCGTTGACCGATCGATAAGCGGCGCTTACCAAGCAACGGTCTGCTATCGATGGTGGTGTTCTGGACGCGAGATGTCGCCAATGCTGGCGCCCAATGCCGTCGGGGGACGACCACACCCGGACATCCCTGCTAGCCGGAATTGAGGTTGGGGGCTAGCGCTACCGGTAACCGATCGCTGCCGGGTAACTGGTAGCCCGTGACGGGTGTCAGCACGGACGATTTTGCCGATCCGACGAATACACTTGAGAGGTGCCGATCTAACTCAACGGAGGCAACCGCACTGATGCTGAGAAGAGCTGAGAACATTCACGGCTCGGCTGCCGGATATGCGCCAAAAGCCCCGAGTGCCACTACCTGTAACCGGCCGCTGCGGAATTCAGGAATTCCCCGCACGAGCCCGTCGCCGAGTTCGCGACCGAAACCTCGGGGCAGGCGATTCGTTCTCGATTTCGACGATGGCTCCTCGGTCGTAATCTGGGGTGGCGGGTTGATCGGGCGGGAACCTGTTGCGCTCGAGGGTACGAATGTCGACCAAATCGTCAGGGTCAACGACGACACGTTGTCGGTCTCCAGGACGCACCTCGAGTTCGGTATCGACGAATCGGGCCTGTGGGTCCGAGACTGCGGCTCCACCAACGGTTCTCAGATCGAGGCAAGAGGACGGCTCACCCGGATTGAGTCACAACGGCCGGTGGCAGTCCCATCGGGATCCACGATTCACATCGGGCAGCGGCGAGCAGGAGTGCGGACGATAGCCGGGCGCGCGGTGATCGGTGACGTAACGATCGACTGGGGAGCGGCCACCGATGCGGGCGCGGTGCATGACCGGAACGAGGACGCGTATTGCGCAGAACCACCGGTTTTCATGGTGGCGGATGGTGTCGGTGGCCACTCCGCAGGTGAAGTCGCCAGCCGGGAAACGGTCGACGCACTGTCGATGCTCGCCGGCCGTGCGACTGTCACCCGTGAAATGGTGGAAGACCGGTTGGCGGATGCTCGGGCGCGGATCGGTCGGATCGAGGCCGACGAGGGACTGGCGCCGGCAACGACCGTTAGCGGCGTGGTGGTGACTCATGACGCCGGAGTGCCGTCTTGGTTGGTGGTCAACATCGGCGATTCACGCACGTACCGTTTGAATTCAGACGGATTCCGTCAGATCACTGTCGACCATTCTCTCGTGCAGGAACTGATCGACTCAGGTGCCCTGGCTCCATCGTCGGAGGCTGCCGCGTCGATTCGCAACGTTTTGAGCCGCGCGTTGCTCGCAAAAACAGAGCACCCTGCCGACTTCTGGCTGTTTCCGATGACCGCGTACGAACGTATCCTCGTGTGCTCGGACGGCCTGACGAAAGAGGTCGAAACCCACACGATCGCTCGCATTTTGCGGGCGGTTCCAGATCCGTTTGAGGCCGCGAACAGGTTGGTCCAGCTCGCGGTGGACGCAGGTGGACGCGACAACGTGACCGCGTTGGTGATCGACGCGCTGCACTGAGGCGCGCACTGCTCGTACGCTGGGTAAGGGTCACGAGGAGGGCGCGCGCGTGAAGATCCGCTTCGGGGTTGGCCTCGGTGCAGACACTGGCCCTGACAGGCTCCCGGCGATCGTCGACCGACTGGAAGCCTCCGGTGTCGATTCGCTGTGGTTTTCCGAACTCGTCTACACCAGGGCAGTGGATCCGTTCGTGGGCATGGCGTACGCGCTCGCACGGACCACGCGCCTCAAGGTGGGGACCTCTGTCGCAGTGTTGCCAGGCCGCCACCCCGTTTTGGTGGCCAAGCAGTTGGCGTCACTTGCAGGTTTGGCGCCAAGACGAGTGCTTCCGGTGTTTGGCTTGCGGTCGGCAATCCCGGCCGAACGCGAGATCTTCGAGGTGCCAAGCGGCAAACGGGCGGCGGTCTTCGACGAGTCGCTGCAATTGCTCAGATCCGTTCTCGAGAATGACCACGTCGCCTTCTCTGGTCACTACTTCGAGGTTACGTCCGCCGGAGTCGGGTCGCGCCCGGCGAAACCGCTCGACATCTGGCTCGGCGGTTCTGCTCCGGCTGCCTTCCGCCGGATCGGGCGACTCGCCGACGGCTGGCTCGGCAGTTTCCTCACCCCGGATGAGGCACGACGAGGCAGGGAAATGATCGAGACCGCGGCGGCCGACGCAGATCGCGAGATCGAGCCCGATCACTATGGGATCAGCCTGGCCGTTTGCGACGGTGAACTGTCGAACGAATTGGCCGCGGCGGCCCGGCAACGCCGGCCCGATGTCGATCCGGCCGACCTCATCGCAACCAGCTGGTCGTCGCTGCACCGCCAGATCGACGGGTACATCGCCGCGGGCTTAACCAAATTCGTCATTCGACCCGCCGGTCGCGAACCCACCGACGCGTTCTTGGACCGTTTCGTCGCTGAACTCCTGCCCCGCCAGAACTGACCGGAGGCAGAAGCGGTCGGCCGCTACGCCTTGCGGTTCTCCGCCTTGATCATCCAGGCGTGCTTCTCCAGCGAGTCGATGATCGTGTGCAGCAGATCGGCTGTCGTGGGGTCCTCGTCGTCGACGGCATCGTGCACTGCGCGGACGGTGTCGACCGCCGCGTAGATGCGGAGGGTGATCAGGTCCACCACGTCTGCGGTGTTCTGCTCGCCGGCCGGGAATTCGGGCAGGCTGGTGGTCGCCACGACGGTGTCGGACCGGCCATCGGGGACGGCGTCAAGGGCACGTAGCCGCTCGGCGATGCTGTCGCTGCCTTCACGCGCCGCGTCGACGAGCTCATCCAGTTGCAGGTGCAGGTCGCGGAAGTTGGGTCCGACCAGGTTCCAGTGGGCCTGCTTGCCCTGCAAATGCAGCTCGATCAGATCAACCAGAACGCGCTGCAGGTGAGCGGCGAACGCTGCGGATGCGGTGAAACCCTGGACCTCTGCCTCGGCCCGGCGGTTGACCCGCCCGTTGGTCACAGATGCTGTAGATGTCACGGTTGCTCTCCTTACCTTGGTGCTCTGGCCCGCCCAACGGGCGGCTTATCACCTATCATCCCATTTTCTAGAATGATTCAAGAAAAGGCTTTACCACTGGCAGGTACGTCGCACCGGTGCTAGCGGTACTCCTTGACGGACGCCCTGGGAGCGCAATCTTGATGGGGCGAAGATAGAGAAGATGAAAAAGTATGACAGCATACTCTTCCCAGTTTTTGGCTCACGCGATCTGAAGGAAATCCGATGCCTTCCAACGTCACCCACAAGCTGATTGACTCGCATCTGCTCTCCGGTGAGATGACACCGGGTGAGGAGATCGCGATCCACATCGATCAGACGCTGATCCAGGATGCGACCGGCACGCTGGTGATGCAGGAGCTCGAAGCACTCCGGCTCGATCGAGCTCACACCGACGTGAGTGTGCAGTACGTCGATCACAACCTGCTGCAGACCGACGAGAAGAACGCCGAGGATCACGAATACCTGCGCACCGCGGCGCAGAGGTTCGGCCTGTGGTTCTCCAAACCCGGCAACGGGGTGTCACATCCGACGCACATGCAGCGTTTCGGGATACCCGGCAAGACGATGGTCGGCTCCGATTCCCACTCCCCGGCCGCCGGTTCGCTGGGCATGCTGGCGATCGGTGTGGGCGGCCTCGAGGTGGCGTTGGCGATTTCCGGGCGCCCGCTGCACCTGCGCATGCCGCAGGTGTGGGGGGTACGACTGGAAGGAGAGCTGCCGGAGTGGTGTTCGGCCAAGGACGTGATCTTGGAGATGCTGCGCCGTCACGACGTCAAGGGCGGGGTGAACCGGATCATCGAGTATTACGGGCCGGGTTTGGCGGGACTGACCGCGATGGACCGCCACGTGATCGCGAATATGGGGGCCGAACTCGGTGCCACCACTACGGTGTTTCCCAGCGACGAGGCCGTGCGGGATTTTCTGCGCGCCGAGGGGCGCGAAAACGATTGGATCGAGCTGGTGGCCGACGAGGGCGCCGGCTACGACATCGACGAAGCCATCGACCTGTCGCAGATCGAGCCGTTGATCGCCAGGCCGTCCTCGCCGGGCAACGTGGTTCCGGTGCGCGAGGTCGCCGGCGAGGAGATCTCGCAGGCGGTGATCGGCTCCAGCGCCAATCCCGGGTTGCGTGATTTCGCGATCGCGGCCGCGATCGTGGCTGGACGCCAGACGGCCCCGCAGGTCAGCTTCGACATCAATCCGACGTCGCGCGAGATACTGGCCGACCTGACGAAGATGGGCGCGACGGTCGATCTGGTGATGGCGGGCGCCCGGATCCATCAGGCCGGCTGCATGGGCTGCATCGGCATGGGCCAAGCTCCGGCGACGGGTCGTAACTCGCTGCGCACGATGCCCCGCAATTTCCCCGGCCGGTCAGGCACCAAGGAGGATTCGGTCTGGTTGTGTTCACCCGAAACCGCGGCCGCCTCCGCGTTGACCGGTGTGATCACCGATCCGCGGGACTGGGCACACGACGTCGATATGGACTATCCGCGGCTGGACCTGCCCGCGCAGAACTCGGTCAACACCGCGATGCTGGTGGCACCGCTGGATGCCGAGCAGGCACGGCGGGTGGTCCCGGTGAAGGGACCCAACATTTCCGGCCTGCCTGAACTCTCGCCGCTGCCCGACAAGATCGAGGCGCCGGTGCTGCTCAAGGTCGGCGACAACATCTCCACCGACGAGATCTCCCCGGCCGGTGCCCGGGCGCTGCCGTTTCGCTCCAACATCCCCAAGCTGGCGATGTTCAGCTTCTCCCAGATCGACGACACCTATCCCCAGCGCGCGCAGCGCAGCGAAGGGACCGGTCACATCATCGTCGGCGGCGACAACTACGGTCAGGGCTCCTCACGCGAGCACGCGGCGATCGCGCCTCGTTACCTCGGGCTGCGGATGGTCATCGCGAAGTCCTTCGCCCGCATCCATTGGCAGAACCTCGCCAACTACGGAGTCCTGGCACTCGAATTCGAGAGTCCCGACGACTACAACACCATCGACCAGGACGACACACTGCACATCGCCCACCTTCGCGACACATTGGCCAGCAAAGACACATTACAGGTTGATAATCTCACCAAAGAGACATCCTTCACTGTGCGGCACCGCCTTTCACCACGACAGTTGCAGGATGTATTGGCGGGCGGACTGATCCCGCGACTGGCCGACGAACAAAACTGACGACCCTTCGCGGGACTCCAGTCGCTCACGCCATCCACGCCATCAACAACGTAACCCACACAAGCGCCACGAGGCACAACATGAATCCACTCAGAAATACGTCCATCAAATCTCTTTCAATCTCATCCGTAGCCGGATCACCGCGCGCTTTGCACGCTGTCTCGCGCCGGCCCGTCGGACTCCACGCAGCGCTATCGCGGTGCCAACCGCTGTCTATCTCCGCGCCACGCGGATGGTGGCGCCGTGGATCACTTCGCCGTCGAGCATCGGGGCCTCGACGACGCGCACGGCTCTACCATGCTGGTGTCCATGCCTCCACGATGGCGGTCCAGGGCCGCACTGGCGTCGCTGCTGGCGCCCAATATCCCTGCGCGTGAGCGCAGTAACTCCCCCCGGCAGCCGTCATGGCGCCGAGAAGCCCCGAGACCTACGGTCAAGCCATATCAGACACCGATTCCAGCACCGAGTGAGGAGCATGACGTGACAATTCGGATCGAGGAACCCTTGGACGGCGTCCGCCTGCTGACCATCGATCGTCCGGAGCGGCGAAACGCCATCGACCTCGCGACCTACCGCGAGTTGACCGCCGCGGTTGACGACACCGATCACGATCCAGACGTCCGCTGCTGTGTCCTCACCGGTGCCGACAACGTGTTCACCAGTGGCAACGATCTTGCAGATTTTCAGCAACCCCAAGGGCCAGGTCCCAGCGAGGCTGTTCTGTTCCTGCGCACGTTGGTGGGCGTCGGCAAGCCGCTCGTTGCCGCCGTCGAGGGATTCGCGGTTGGCGTCGGAGCGACGATGCTGCTGCACTTTGACTTGGCGTTCGCCGGCAGGAGTACTCAATTTCGGTTGCCCTTCGTCGATCTGGGGCTCTGCCCAGAAGGCGGATCGAGCTATTTGCTTCCCCGGGTTGCGGGATTGAAGCGTGCGAGCGAGCTGCTGATGCTCTCGGAGAAGTTCGACGCCGCGGGCGCGGCCGAAGCGGGGCTGATCAACGGCGTCGTCGACGATGGCGGCGCCTTGGATATTGCGCTGGCCCGAGCGCGTGCGCTGGCCGCGGCGCCCCCCGAATCGGTGCATCTGGCGAAAATGCTGCTGCGGCAACCACATCGCGAGGCGGTCTTGCGGGTCATCGACACCGAGGCAGCGCACTTCACCGAGCGCCTGGGCTCCGCGGATGCACAGGCCGCATTCAGCCGCTTCTTCGCCGCCAAATGACCGAATGTCCATCGGGGCCCAGCCGCTCGTACCATTCGGCGTGACCGGGGGTCGGTTCGGTCGCCGGTACCGACGCGGTGCCGTTATGACGGGTGAACGCGTCTGTGGAGCGTCGCGCGCGGAACTACACGGTCACGGCTCAGGCCGTCGTGCCGTAGGTTTCTTCGGCCAGTTCGAATCCTCGCTCTCTGGCGACGTTCTCAAGTCGGCGACGCAGTTGCCGTCGTCCTCGGTGTAGCCGTGACATCACGGTTCCCACGGGCGCATCGGTGAGGTCGGCGATCTCCCTCAAACCGTAGCCTTCGATATCGGCGTAGTAGACGGTGGTACGGAACTGCTCAGGTAGGGCCCGCATTGCCGACTTGATGTCATCGTCCACCAGCATTTCCAGTGCCTGGTCCTCTGCCGATCGCTGGCCAGCCGGAAACCGTTCAGCGTCGGCAGCCAGCTGCATATCGGTGAATTGTTCGATCGGATACTGTGCCGGTCGCCGCTGTCGGAGGCGGTAGCCGTTGATGTAGGTGTTGGTCATGATCCGATACAGCCATGCGCCAGAGTTGGAGTCCCCGCGGAATTTGCAAAACCCACCAAACGCGTTCACCATCGTGTCCTGCACGAGATCCTCTGCGTCTGCGTGATTGCGGGTCATCCGCAGGGCTAGGTGGTAAAGCCGTGGGAGCAGTGGAGTTACGTCGCGTTCAAAGCGGACGGACAGCTCCTCATCGGTCGCATCGTCAGCCGTCGCGGTCACGATCTGTCCTCGCCGCGGGCACGCGCAGAAACCGAGCCATCGCGTTCGGAGCAATCGTCAATACCTGTGGATCAAGATCTTTATGCCGCCTCCTCGGTAGCGGTGGTGTCGTCGGGCCGTTCGACGAGTTTGCCGTTCTCGAACTTCGCGCCGGCGCGGACGAGCGCCAC
>Ga0153922_1000521_pt1 | contig 15575 bp, 8 predicted proteins | sample TSNJ006MetaG_FD_104723 | JGI IMG/M metagenome (GOLD analysis project Ga0153922, IMG submission 104723) | Attine ant fungus gardens microbial communities from New Jersey, USA - TSNJ006 MetaG | ecosystem: Host-associated > Fungi > Mycelium > Unclassified | place: USA: New Jersey, Brendon T. Byrne...
GTAGGCACGAATGCGGCGTAGACACCTGCATCCTCTGCCGACCGGGGCCCGTCTCAGCTCACCGACACGACACCATCGCCGAGATCAGCTCACCCACAGCTGCACTCCATTTCCGGAAGAGCCATCAATCTCGCTCATGCTAGCCAGCATGCCGCCGGCGCGAGCCGCAAAACATCGGTGAAAACGCGTACATGCGTCCCCCCGCCCCGCGTATCTACGTGTTTTCACCGATGGTTTTGCGCGGACGGCATCGGATACTCGAGTTGTCGATCGAGCCGTGTTCAAACGCCCGTGTTGAGGAGATTTATGACCACATCCGGTCGCCACTATCCGACACTGGGGCTAACAACCGCCGGGGGGTGTACCGGGCGCGCCGACTCCAGACTTGCCTGAATCGTCCTTCAGAACCACCCTGACCAGCGAGCAGTTGTGGCGCACTGTGCCTGCGGCGCAGCTAGGTAATCAACCAGCCTCGCGGAGACGGTTTTGTGCCATTGACATCCGATGAGTGAATGTTTCGGCTTACGAAGCCGAGACTTTAACCGCACACCGCTGAAGGGGATACATGACCAGTGCGACTCCGGTCGACCGCGCCGCAACGGGGCATCTGAATTTGTCGCTATGCCCGGAGGGAATTGGTCAGCCATGAGCTCTGCGGTGAGCCCTCCCGTCGCGGTGAGCGTGGACGACGTCACCTCGTTCTCCCACGACGTCGATGTTCTGGTGATTGGCTTCGGGATGGCCGGCGGCTGCGCCGCCGTATCGGCAGCCGCTGCCGGCGCGTCGGTTCTTGTGCTCGAACGCGCGGCCGCGGCCGGCGGCACGACAGCCTTGGCCGGTGGCCATTTCTACCTCGGCGGAGGCACGCCAGTGCAGGAGGCGACCGGCAACCCCGACTCGCCACAGGAGATGTACAACTATCTCGTCGCGGTGTCACCCGATCCCGACCACGCGAAGATCCGCGCATACTGCGAAGGCAGCGTGGAACACTTTCACTGGCTTGAAGGCCTCGGCTTCCAGTTCGAGCGCAGCTACTACCCGGGCAAAGCAGAGATTCAGCCCCACGCCGAGGGCCTGATGTACACCGGCAACGAGCAGGTGTGGCCGTTCGTGAACCGGGCGGTGCCCGCGCCGCGGGGGCACAAAGCGCCGGGCGCCGCCGACACCGGCGGCGCCGGCATGGTCGTCAATCTCCTGATGCGGCGTGCCGAGGAGCTGGGTGTGCGCGTCCGCTACGACACCGAAGTGACAAATCTGGTCACCGATGGCGACACAATCGTGGGGGCCGCGTGGCGGCGCTTCGGGCAATTGGGGGCAGCTCGGGCGAAATCGGTGATCATCGCCGCCGGTGGGTTCATCATGAACGAAGCCATGGCGGCTCAACACATGCCCCGATTCAGTTCGCTGCCAACGGCTTTGGGCACCGCCTACGACGACGGGCTGGGCATCCGGATGGGAATGTCGGTCGGCGGCGCGGTGCGTCACATGGACAAAATGTTTCTCACCGCACCGTTGTATCCGCCCGAAATCCTGCTCACCGGCATCATCGTCAACAGGTACGGGTTTCGCTTCGTCGCCGAAGATTCTTACCACGCCCGGGTAGCAGCGTTCGTTATGGACCAACCGGATTGCACCGCCTATCTCATCGTCGACGAGGCACATTTGCAGATGCCCCAATTGCCCCTCGTGCCTCTCATCGACAAGTGGGACACGGTCGACGATATGGAGTATGCCCTCGACATACCGCCGGGTAACCTCGCCTATGCGCTGGATTACTACAACCGTTTGGCAACCGAAGGTCACGACCCAGAGTTTCACAAACAGCGCGGGTTCGTTGCCGCTCAGGATCATGGCCCCTGGGCCGCCTTCGACTTGTCGTTACATCAAGCCAGATACGCGGCGTTCACGTTGGGAGGACTGAGCACATCCATCGACGGCCAGGTGTTGCGCGAAGACCGCACGCCCGTAGCGCGCCTGTACGCCGTCGGCGCGTCGGCGTCTAGCATCGCCGTCGACGGGAAGAGCTATTCGACCGGCGTCCGACTCGGCGAGGGTTCCTATTTTGGCCGACGCGCCGGTGTGCACGCGGCGTCAATGGCCACCCTGGCAGGTGTCTGAAATCATTGCGGCACAATGGAGGAGCGCATGATTACGTCCGGTGACGTCGCGAGCGAGCAAGCGGGTCCCAAACCCCGCACAGGGGGCGATATTCCGGAGGCACAGCGTTGTCCACACCAACGAGTTACGGTGCCCGGCACGAATCGGCCCCTTCCCGGCTTCCCGGTAAACACCGTGCCGGAACGTCGGCGGCGCCCTGTGAGCCCGAACATTCCGGTGGCCGATGGCATGCCGCTGATTGCCAATTTGTGGCCGATGTACAACAACTTGCCGCGCTTCCTCGTGGAGCAATATCGCAAGCACGGGCCGGTATTTCGAGTGCGCGCCCTCAACAAGCGCTACGTGGTGCTGGCCGGTCCTGATGCGTCGTCATTCGTCGGCTCCGCGCTGGGACGCGCGAGTCTGCACTCACGACCGTCGTGGATCAAGTTGGTCGGCGAGTACGGGGCCGACAAAGCAGTGGTCAGCGATGACGGTGAACTGCACGCGCAGTTGCGGGAGATGATGCGCCGCGGGTATTCACGTCAGTCCCTGGACGGTCGGTACATGCGCATCGTGGACGTAATTGACGCGTGGCTCGACGAACACTGGCCGCCCGGCACGGAGCTGCAGGCCGTCGCGCAATTGCAGGAGCTCATCGTCAACGAGATCAGCATCGCCATCGCCGACGAGATCCTGTTCGAGGACATCGATCACATACGCACCCAGGTGCATTGGGCCACAAACGTGCATCTGCTGGGCCGCTGGCCGCGTGTCATGCTGAGGCTGCCAAAATACCAACGTTCGCTGAACACGTTGATGACCGACGCACAGCGCATCACCGCCGCATTCAAGGAACGCGCGCATAGCCCGGCGGCGCAGGGGTCGAATGCGCGGTTGTTCGACGATCTGATCCAGGCGAACAAAGCGCATCCCGACCTGATGAACGATCACGAGTTACCGGTTAACATCTACGCCCCATTCTTGGCTGGCATGGATACTGCGTCGAACACCGTGGCCGCGCTGCTGTATCTCCTGCTGGCGCATCCCGATAGCCATCGCGCGGTGCTAGCCGAGTCCGACGAACTGTTCGCCCCAAACACGGTGATCGATCACCAGCTGCTGTTGCACGCAACGCCGTATCTGAACGCCTTTATCAAAGAAGCGATGCGGATGTATCCGACGGTACCCATACTCATGCGCCACGCGCTGACCGATTTCGAGTTCGCGGGCTATCGCATCCCAAAGGGCGAACCGGTCATGGTCGCTACCGTTGTGCCGCAGCTGTCGGCCGAGTTTTTTTCGGACCCGTTCAACTTCGATCCGACCCGCTTCCTGGACAGCGAGAATCGTTCGCACCAGTTGCCCGGAGTGTATTCCCCATGGGGACGCGGCCCTCACACGTGTCTCGGTAAGCGGATCGCCGAGATACTCATGCCATTGACTGTCGCGCGGATCGTGCATCGCCGGCATTACCGCCTCGCCGATGCGCATTACGTTCTCGAAGACCGGTACTCCTATGGCGTCGACCTTGCGCTTAACCTGCAGCTGTACGCCGCATCTTCGCGATAGCGTGGGAACCGGAATACGATGAACGCGAACGCCGTTGCACGCATGAATGTCAGGCCGCGGCGTCGCTCAAAGATCGCCGATTTTCATGGCGGCTGGGCGCTGGTCAGTGGTGCGGCGCGCAGCCAAGGGCTCGGTTGCGCGTTCGCGCGACAGCTCGCCGCCGAGGGTTTGAACCTGCTTCTCGTCGACGTGCTCGACGCCGAGCTGCGGATGCGTGCCAAGGAACTACGTCAACAGTTTGACGTCCAGGTGCGAACCGCGACATGTGATCTCGGCGCCTCCGCCCCCTATCTGGCGGTCGAAGATGCGGTCGACGGGATCGCAGTCGACGTGCTGGTGTGCAACCACATGTTCACGCCCGCCGACACCCCGCCGATTCTTGACATGCCGCTGGAAATGCACACTCGTATGCTCGACATCAACGCCCGTGGATACACCAATCTCATTCACCGCTTCGGGCGTGAGATGCGCACGCGTGGGCGTGGCGCGATCATCATCGTCGGTTCCGGCTCGGGCCTGACCCCGGCTCCGTACACGGCAGCGTACTCGGCAAACAAGGCGTTTCAGATCGCGCTTGGTGAGGCGCTGTGGTACGAGCTGCGGGGCACCGGCGTCGACGTGCTGGTCATGATCGGCGGTCTGATGAACACCCAGGGCGATGTCCTGGCCGGCTATCCCCAGTGGATGTTCGCCGAACCGGATTCGGTGGTGCGCGAGGTGCTTTCCGCTGTCGGCCGCAAGCATATCCTCGTGCCGGGAGTCGTTAACCGCGTCATCCTCTTCACCCAAATTCGCCTGATGCCGCGCCGGCGAAGCGTCGAGGCCATGGGGCGCTTCATGGCCGCCGCACTGGGCAAGACCGACCATGCGTCGTGAGTCGTCAATGTTTCTCGCGACCGCCACCGCCGACACGGACACGGTTTCGGCCGGCAGACGAGGCCATCGTCGGCCCCGCGCCCCCCTTACTCGACGCCGCCAGCCCTCGCCAACGGCGGTGCTGCTGGTGGCGGCTTTCGGCGCCTTCCTCGCTTTTCTGGACTCCACGATCGTCAACATTGCTTTCCCGGCCATCCAGACGTACTTCCACGGCGACATCGGCAGCCTGTCTTGGGTGCTCAACGCCTACAACATCGCGTTTGCGGCCTTCCTGGTGGCAGGGGGCAGACTCGCAGACCTGCTCGGGCGCAAGCGGATGTTTATCTACGGCGTGGTGTTGTTCACGGCCGCGTCCGGCTTGTGCGCGGTCGCCGGCACAGTCGGGCAGTTGATTGCGTTCCGCATGCTGCAGGGTATCGGCGCAGCGGTGTTGGTACCGGCATCGCTCGCGCTGGTCGTCGAGGGCTTCGAGGCCGCGCGCCGCGCCCACGGGGTGGGCCTGTGGGGTGCGGCGGCGGCGATCGCATCGGGCCTCGGCCCGCCGATCGGCGGTGCGCTCGTGCAGGTGGCGGGCTGGCGATGGGTGTTTTTGGTGAACCTTCCGCTGGGCATCTTGGCTGTGGTGGTGGCTCGGCGGGGGCTCGTTGAGAGCCGCGCCTGGGGCCGGCGGCGCGTGCCGGATTTGCGGGGGGCGGCGCTGCTAGCCGTCGCGCTCGGGTTTCTGACGCTCGTGTTGGTCAAGGGCCCGGATTGGGGTTGGGCGAGCGCGGCGGCCATCGGGTCGTTGGTGGCCGGGGCGGTCGCGATGGTTGGATTTGTGCTGAGCTCGCGCTATCACCCGGCGCCGCTGGTTGAGCCGGCGCTTCTGCGCATCCGGTCGTTCGTGGCCGGCAACACGCTGACCCTCGTCGCGAGCGCCGGGTTCTACGCCTACCTGCTAACGCACGTGCTGTACCTCAACTACGTGTGGGGTTACTCGCTGCTTTCTGCGGGCCTCGCGATCGCCCCCGCCGCGTTCGTCGCGGCGGTCGTCGCGGCGGTGCTCGGCCGCGTGGCCGACCGGCGCGGTTACCGCATGATCGTCGTCGTCGGCGCGCTGATCTGGTTTGGCAGCCAGCTCTGGTACATCGAATGCGTTGGGTCCACGCCCGATTTCCTCGGTGCGTGGCTGCCCGGCCAGGTGCTGCAGGGCATCGGAGTCGGCGCAACATTGCCGATGCTGGGGAGCGCCGCCGTCGCGGGGGTGGCCGCGGGCGGCAGCTATGCCACTGCTTCGGCGGTGGTCAGCAGCACTCGCCAGCTCGGCGCCGTGATCGGCGTCGCGCTGCTGGTGGTCGTGATCGGGACGCCGGCTCGGGGCGCGCTCGAAGAGGCGCTGCGGCGAGGGTGGGTGCTAGCCGCGATCTGTTTTGTGGCGGTCGCGATCGGAGGGGTGTTGCTGGGCCGTGCCCGCCACGTCGCCGCAGAGGTGGTTGAGCCTGCGGCCGCGCCGCAAATCGATCCGCTGACATCGCGGCCGGCACCCCGGCACGCGGCCGCCGAACCGCAGGTGGCCGCTTCTGGCGATGTCGACCCGCTTGCGGCTCTGCCGCTGTTTGCCGGGCTGGACGCGGTCGCCCTGGCCGAGCTGCGGGCCCGTGCCGAGCAGGTTGAGCTGCAGGCAGGGTCGTACCTCTTCCACGCGGGTGAGGCCTCGGATTCCCTGTACGTGGTGCGTAACGGCCGCCTGCAGGTGCTCCAGAACGACGTCGTGGTCACGGAGTTGGGCCGCGGCGAGGTCGTCGGCGAGCTGGGATTGCTGATCGACGCGCCCCGTTCGGCGTCGGTTCGGGCCGTGCGCGACTCCACGCTGGTGCGACTCACCAAGACCCAATTTGAAACGATCGCCGACGCAGGCGTGCTGGGGGCAATGGTCGAGGTCCTGGCCAGCCGGCTGCACCAAACGCCGCCACCCGCGGTCGCGCGCCCGGCCACGCCCGCGGTGGTCGTCGTGGTCGTCGGTGTCGACGCCGACGCGCCCGTGCCGATGGTGGCCGCGGAGCTGGTCACCGCGCTGTCGAGCCGGCTAGCAGTGGTGAGCCCCGGCCGCGTCGATCGTGACGGGCTGGAACGCGCCGAGCGGGCTGCGGACAAGGTGGTGCTGCAGGCGGCGGTTGATGACGCAGGCTGGCGGGACTTCTGCTTGCGCGTCGCCGACCGCGTCGTGCTGGTCGCGGCTGATCCGGCACCGCCATCGGAATCGCTGCCGGCACGAGCGGCGGGTGCCGACCTGGTGCTGGCAGGACCGCCCGCCGGCCGGGAGCACCGGCGCGCGTGGGAGGAATTGATAACACCGCGGTCGATGCATGCGGTCCGCTCCGGACATGCCACGGCCGACCTGCGCCCGCTCGCCGCACGCATCGCGGGTCGCTCGGTGGGGCTGGTCCTCGGCGGTGGGGGCGCGCGGGCATTCGCCCACCTTGGGGTGCTGGAGGTGCTGGAGGCGGCCGGGATGACGGTCGACCGGTTCGCCGGCAGCAGTATGGGGGCGCTCATCGCAGCATTCGCAGCCACCGGGGCGGACGCCGCTGCGGTCGACGCGCACGCCTACGAGACCTTCGTCCGCCACAACCCGCTCAGCGACTACACCCTGCCCAGCAAGGGACTTATCCGCGGACGGCGCACCGTGGCCGCCCTGCACCGCACCTATGGAGGGCGGCTGGTGGAGGAGCTGCCGAAGCAATTCCGCTGCATCAGCGTCGACCTGCTGGCCCGGCGGGCTGTCCTGCACCGCCGAGGCCAGCTCGCCGATGTCGTTGGCTGTTCCCTGCGACTTCCAGGACTGTACGCACCGAAAATCTACAACGGCACGCTGCATGTCGACGGCGCCGTGCTTGACAACCTGCCGATAGCCACGCTGGCGGGCGAGGAGGGCCCTTTGATCGCGGTGAGCGTCCGCACCGGTAGCCAGGCACGCCCCGCCGCCACGGCGGAAAACGCGCGCTCCTTGCGAGTGCCGAACATCGTCGACACCCTCACACGCACAATGACGATCGGCAGCGGGATGGCCTCGGCCGCGATGCTGGCACAGGCCGACCTCGCGATCCAGCCCGACTCGAGTGACGTCGGATTCCTGGAATGGCACCAGATCGACCGCGCCCGCGAGGCAGGCCGGATCGCAACCCATGAAGTGTTGCCGCAGATCATGGCGCTGGTGCAGCGGTGAGCGCTCCGGTGATCGACTTCTCGCTGCTGATCACACCGGAATCGGCGTACCGTGCGCGGGCTTCGGCCACCGGCGGCAACCGCTGCAGGCCTGCGGGAAGGCACAACGATGGCGATCAGTGACGTCGACGTATTCGCACATCTGACCGACGCCGACATCGAAAGTCTGGCCATTGAGCTGGATGCCATACGTCAGGACATCGAAGACTCTCGCGGCGAGCGGGATGCGCGCTACATCCTTCGCACCATTGCGGCACAACGCGCGCTGGAGGTGACCGGTCGCGTGCTGCTGGCCGCCAGCTCGCGGCGTTCGGCATGGTGGGCAGGCACTGTCACGCTGGGCGCGGCCAAGATCATCGAGAACATGGAGATCAGCCACAATGTCATGCACGGCCAGTGGGACTGGATGAACGATCCGGAGATCCACTCCTCGACCTGGGAGTGGGACATGAGCGCGGCGGCCAAGCACTGGCGCTACCTCCACAACTTCGTGCACCACAAGTACACCAACATCCTCGGCATGGACGACGACGTCGGCTACAAAATGCTGCGCGTCACCCGAGACCAACCCTGGAAGCGCCACTACCTCTTCAACCTGCTCCTCAACACCATTCTCGGGATCGGTTTCGAATGGGGAATTGCGTTGCAACACTTGGAAATCGGGAAGACCGTCAAAGGCCGGTCCGAGCCCGAGGCCACCAAGGTTCGGCTGCGCGAGTTCTCCGCCAAAGCCGGTCGCCAGGTGTTCAAGGACTATGTCGCGTTTCCGGCGCTTACCTCGCTGTCAGCCGGCGCCACGTACACGTCCACCCTGGCGGCCAACACGACGGCCAACGTGATCCGCAACGTGTGGGCCTACACCGTGATCTTGTGCGGGCATTTTCCCGACGGCGCCGAGAAATTCACCAAGACCGACATGATCGGCGAGACCAAGGGGCAGTGGTACCTGCGGCAACTGCTGGGCAGTGCCAACTTCAATGCCGGGCCAGCGATGCGGTTCATGAGCGGCAACCTGTGCCAGCAGATCGAACACCACCTGTATCCCGATCTGCCGAGCAACCGACTCGCCGAGATCTCGGTGCGGGTGCGCCAGGTCTGCGACAAGTACGATCTGCCCTACACCACGGGCCCGCTGCTGCTGCAGTGCGGCAAGGCGTGGCGGACCATCGCCAAGCTGTCGCTGCCCGACAAGTACTTGCCCGACACCGCCGACGATGCCCCGGAGACCCGCAGCGAGCGGATGTTCGCTTCTCTCGGGCAGGGTTTCGTGGGCACCGATCCGGCGACCGGACGCCGGATCGGGCTCAAGACCGCGATCGCAACCGTGCAGGGGCTGGCGGCGCGACCGGGCGGGAACACCCAGGCGCGACGACGACCTGGCAGCCTAACGGCAACGGGCACCCGCCTGTCGAGGGTGCGGGACAGCAAGCTGAGTTGGTCGGCGCTAAAGGGCGCGCGTGGCTGAGGTCGCGGTGGTTACCGACAGCACCTGCTACCTGCCGGCCGCGCTCATCGACAGGCTCGGCATCACCGTTGTGTCGCTGTATTACGACGTTGGTGCCGGCCCGCTACGCGAGTTGGAGTTCGACGGCGATTTCGGCAGGTTCTACGCGGGGCTGGACGCGTCGAAAACTGTCGCCACGACGTCGCCGCCTACCGTCGACGATTTCATCGCCGTCTTCGAACCGCTGCTGCAGCAGCACAGCGCCGTCGTCTCGGTTCTCATCTCCTCAGGTATTTCCGAGACCTGCTCGATGGCTCGGCGGGCAGCCACACGGCTCGAGTCTGAGGGTCGCGGCGGCGAGCGGGTGGTGGTGATCGACTCGGCCGGCACGTGCGGCCATCTGGGTGTTCAGGTGCTGGCGGCCGCGCGGGCGGCGGCCGCGGGGGAAGACGGCCGGGGCGTGATCGAGTGGACGCGCCGGGCGCGCCAGGAGGTCAGGGAGTGGGTCCTCCTCGACACGCTTGAGTATCTGAGGCGCGGCGGCCGGATCGGCAGCGCCGCCGCATGGATCGGATCTGCGCTCGACATCAAGCCGATCCTGACAATCGAATCGGAGATGAAGGCCGCGGCGCGCGTGCGCTCGCGCAGGCGTGGTGTCGAGCGGCTGGTCGAGCTGATGCAACAGCACCGCTCGGTGGTGGGCGCCGATCGATGGATCGTCCAGCACACGTACGCGCACCAGGACGCGCAGCGGCTGGCAGACCGTCTCGCCAAGCTGTTCGGTACGAAGCCGGAGTTCATCACCGAGGTCGGACCGGTGGTCGCAACGCACCTGGGTCCCGAAGCGTCCTTGGCCGGAGGTCTTCCCGGGGCGGCGTTGGACGGCGCGCGTGGCTGACGTCGCAGTCGTTACCGACAGCACCTGCTACCTGCCTGGTGCGTTGACCGACAGTCTCGGCATCACGGTTGTGTCGCTGTATTACGACGTTGGCGCCGGCCCGGTGCGCGAGTCGGAGTTCGACGGCGATTTCGGCAGGTTCTACGCGGGGTTGGACGCGTCGAAAACTGTCGCCACGACGTCGCCGCCTACCGTCGAGGATTTCATCGCCGTCTTCGACCGGCTGCTGCCGCAGCACAGGGCCGTCGTCGCGGTCCTCATCTCCTCAGGCATTTCCGAGACGTGCTCGAATGCTCGGCGGGCAGCCACACGGCTGGAATCCGAGGGTCGCGGTGGCGAGCGCGTGGTGGTGATCGACTCGGCGGGCACGGGCGGAAATCTGGGTATTCAGGCGCTGGCGGCCGCGCGTGCGGCCGCCGCGGGGAAAGACGGCTCGGGGGTGATCGAGTGGACGCGCCGCGCGCGCCAAGAGGTCAGGGAGTGGGCCATCCTCGACACGCTCGAGTATCTGCGACGCGGCGGCCGGGTTGGTAGCGCCGCCGCATGGATCGGATCTGCGCTCGACATCAAGCCGATCCTGACGATCGAGTCCGAGATCAAGGCCGTCGAGCGGGTGCGGACGCGCGGGCGCGGCGTCGACCGGCTGGTCGAACTGATGCGCCAGCGCCGCGCGGTGGGCGCCGATCGATGGTTCGTGCAGCACACGTACGCGCACCAGGACGCGCAGCGGCTGACAGACCGTCTCGCCGAGCTGTTCGACAGGGAGCCGGAGTTCGTCGGCGAGATCGGACCGGTGATCGCAACGCACGTCGGTCCCGGGTCGTTGTGGGCGGGAGGTCTTCCCCGGACGGCGCTGGACGGCAAGTATGGCTGACGTCGCGATCGTCACTGACAGCACAGCGTGTCTCCCGCGGGCGCTCGCCGAGCGGCTCGGGATCGAGATCGTCTCCCTGTACTACGATCTCGGCGGGCGCGGATGGGTCCGCGAATCCGACCTGAAAGGCGATTACAACGCGTTCTACGCGGATCTCATCGCGTCCCACACGGTGGCGATGACCTCGCCGCCCACCAGCGAGGATTTCACCGCTGCCTTCGAACGGCTGCTTCAACGGCATCTGAGCGTCGTGGCGGTCTGCATCGCCTCGGCGATGTCCGAGACGTGCACGATCGCACGGAAAGTCGCGCACGAACTTGACGGCGAGCGGGTGGTGGTGATCGACTCCGCGGGCACGGGCGGCCATCTGGGGCTGCAGGCGCTGGCGGCGGCGCGTGCCGCGGCCGGGGGAGCGGGGCTCGAGGGCGTGATCGAACGGGTACGCCAAGCCCGCAAGGAGGTCAAGGCCTGGGCGCTGGTGGAAACGCTGGAGTACTTCCGGCGAAGCGACCGGGTGGGCAGCGCCGCCGCATGGATCGGGTCTGTGCTCGACATCAAACCGATCCTGACGTTCGAATCGGAGTTGAAGGCCGTTGAGCGCGTGCGCACGCGCAAGCGCGGGGTCGAGCGGCTGATTGAGCTGATGCGTCAGCAGCGCTCGCTGGGCGCCGACCGGTGGTTCGTCCAGCATGTCCACGCTCCGCAGGATGGGCAGATGCTCGTCGACCGTCTGGGCGCCGTGTTCGACGCGCCACCCGAATTCGTCTCCGAGCTCGGACCTGTGACCGGGACGCACATCGGTCCGGGGGCGCTGTTGGTCGGCGCGCTGCCCGGCGCGGCGTTGAGGTAGTGCACCGATGACCGCGGCGGCAAGCGCCCAATGCATCAACTGCGGAACCGCGAACCGGCTGCAGGCCAGGTTCTGCGGCAACTGCGGCGCCGTGCTCGCAACCGAGGTTGCATGCCCGGGGTGCGGTGCGCGTAAACCGGGCTCGCAGCGCTTCTGTGACGACTGCGGCACCGACCTGGCTGCCCAGTCCGCGCCGGCGCAGGCCCCTGTCCCGCAAACCCTTGCGGATGGGCGTTACAGCCTTGGTCGCCTGCTCGGCGAAGGTGCCGGCAAGCGTGTGTACCTGGCCACCGACACACGCCTGCAGCGCGAGGTGGCCGCCGCCGTGTTCAAGGCCGCCGGGTCGGACGAGACCGCCATGCGCCGCGCGCACCGGGAAGCTGAGGCAATGGCGAAGCTTGGCGAGCACCCCAACGTCGTCAACGTGTATGACTTCGGCGAAGAGGCGGGCCAGCTGTACCTGATCAGCCAGTACATGGCCGGCGGTGACCTTTATGCCCTGCTGTCAGATGCGGCGGAGCACCGGCTCGCCGTCGAGGAGGTGGTTCGTATCGGGGGGGACATCGCCAGCGGGCTCGCGCACGCGCACAGCCACGGTGTGGTGCACCGTGACGTCAAGCCCCAGAACGTGTGGCTGGCGCCCGACGGCACCGCCAAGATCGGCGATTTCGGGCTTGCGGTCGCCGAAGGCGGCACCCGCTTGACGGCCGAGGGGACGATGGTCGGAACGGTCGCCTATATGCCACCCGAGCAGGGCCTCGGTCGCGGTTCCGACGCGCGTTCGGACATCTACTCGCTCGGTGCCCTGCTGTACGAACTGCTGTGCGGCATACCGCCGTTCGTGGGCGAGTCGGCCGCCGCAGTCGTCTCCCAGCACGTTTCGACCGCTCCGGTCGCGCCGAGCGGGCATCGCTCCGAAGTTCCCGGGGCGCTCGACCAGTTGCTGCTGAAGATGCTGGCGAAGTCGCCCGAGGCCCGTCCCCAGAACGCGGCTGAGGTCCGCGACACGCTCAAGCTGATCACTGACCTGGTCGCCGGTGGCGATACCGCGAGTCATGACGTAGCGGCGCTCGACCGGATCACCGACAGCACGTTCCTGGGGCGAAAGCGGGAGACCCAGGAACTGCGCGCCGCGGTCGATGACGCGGTCGGCCGCCGCGGCCGCTCGGTGCTGGTGAGCGGTGAGTCGGGGATCGGCAAGACCCGGCTTGCGTCGGAGGTGGCGGCCTATGCTGCCCTCCGGGGCGCGCAGGTTCTGTGGGGCCGCTGCTATGCGGGCGCGGGTGCTCCGGCCTACTGGCCATGGGTGCAGGTGATCCGCGACTATGCACACGAACACGACGCCGAGACGGTAGCTGCTGACCTTGGCTCTGGCGTGTTTGAGATCGCGCAGATCGTTTCCGAGGTGCGCGAGCGGATGCCCGAGATCCCCGAATCGCCGCCGCTCGACGCCGAGCAGGCGCGGTTCCGGCTGTTCGATTCGGTGTCGAGATTTTTGATCAGCGCTTCCGAGCGCCAGCCGCTGGTCATCGTTCTCGAAGACCTGCAGCAGGCCGACCGCCCCTCGCTGATGCTGCTCGCGTTCATCGCGCGCGAGCTGGCCCGCTCGCGCGTGTTCCTGTGCGGCACCTACCGTGACGACGAGTTCGCCGACGACCACTACCTGAACGAGGTGCTCACCGCTCTGAGCAAGGAGCGGGGCTACGCGCGCATCAAGCTGCGAGGACTTTCCGATCAGCACATCAAAGCGATGCTCGAAGCGGTGCTGCAACAACCGCTCGAGCAGCGAGACGAACTCGCGCTCGCAGACGCCGTTTGCCGAGCATCGGAAGGCAACCCGTACTTCACCGAGGAGATCATCCGCCACCTGATCGACTCCGGACTGCTCAACTGGCGCGACGGCCGATGGGTCACCGACAACCGGGAAGGCGCGGAGCTCGGGATCCCCCGGGGTGTCCGAGAGGTCGTTTCCCATCGGTTGGAGAAGCTAACGGCTGAGACGCTCGAGCTGCTGTCGACCGCCGCCGTGATCGGCCGCGAGTTCGACCTGCAGATCCTGACGCGTGTCAGCGGGCTCGAGGCAGGCGCCGTGCTGGTCCGGATGCAGGCGGGGCTCGACGCTGCGATCGTGCGGCAGGCCATCGGCGAGCCGGGCCGCTACGTCTTCGCGCACGGCGCGACTCGCGACGCGCTCTACGACGACCTCCCCGCGCTGCGCCGCTCCCAGCTGCACATCGCCGCCGGCGAGGCACTCGAGGAGCTCTACGAAGACCGGATCGAGTCCCATCTGTCTGCGATCGCATACCACTTCGCGAAGGCGGCTCCACACGGTGACGTCGCGAAGGCCGCCGACTACGCCTGGTGGGCGGGCGAACGGGCGGCGGCGACATATGCCTACGAAGACGCAGTCAGCCTCTTCGAGACGTCGCTGCGGCTGTTCGACGCGCTCCCGGAGGCGCCGCAGCGCCGATGCGATCTGCTGCTGGCGCTCGGGGATGCTCGCTTGCGGGCCGGCGACTCCAAGGATGCCCGGGACACGTTCGGCGAGGCGGCGTCGCTCGCGCGCGAGCTGGCGCTGAATGACCAATACGCCCGTGCCGCGCTTGGATACGGAGGCGGTCCGGGCGGCTTCTCGATCACTGATCGTGCCGATCAACGGCTGGTGGCGATGCTAAACGAGGCACTCGAGATGTTGCCGGGGCGCGACAGCGCGCTGCGAGTCAGGGTCCTTGCTCGGCTGGCCCTCGAGCTTCGCGGCACGGACGCGCTGGAGGAAGCCGACCAGGTGAGCGCGCAGGCCGTGGAGATGGCAGAGCGCGTCGGCGACACGAAGATCCTGCTGCTGGCGATGCACAGCCGCCAGTGGTCGACGTTGGGCCCCGACGGGATCGAGGAGGCGATCGCGTCTGGCGAGGAGATCGTGCGGCTCGCCCGGATCGTCGGTGACCGCGACATGGAGTTCGAGGGTCACCACCTGCGGCTGCTCGCGCTCGCGCAGCTCGGCGACTTTCCCGCGGTCGATGTGGAGATCGCGGCGTGTGACCGGCTGGCGAGCGAACTACGCCAGCCACGCTACCTCTGGCAGGTCGCGGTGTTCCGCACGATGCGAGCACTAATGCAGGGTCGCTACAAGGAGACTGAGCGTCTCGCGCAGACGGCGCTGTCGATCGGCCAGCGGGCCCGGCGGGAGGCGGCGGCAGTGGCGTTCGGCGTGCACTTAGGCCTGACCCGGTGGGCGGATGGCAGCCTTGAACAACTGCGCGACACCGGCCGCGCGGCGGTCGCGCGCTACGGCCAGGCGTGGCGGTCGGTGTACGTGTGGCTGCTCACCGAGAGCGGCGCGCTCGATGAGGCCGGCGCTAGGTTCGCGGAGTTCGCGGCCGATGGCTTCGATTCGCTGCGGCGCAACGGTGAGTGGATGACCTCGATCTGCGGGCTCTCGTTTGCGTCGATCGCGATCGGCGACCGCGAAGCCGCAAGCAGGCTCTACGAGCTGCTGCTGCCCTATGCGGACCGCTGCGCGGTGGTCCTGGCCGGAGCGGGCTGCCTCGGATCCAACCACGCGTTCCTCGGCTTCGCCGCCGCGGCAGCGGCCCGCCATCAGGATGCCGCGCGCCATTTCGAACTCGCGCTCACGCATAACGCAGAGATCGGCTGCGACTATCTGACGCCCCGGGTCTGCTACGAGTACGCGCGCACGCTGCTCAGCAGGGCTGAGCCGGCGGATCGGGAGAAGGCGATGGGCCTGATCGACCAGGGA
>Ga0153922_1000523_pt1 | contig 15525 bp, 14 predicted proteins | sample TSNJ006MetaG_FD_104723 | JGI IMG/M metagenome (GOLD analysis project Ga0153922, IMG submission 104723) | Attine ant fungus gardens microbial communities from New Jersey, USA - TSNJ006 MetaG | ecosystem: Host-associated > Fungi > Mycelium > Unclassified | place: USA: New Jersey, Brendon T. Byrne...
TGACGAATTTGAAGAAGGGTTTTATATCTTCTAACGACTTCGTCCGTTTCTTATGCCCGCCTCCAGCGGGCTGTTTTTATTCAGAATTCCTCCGAACGGAGGAATTTCCTAATATATAAAAAATAGCAAGCAATCCCTTCACGGAACTACTCGCTACTCTCTTTATACTCCTTGTCGTATGCACCCCACTCCTCAGTAATGATAATCCTCCGCCATCTATATTGGAAATTAATATGTCAATGTATATATATGACGTCCACCTGGCTCATTCGGACCTTTTATCACTGCTTCGATATCTTCTTTCTTTCTCTGAGTCATCATATCGATTGGAGGAAGTGTTCCAGCCGGATATTTTTCCAGAATATCATTGACCAGTTTCTCCAGATAATCCAGAGTTCTTTCTATACCTTCCCGCGCTTTTTCGGCATCCGCTAAAGAAGCATCACCGATAACACCTTCCGGCTGGCAGATACATTCCATTCCACAGGAGCCAAATGCGTTATACCATTTGATTGGTCCCGTCCCGCGCTCTGCAGAGTTGTTAATGTGTCCCGGTGGAAGCAATGGAGCAGAACTTGTCTTCACTGCATCTTCCTGTTTACATAATTCCGGAAAAAGTGCAAGTGACCACGACTGTTCTACTTCATCTGCATGAATAAATGGTGTGCTGTACGGTCCGCCACTTTCAACTGTATCCAACTGTTCTTTTGCCGCATTCCAGAAGTGTGTATATAATATAATTCCCGGTATCTGAAACTTCTTTCCGAATTTATGGATTGCAAGCGGGATTACATAATCCTGTCCGTGTCCATTTACAACGATAATCTTACGGAATCCTGTATTCCAGAAACCTGCAAACACATAACAGAGATAATCTGCCAGTATTTCTTCCGGAATCATGATGGTTCCTTTTTGTCCTAAATGATGATATGGATGGGAACCATACCAGATGGGTTGTGCTACCGTACAGCCGGTAGCTTTTGCAACTTGCTCACAAAGGCGTGTGTCAAGGTAGGTATCTTCTCCAAATGGTGCGCTGGGACCGTGATTCTCTGTAGAACCTACCGGCAAAAGAAGAACATCATTCTTTTCCAGTCGCTCTTGCACCTCTTTGTTGGTCATATTTTGATAATAGATTCCATTTGCAGCTTCCATGTTACCGCCAGTTGCAGGGATTTGCCATTTTGACATGTTTGTTTTCCTCCTAAATTCTTAATTTAAATAACACATTATCATTCTTTTTCAATTTCTTTTATAAAACGAAGGGCTTCCTTTGCATCTATGAATTGCCTTAACGGGATCGCATTCATCAATTCCCATATAGAATGTATCCAGATGCACATACAGGTTCTCGATTCTATAGTTCTCTATGAATTCCATTATCTCATCTGCCGTTGTGAAGATGTTCACTTCATAGCGGTTAATGACTTCCAGATTCAGCTTTACATTTCGTCAGCTCCATAATCTGCCAGGATGCGCAGATTTGCCGCGAGATGCCTGATATATTTCTCTCTTTTTTCCCGGGAGGGACATTCCCCTTTACCCAGCCAATTACAATATGTGCACCAACTTTCTCAGTAGTAATATATGACATATTAATACTAAGGTTAATATCTTGTCAAGTGTAAAATATGTAAATTCCACTCAAGCAAGAGGGGTTGCTGCTATTTACAAAAAACCAGTACGTCGTGATTAAATATCGGTATATAAAATACTCAATATTTATATCAGTGCAAGGTGGAAGAAGAAAGCAATGCAGTGATATTGCGATTTGTGACAATGCAGTGCCGATACAAATAGCGAGTGTTTTATACACCGATATCTAATCACCAATGTACCAGTAACATCCCATATGAAATTACATTATTAGTAAGTTGCATTTTACTTGTTTTTATGTTATCTTAAAGATGTAATATATTAATAGATTCAAAGTTACAACATGTTGATGTGTTTTCAGTTACGATTAAAAAGAAAGGGAAGTAGATGTGTTAGTTTCTAAATACATCATACAAGATTTTATTCATGGCTATGTCATACCCACCAAAACCACGCTACCTTAATGAATGGGCATATCAGTCCATAAAAGAGCAAATACTGGATAATCAAATAAAAACCGGAAGTCAACTGAATATTGAAGAGTTAGCAAAAGAAATGAATATCAGCAGGACGCCAATCCGGGAGGCATTGCTGCGTTTGAAGCAAAACGGCCTCGTAGTTTCCGCTGCTAACGTTGGTTTTTTCGTGTGCGGCATTACAAAACGTGATTTTGATGATATTTTTGAACTTCGGCAATTAATCGAATCATACGCCGTTGTAAAATATGTCGAAAAGAGCAATGAAGATGATACTCAGGCGCTGATTAATCTGCATGAACAGTGCAAGTTAGAAGCGGAGGCCGGGAACGCCAAGGTATTTAACAGTTATGATGTCCAACTGCATGATACAATCATTAATAGCGTCGGCAACAGAAAGATGTTGGCTATTTACAGCGATGTGGCTGATCTGCTCTACAGACTGCGCGTTTACGCCGCAAAGTCTTCTGAAAACATCAGGCAATCACTGAATGAACACGAAAAGATTATATGTGCCATAAAAGTTAAGGACTCCACCCTGGCTCGCCTGGTCATGGAAGAACACATCCTCAATATTCGTGCCCGGCTTGAGAAGATCGTCGAATTTGAGGATGAATCATAAAAACATCCGATAAGTATTGATCGTTATTATTACTTAATGTATTTCATCCGGGTGCCGTTTGGGCACCCGATAATTTACTCGTTTTTTGATATCTTTTTCTTTTTCTGTAATCTGTTCATATACTTTTCTGTAATTTGCGTAATAAACATCACCAGAAGAAGCATAATACCCCACATAAATTTTTTTGTAAAGGTCGTGAACTGCCACAGATTAAACGCGTTTTGCAGCAGATAGATCGCAAAAATCGCAAGCAGCGTTCCTTCCAGCTTGCCTTTCCCTCCTGAAGGGCTGACTCCTCCCAAGACAGCTACAAGAACTGACTGCAGCAGATAAGTTTCACCATAACCCACTTTAGCTGAATTGGAGCGGGCGATGATCACGATGGAAGCAATCCCCGACAACAATCCTGCTATGGTATAAGTGATACAGATGTTTTTTTCGTTATTGATTCCTGAAAAGCGGGATGCCGCACAGTTCTCTCCCATTAAATACAGCTTCTGACCATATCCGGTTCTGTTAAAACAAAAGACCATGATCATAAAAGCAATCAGCATGATAAGAAATACAAGCGGGATGCCGGCAACCTTCTGAGTGCCCAGCATTAAAAATTCTTTTGGAAAATTCGCTACTGCCTTCCCTTTGGACAACGCAGTGGTAATACCGTTATACAACGTCATCGTGCCAAGCGTTGCAATCATCGGAACAGCAGAAAACCGGCTGATTATAAGACCGTTTATCAGTCCTCCGAGAGCGGCGATCAACAGCACAAGCAGAATGGTACCCATCACCAAAATATATATGTTCACTTTACTGATATCAAAAAAAGCTCCGCTTAAAATCATAGCACCTATCATCCCGGACATATTGGCATTTGCCACAAGAGACAAGTCTATCCCGCCCATAATGATTACCATCGTCATTGCAATAGATATTAAAGCAAACTCTGGTATCGAATAAGCCATTCCCAAAAATACTGCCCCACTATATAGCCGACCTCCAAGAGCAATTGCCAGAAAAATGCAGATAGCCAGCGTGGCAATCATCAGCACGGAAAAAGATAAGTCTAATTTTATAATCTGTTTCAATTTTTTTCTCTTCATCATCTTCACCTTTTTTGCTCGTTATTCAGTAAATATAAAATTCTTGCGGTTCTTGACCCTCTGCTGATAAGATGTCGCGCAGATACTGAGCAGCAAGACAATGCCGGTAAACAGCAGCTTCCAGGAAGAAGACAACCCAATCAGAACCAGCGTAGAATCGAAAATTGCCATGACCAAGATCCCTAAAAAGGCTCCAAAGATCTTTCCTCTTCCTCCATTAGGCAATGTACCGCCGATAACAACTGCAGCTATAATGGTAAGTTCATCCCCAACGAGACTGATTGGTGTCAGCTGATTGACTTTCCATGTACTGACCATTCCCATAACCCCTGCCAGAGCTCCGGCATAAACATATGCCGCAATTTTAAGAAAGAAGGTGTTATACCCTACTCTTTTCGCCGCCTCCTCAGAACATCCCATAGCAAAAATACCACGCCCTACAGTTGTCCGTCTCAGGAAAAACCAGGTTATTAAAACCACAATAAGTACAATCACCACAAATTTTGTCAGTTTGACTTGTGTTCCATCTGTCATAGTGACAGTTAGCAGCGGATCACTTCCAAAGGCTGCGAACTTCTTGCCAATAGCCGCACCTGGTATTTGAATGGCGCCGAGCAACATCGTTGAGAGTCCAAAAAAAACATTACCTGTTCCCAATGTAATAATAAAGGGTTCGACTTTCAGCAGTTGTACCAGACAGGCGTTAATAAGACCCATGGCACCTCCGAAAAATATCACCATAATAATCGTCACCAGTACATTGTCAATATTCCACGCAATGATCAGTCGGACTGTAATATGCGCACTTACAATCGCCACAGCGGTAGATGATACATCAATTCCCCCCGAGATCATAACCACCAGCGTACCAATAGCTATGATAAACATCCCTGACCAGGAACGGCAGATATCGAACAATGTTTCCAAAGAAAGGAACGACGGATTTATGGCCGATACAACTAATGAATAGAGCAGAATGATCACAATTAGATATTTCTCTGTATTTGGAATGTTTTTTATTCTTTTTTTCAATTTTTCCATCTGTTATCAAGCCCTTTCCATATTCCGCAATTGGACATAACTTTCCTCAATAACCGCACCAATGTCTTCCTGTATTATATCTGCCGCCAGCTCTTCACTCGGGTACTCTCTTACGATCTCTCCATTCGACATAACTGCGACCCGATTGCAGTTAGTAACAATTTCTTCAATTTCATCAGATATTATAATAACTGCTATTCCACTGTTAGCAAGTTCCTGGATATAATGATATATTTCTGATTTGGATCCAATATCAATTCCAATGGTAGGCGAATCCAAAATCAGTATTTTAGGATTGGTTGCAATCCATTTGGCCAGGGATACTTTTTGCTGATTGCCTCCGGACAAGGTTTCCACCAGGTTCATCACCGTCGGTGTCTTGATGTTAACCATTTTTCTCATCTTCTCTGCTAACAGTTCCTGCTTTTTAATATCTATGGATCCGATTTTTGTCTTTTGGGCATCCATAACAGGTACAGAGACATTTTTTAAAATGCTGTTTTTCAAAAATAAACCCTGGACTGCCCGATCTTCCGGAACCAGTCCAATCCCAAGATCAATCGCTTGCTTCGGCGAATTTATCTGCACCGGCACTCCCTCAAAAAAGATCTCCCCTGCGTCCGGTTGATTTAAGCCAAATATAGACAGTGCCAGTTCCGTGCGGCCAGACCCCAGTAATCCGATAATACCAAAGATATCTGACTTGTTGACTTTCAGATTGATATGGTGATAATATGCTTTACAGGACAGATCTTTCAACTCCATCACCACCGGCGGGGTACTCTTCTTTGTCTTTTCATATTTACTGTAAATCACCTCACTGCCGGTCATATAATAAGACAGTTTTCTCTGCTCCAGCTCCTTTGGATTGAAATCTCCCACCTTAACACCATCTCTGATAACCATAATACTATCGGCTACCGCAAATACTTCATCCAGCTTATGGCTGACAAAGACTACCGACATCTGCTTTGCCTTTAATCCCCGTACAACCTCCAATAACCTGGAAACTTCATTTTTTGTCAATGCGGTTGTGGGTTCATCCATAAAAATCACCTTTGCATCCTGGGTCAGTGCACGGCAGATAGCGACCATTTGCCGATTTGCTATGGATAACTCCTCAATTTCTGTATCTAACGGCAGCGAAACTCCAATTCTGTTGATAACATTCACTGCAATGGTCCGCATTTCTTTGGGATCTATGAATTTTTTATTGTTTGCTATCAAATAACTCATGACAATATTTTCTTCTACAGTCATATGATCAAAGAGTGAAAGATCTTGATAGATAACCTGAATTCCTGTTTTTAAAGCCTGTTTGAAGTCATAATGCTCTCCAACTGTATGCCCATCGATCGTAAGGTTTCCGGAGTCGAATCTCTCGACTCCGGTGATCATTTTAATCAGCGTTGACTTGCCACAGCCATTTTCCCCCACCAGGCATTTTATCTCTCCTTTTTTTATTGAGAAATCCACCTGATCAAGTGCCTGCACACCGACATAACGTTTGCTTATCTTTCTGGCATCAATCAAAAAATCAGCTTTTTTTTCGTCCATGCTTTCCCTCCATCTGTCCAGTCAGTGTTACCAGGGCAGGGACGCTACATTATCTTTGGTCACTTCCAAAAGCGCATCGGCCCGAATGATTCCATTCTCTACCGTAACAGTTTCATATCCCTCATATGGGAAAGAAGTGGAGGAATCAATGGTTTCTCCATTTAAAAGTTTCAGCGCAATATCGCCGCTGATATAAGCCGCACCAAAAGGATCCCAGGTATAAGCCGCGTAATACCATCCGGTCTCAATGTATTCCTTGGATGCAGAAGGGGCAACGCCGGAAATCAACATAATATCATCTCGGTTTTTTTCCTGTAGAGCCCGTGCCACTCCGGTACTTGACGCAGTAGCACTGCAGATAACCTTTAAATCAGGATGGGCTTTTAATAATTCAATGGTTCTGTCATAGGCCGTTGCATCATCATTATTGTCTTCTATCGGCTCTGTAACTACCTCTTCTAATCCCGGATATTCTCCAATCTGTTTTTTGATACTATCGTAGTATTCCATATGGGCTGTGGTTCCTAAAGTTTGAACCATCATGGCCCATTTCCCTTCACCGCCTGTCGCTTCTACCATATTTTTCAGCATCCAGGTACCAATATCATAATTGGCAAAGGACTCCATATCAAAATCAACATATTCTGCAATATCAGGGGCTTCATGGGTAACAACAGTGATTCCTGCCGCTCTTGCTTTTTCAATAACCGGAATCATGGACTTTGTATCATTAGGAATGATGCAAATAGCATCCACCTTCTGTGCAATCAGCTCTTCACAAAGCTGCACCTGAGCTGCTACATCTCCATTTTCCGGTGCAATCTGGTAAGTATTTATACCATTGTCTTTGCCAAAAGCTTCGATACCGGAACGTGTAGCATCAAACCATGCAAACCCTTCGGTTTTTGCCACAAGAACAATGGTCCGTTCCTTTTGGCTGCTCTCCTGAGTCTTTGCTTTATTATCCTCTTGAGCATCCTCTTCCTTTACATTATCCTGTGACTCTACATCATCAGCAGCTGTGTTTGAATTGTTTGAAGCACTCGAACAACCTATAAGAGATAACCCTAATAAAACTGTTAATAAAATCGCTAAATACTTTTTCATGAATGAATCCCTCCCATAAATTTTCTTTTTTGTAATTATTTCCTTTACTTGAATTATTCACGATGTTTCATTAATGGTGCTCTGCACCGCACAGTTACCTGTTTTTATGTTTACTCCTGATAAAAAATATTGATTATAATATATGTCTGTTCATCATATTACCTCCTTAAAATTATTAGCGCAATTTATGTTATCTAAAATAAGTCCACATAGACTGCTGTTAATAGTGACAACAGGGTGTTATTACACGAGTAATATATTACATATTATACCTTAGTTTCCTGTCTTGTCAAGCATATACTGAATTTTGTTATATTTTACCTGAATACTATAGTATACTCTAATACTAATAAAAATTTTCAGTATAGTTCAAATCCATAAAAACAGCATATTTATTGAGGAAAATAGCTATTTTCACTCTTGCTTTCGATAATAAACTAATTCCTAAGTTTTAGAAAAATGCTATTTTTTTGTTGCATTATACTTGGTTTTATGTTATTTTGAAAATACAAAACAGGATATGTAATATATTAATGGTGCTTGTACATAGTTTTGACCTATATGATTTGATTATATTATTCCACCGGATATCTCATTTGATACATTTTTTCTATTAATTTAGAAATCAGGGGGACTGTTACAAATGGTTAAATTACATAATAAGGCAAATTATCATTAAGGATTTCTGTTTTGACATTAAAGTATGGTGTATTTATTTCACGAGTAATATATTACACATTACATATTAATTGAATATTCTTAAGGAGGATTATTATGGTTGTCGATAAGGTAAAATCTGTTGTAATGACTGGACCTGGTAAGGTTGAGATTCAGGAGTTTCCTTTTCCCAAAGATTTGGAACCCGGCTCTATAATCGCAAAGGTAGAAATGGCTGGAATTTGCGGAACTGATAAACATGCTTTCGACGGGGATACCCTGCTTTACGGTGGCACTGAGGCGGAACAGAATATGGTATACCCTCATGTCCCGGGTCATGAAAACTCTGCTATCGTAGTGGAAATGTACGGTAAAGGAACAGATATTGAATATTCGGGTAAGGACTTGCGTGTTGGTGATCGTATAACATATTGTCCTAACGTGATCTGCGGTCGATGCTGGTATTGCAGGAGTATTCACGCATTTCCATTCTGCGCCGAACATCAAGGCATTGGCATGACATATTCCAGCGACATATACCCACATATCATCGGTGGCTGGTCCGAATATATGGTTTTACCTCCCAAGACCTGGGTTTATAAGGTTCACGAGGAGTTAACCATTGAGGAAAACGTGCTGTCCGAGATATTCGTGGTATCGGCCTTACTGGATCGGGCAAAGATGTATAGTTCAATTGACTCGAGAGGAGGCTTCAAATTCGGCGATACAGTGGTTGTGCAAGGGCTGGGGGCCATTGGGATGACGATGATTGCCAAGGCAAGGCTTCTGGGCGCGGGAAAAATCATTGGGCTGGACAGTAAAGAACCAAACCGCGTACTGGCTAAAGAATTCGGCGCCGATATCTGCCTGGATGTATCCAAATACACCGACGACGAGCTGGTGGATGAAATCCGCGGGTTTACCGAAAGTCGCGGTGCCGATGTTGTGGTAGAATGCGTAGGGACTCCTCAGGTTGTAGATGTGGGTCTGCGTATGCTCAGGCGCGGCGGCACTTATTGCGAAACGGGCAACTTTGCCGACACTGGATCCGTTAACCTCAATATCCACCGCCACTTCGCCGCTAAGAATGTCCTCTTCATCGGTAATAGCAACCATCCTCATGACCAGTATTACACTCATCATGATATGATGATACGCCACCGCCACCAATTTCCATGGCATAAACTGATTACTCATCGATTTGACCTTGACCAGTGCGAGGACGCACTAAAGGCAGCTAATTCGCCCGACGCGCTAAAAGTGGAATTCGTCCCGGGCATGAACAAGAAATAAATTGATATGGATAGCTTTAGATATTATTCCTCTTGACTATGCCTTTATATATCAGTCAGTGGGCTTATCAAGGACTTCAGCCGAACAAGCAATACTTCAGCATCTTGACAAGGCACTGACTGGCATATATTCTTGTCTAAGAGGAAATACTTAACCGTAGTCTTAGGGCTTTGAGCCCTGTAACACAGTAAGAGTACTCTCACAAATCTGCATACAGTGAGTTTCCGAAAGTGCTCAGTAATAAACAGGGAGGTAATGCAATGGCCAGAGAAGGTATCAGACGAAAAACACCACTGTTTGAATTGGCTTCCGAACAAGGCATGTCTTGTATTGAACGTGCTACACTGGATATCATGCGTGATGTAGGTATCGTTGTAGATGACAAGGATGCAAGAAATTTATACGCCTCTATCGGCTGCAAAGTGGACGAAAGTATAAAGAGAGTGCGTTTCCCGGAGGAGGTTGTCTTGAAATATATGGCGATGTGTCCAGGTTCTTATTACCTGAAAGGAATCACCGCAGATGATGACATATTCTTTACGGGTAACGGCAGCCGTACCTACATTGGTGCCGGGTGTGCAATGAACTTATATGATATTGAGTCTGACGTAATAAGAAGACCCACACGTAAGGAATTCTATGACAGCATGATTATATTAGACAATCTTGAGAACTGTGATATCTATCATTCTTTTCCCATGTTTGGATTTGAACGGGTTCCTGATTGTCTTGCTGTAATCGAGTCCGCTGCTGCAAAATTACGCGTTGGCGGCAAACCACAGATTGAGGGTTCCATAACAGACGAATACATTTGGACAGACGCAATGGCATCTGCTCTCGGAGTCGACTGTGTTCAGGTGGTTAACTCCATCGCACCCCAGACATATTACAAAGATGTCACTGACCGACTGAAGTTCTACGCAGAGCATGGAAATGCAATCCAGATAACCCCGGGTCCCTCAAAAGGGCTTACCTGCCCCGCCTCCAATGCCGGGGCTGTGGTGGCAAACAATGCCGAATCTTGCGCCGGCATCATATATGCGCAGGCAATCCATCCCGGGACAAGAATCATGTCTGCAAATATGATGATGACTCCGGACATGACAAGCGGCGTACCTGCATTTGGAGATGTCGGATTTTCTATCCATGAAACACTTCTTAATCAGAGTTGGCGGCGCATGCAGATTCCGGCTATTAGTGTCAGCACCTCATGGACGTCTTCCGCCATTTTGGACTATCAGGCCGGCTATGAGATTACTGCAATGATCATGGCCGCTGTAATGAGCGGTTCTTCCGCAGTCATGTTTATGGGTGCTTTACACGCAGAGCTGTCCTTCAGCCCAATCAAAGCCATTCTGGATAATGATATCGCCGGAATTGTCAAACGCTTTGTTGAGGGTATTGAAATAAATGACGAAACCTTAGCTGTTGATATAATAAAAGAAGTGGGACCCTGCCCCAACAACTTCCTTGATACGGAGCACACCCTGGAACGTTGGCGCGATGAGACTTATATTCCCAGCAGCGCCAACAGGAAATCCTTCAAAAGCTGGGAGAGAGAAGGCCGTAAAAATGCCGCAGACATAGCCCGGGATAAATACAACGAAATAATCAGGAAAGGGTCTTTTCACAGGCTCACTGATCATCAAGAATCTGAACTGGAATATATATTAAATGACGCCCGCAACTATTACCGTAAAAAGGGCATGATTAGCGACTCTGAGTGGACTGACCTTCAAAAGGACCTGGCTTCAGACAATTACCCATATGCTTAATTTGACCTTGCCCAATGGTGATTGAACCCATTGTATGAGCTACTGCATCTTTTAAGAAAACCCAGCCGAATTTTCGTATGGTTTTAAAGAAGCTCTATGTCAACAGAAAATCCAGGAGCCGGAAATTCCTTGTTTTCTATACTTTTTCAATTTTCCGACCTCGTTACCTGCATGGGAACACAATTCTTTGGTTTCCCTGGTAAGAAGAAATGATCAAATATAGAAATAATCTAAAATCGTTAGGATGTAACCGCAAAGCCCGTTGGGATTTTATACCTATTCCGGTCTGCATGGTAAAAAAGCCGATCAGGACTCACACAAGCCCAACCAGCATCTTTTCTTGGATTATTCAACATAAGAATACCTCTAATATAATAAAATATCCCCATTATACAAAGTTACATGGTTAGATGGGATTCCATGACATACCACATTATTGATTGATGTACAAACACTTTTGGGGTATCCGTTGTAATCAAGCGGAGCGGGGATACCCCAAAGCTCCTTTGTCTTATTGAAAACAAGCTGGTCTATTTCTTCTGTGCTGATACCTTCTACAATATAACGGCTAATAAAATCAAGAATTTCTATGTTTATTTTACTGCTTTCCCGAATACCCTCTATTTGCGATTTTGTTTTCAGTAAATTTCGTGATGGTATAATATAGCCTTTTGCAGCATAACTTGCCATCATATCATCTATGTAAGCATGACATTTCTTAAACTTTTGTCCGCTTCCACACCAACATTCATCATTTCTCCCAATCTTGCTTATCATGATATACTCCTTAGATATGGATTAAGAGCGGACAATATACTATAATCCGTGGTGTCGTTTACGATATTGGGCAGGTGAACACTTATACGCTTTTATGAAGGCTCTTGCTAAAGACTCCGATGATGAATAGCCGCACTTAAGAGCTATATCAATTATCTTGTCATCAGAGGATACAAGAAAATGTACAGCAGCTTCAAGCTTACTTTTAGCTAAGTATTGTTTATAAGTAATACCTACATGCTCACGAAATTTAGACGAACAGTAATATGGAGAATATCCCACATGTGATGACATGCTTTCCAGCGTAGGATTTTCCATTACGTTATTATCAACCCACTTAACCATTGACTTCATTGTTTTAACAGACATCTGGCACTTACAGTTTCCTTCAGTTCATCACTGAACTCTTCGAGATCTTCAAAACTAATTGCACCGTGCCGGACGAACTAAAAAAGTCACCAGTACACATGAACACATGACTCAAAATAATCTTTTCCCATCAGAAATATTTATATTAAGTTCTTTCGCCAAGCCTGCCTGCTTAAAAGGATTTATCTTTTCAACTACACCACCACGTTTAAAAAACGTTCCCGTGCTTTTAAACCAAAATGTCACGCCCGCTTTCACACATTGCTCGCGGATATTAAGTACCCAGTCATAATTACATTCCCTTGCCTCTCGCCCAGTTTCACCGTTCACGGTAACATGGGCAACTCGGGCAAGGTACGGCGATATATCTATCTCTTCCAGCAGAGGTGAACAGGCGATAAAACGTCGCTGGATTGGATATGATAAAAATAACGGAAGACGATAATCAGCCAGTTCTTGATTCTCGACCGTACAGCCTATATTAACATTGTCATATCCCTCTCCCCAATCTGATGGGATGGATTCCATGAAACGGTCAATTCGTTTCGTTAGTATCAGGAAGTCAATATCCGTTCGTTCTCTTATCATCGCCCAAGCATCCTTACGCCATTCATCAGCCTCAGGTAGGAAAAAGTCAGTTGCAAAGCAAGTCGCCAGAATTTTATCTCCCTTAATGTTATATTCACCTTTTGCATTGGTTCTGATCGGCCAGTCAAATTTATCGGTTTTCTCAATTGTATTTTGACCGTATCGTTTCGCATGCGGTCCATAGAAATAGCAATGGCTGCAACCCTCACTAATCTTATAACATCCAGTCCATGGTTCCCAATTCATCCATAACCTCCTCGTACAAATTCTACTTTCCTGATCTAATTGAAATTTAATAACTGAAAAGCTGAAAGTTGTCTTTTACAGCCACTTTTGTAACCAACATAGCTAACTACATTATAGCTGAAAATGCACTGATTCTCAATACGCTAGGAGCTTGGGACAAAAGTATCGCTATCAGATTTGTGCCGGTTGTTTTCATCCATTTTACGGGTTTTGAGGACGAATACTGGGCAGTATTTAACCGAAAAACCCGTGAAATGGGCGGAAACAGGCGGTGCAAAGATGGTGGCGGGACTTTTGTCCCAAGCTCCTAGCTAAGGTATAATAAGGCATACCACACTGCTAAGTGTCGTTGCCTTTTAAAGCTGCCTCTCAAATCTATCAACTCTCACTATTTTTCTTACTGTCTTTGCTGTTCGAATTGTAATCTTGTCGCTTACCTTCGAGCCGGCAGTTTTTGACCACCAATTTGTCTTTTGATAATCCTTTCGGCTAAATGACCAGAAAACAACATTCTTGCAATTATGCACTTTCTCATATTCCGCTTTAGGATTGCCGATTTCATCATAAAACTCATCATAGGATAAAGGCGGCATAAGAAATATGATGTTATCGTATATTTCCTTATTATCATCTCCCCACCAATCAGGAGCATCATTTAATACCTCTTCTAATTCTTCTTGTAAAATAATAAAAACTGGTATATCTAAATCAAATTTGTCATTTATCATTGATTTTATTTTATTTGAAAGAATGTTTTTATCATCAATAGCACTTGAAAAGACAACATTGCCACTATTAAGATAGGTAGTAACCTCTGTAAAATTAAGTTCTACAAAGCCCTTTTTTAATTCAGGCATAGATATCTTGTTTTTTCCACTTATATTTATTCCTCTTAACAAAGCTATATATCTTTTCATATAATATTTTCTCCTCTTCAACTACCGATTTGTCACTGGCGCAACCGGTCTAATTTCTGAAAGTGGTTCAAATATCTTATAATCCAATGCACCCATTACAACTAATCAATTTTTCCTTTATAAAAAGTCACAAATATACATGAAAATATGACTTAAAATATTTACTGACTTCGTTCTGCTCATACTCTGCTTTAGTGCGGTTTGTTAGATGTAACGTCGTACCTTGTTACAATAGTCATTGTATTCCGTACCATAGATATTTCTAAGTGCATTTTCCTCAAGGCAAACTTGACGGTCAATAAGCCATAGCCCTGCAACAAGATACGTGAAAAATATCCATGTGGGGAAAATCAAAAAAACCCCAGTTAAAATCATAAAGAAAGCGACATAAAGAGGGTTTCGGCTTATCGAAAATGCTCCCGTGGAAACAAGTCCGCCAGGCTTTTCGGCGTCTATACCAACTCGAAAGCTCTTTCCGAATGAAACCATTCCCCAAAGGAACAAGGCAGGCGCAAGAATACAAAGTGCAGCACCAATCCATGCGGTAACCGAGCTGTAAGCCAAAATTGCCCCAATTTTGGGCAGGTTAAATGTATTTGCTATGACTAAGTAAAAATATATAAAAACAAACGGTGGAATTAAAAAATCCTTTTTATCAATTTTACCAAAATGAAATGCCTTGATTCCGAATTTTTTCATCTGCCTAGCTCGAAACAAAACACAAGAAATCAATAAAGCTAATGCAATAATCACAAAATAGCCCTGCATATGAGATACCTCCTAAGAATAATCTACAATTACAATAATAATACTAACAAGCCTGTCAATTTTCATCTGATAGCCGCCTTTCAAAATTTCTTTTTATCATTATGGATTGTTGCCATTATGTTGTCAACAATTACATGGTCCATTTCACGTTCACCAAGTACAGATATAATTTTATTAGTAACCCAATTGCATCCAATATTATACATATGCTCCCGAAGATTATTCTGCACATCGGAGGTGAGTGCGGCTATGTAAAATTCTTTTTCAGAATAAATGTATTCCATCAGATCATCAAATAAAGTGTTGTTTTGTTTTTTATCGGTAAGCATTGTAACTTCTATGTCAAATATCCAGCAGACAAGCTCCTGCTTATCTGTGAAGTGATAATAAAAGGTCTGCCGGTTCAATCCTGCCGTATCCGCAATTTCGCCCACACTGATTTTATCCAAAGGTTTTTGGGAAATCAGCTTTTTAAGTGTATCGGCTAAAAGTTTTTTTGTTAATTCAGGTTTTGGCATAGTGTTATTCCCGCCTTTCTTTTCTTTTATTGTTATAAGTCAATATTAGTGTTTTTCCTGAATAACTTCCGAATCTCCATCCATGAAGTCGCTATAACTGCTATCAAGGCAAGGCACA
>Ga0153922_1000526_pt1 | contig 15495 bp, 9 predicted proteins | sample TSNJ006MetaG_FD_104723 | JGI IMG/M metagenome (GOLD analysis project Ga0153922, IMG submission 104723) | Attine ant fungus gardens microbial communities from New Jersey, USA - TSNJ006 MetaG | ecosystem: Host-associated > Fungi > Mycelium > Unclassified | place: USA: New Jersey, Brendon T. Byrne...
CTTCCCATGTTGAAAATCCCCTTTGCGAAAAAGTTTTTCTTTATTTTAGCATGAAAGGGGAGCATTTGTTATATATTCAGTGTTATTTAGTGCGAAATATTTTCACCATTCAGAGCTGATGGTAAGAATTTTTATATTACCTATTCAACACTTTTCATGGATTCTACCAAGTCTATTTTCTTTAATTGATAATGGACAATTAAGTTAACGACACTTGTAAAAGCAAACGTCAGCAAAATACTATAGATATAACTTTTAAACTCAATATTTCGCCCAAACATGATTATATCTATCTCTGCCGTCAAAATAACATAATGATGCAATATTTTTCCCAGTATCATACCTACTGCGCTTCCAATAATCATCAGGCAAATATTTTCTCTAATCAGATACAAAGAAACCTCTTTGTCATAAAAGCCCAATACCTTTAACACCGACAATTCTCTGATACGCTCACTAATATTGACAATATTCAGATTATATAGAACAATGAATGCCAAAAGTGCTGCCGATATTATCAAGATATAGATAATCGCATCGACACTGCTTATCATCGTTGCAAAGCGCTCAGATATATCTCTTGTAAATTCAATGCCTGAGACACTATCTACATTCATATATGCCGTTCCGAAGGCATCCTCAAAGGCAACTCCCCGTTGATTATTTTTTATAAATATCTTATTATACACCGGTTCATCACCGTATATTTTAGCATATAGCTGCGGGGAAATATAAATATAATGCTGAAAATAGTTTTCTGTAATATTAGATATTACGGCCTGAACACTTTCCCCATCTCTGATTTTTATAGAAACCGTGTCCCCGGCATCAACTCCCAGTAAATCGGCTAATTTTTCAGTGATCATAATACCGGTATCATTTAATTCATAATTCTCATGGGTAACTCTGTCGCGCAACAGTATAAAGGCGTAAAAGTCATCAGGATTTTGGGGAACTATCATCGTTGCATTTTCTTCTCTTTCATTAAAACTTATACTCATCGAAGTTTCTTTAACAGGTGTCGCATCAACTACCGTTTCGTCTGCTTTAATGGATGCAAGAAGTTTATTCCGCTCTTCGGTGCCGGTGGTTTCACTGATACTGATTTTGCTGTCATAAGTACTTATTGTATTAAACTGAAGCGTTTCTATGGATAATATGGCGTCCTTAAGCCCAAATCCTACTAAAAGCAAAGCCATACAGCCACCCAAACCAAAGATTGTCATAAAGAATCGCTTTTTATACCTGATGAGATTCCTGAACGCTGCTTTTGCCGAGAAATTCAAGTGATTCCAGATGATGCCTATTCTTTCCAGAAATATTCGTTTGCCTGTTGAAGGAACTGCCGGTCTCATAAGTGTCACCGCATCCTCTTTTAAAACTTTATGGCAGGCCAATATTGCGGCACCTGTGGTGCCAAAAACAGCAATAAAGATTGAGGCCAGAGAATACTCAAGATAAAGCTGCGTTATAATCTCTGGAAAGTTGTTATACAATATTTTGTAAGACTCAATAACAACTATCGGCAAAAACATTTGTCCTATGTAAAGTCCAATGAGACCGCCTAAAATACTTGCGGATAATGCATATAAGATATATTTTGCAGATATACTAAGGCTGCTGTATCCGATAGCTTTTAGGGTTCCAATTTGAATTCTCTCCTCTTCCACCATACGGGTCATCGTTGTCAGAGATATTAAAATGGCCACCAGAAAAAATACAGATGGAAATATCTTTCCTATCGATCCAATACGCTCTGCATTTTGCTTATACTCTATGTATGTACTTAAATACTGCCGGTCTACCGTATACCATTTGGGCATCTCTAAATCTGCCAGTTCATTTTGGGCATCGACAATTTTTTGTTTGGCATCGGCAATTACCGGTTCCTTTTCCGCTTTTGTATCCTCATATTCGGCTTCATGCGCAAGCAGTTCATTCTCTGCATTAACAAGTTCTTCTTTGGCGGCGTTTAATTCGCTTTCTTTGGCCGATAAAAGTTGTACGGCATTTTTCAGTTGTTCCATCCCACTGTCTATGCCAGCTTGGCTGTCAATCAATATCTTTTTTGATGCTTCAATTTCATTTTCCATCTGTGCCAGTTGTATTTCCTTAGAAGCAATCTCCGTTTCTGCCGCTGCCACACTTTCTTCTGCAGATGTAATTTCTAATTGTGCCGCTTCAATTTGTTCATTTTGTTGATTCACCATCGCTTCGACAGATGCAATAGCGACTTCCAGTTCCCCAATTTGCTCAGTTACCGAAGGATCTCCTTTCTCCTCGGCCGCTTTTAACGTAACTAACAGTTCCTTGCTTTCTTCCAGTTTTTTAATTTCTTCCTCAAGCCCCTGAGTTGAGATTAAAAGCTGCTGCTTGCTATCCGCCAAAGCAGTCTTATTGATAAGCAGCTCTTCTTTTCCCGCTTCTAACTGCTCTTTTCCTGCTTCTAATTCAGTTTCTTTTGTATTAACCTCCTGCCAGCCGCTATTTACTTCTGCCTGACTATTTTCAATATTTTGACCCTGTTCATTAACCGCTGCCCGAGCATCACTAATTTCTTGTTCATAATCGGCAATCTTTTGCCTGGCCTCTTCAATTTCCTGTTTACCGGTTTCTATCCTATTTGCGGCATCTGCTAATGCCGTCTCGGCTTCACTGATTTCCTCTTTGGCACTATCGATCTCTTTGTTTCCCTCATCAACAATAAAGTCATAGCGCGCCTGACATCTTTCATCAGCAATGCTTTCAATGTTTTCCATCGTTACGGCTACCGCATCTTCATATTCTTGAGTATAACAATTTAAGTCAAAAACATTTTCTGCCGTAATATAGGCGCCGGAATAGTATTCTGATGAGAAAACATCTTCTGCCACAATAACAAAGCTGTGTACCTTTCCGTTGCCAATACCGCTGCTTCCTCTGCCCACTGACATATAATACGAGGTTGTACCAGTTCCGACAATGGTAAATTGATTATTGTTTAAAATCTCCTCTATTGGTGTTTCTGTTCCTGAATAAACGGAAATGGTATCACCCACTTCATGTTTTGTTGATTGAATGAAATTTTCATCCACCAGGCACTCATCGGCTTCAACAGGTAAGCGCCCACTGGTAACTTCAATCTGATTCATTGTTTTTGTCATAGAGATGAGTTTTAAAACAATCCGGTTATCTTCCAGATTACATAATAAATCATAGTTGTAGAAAGGCTCCACTTCCTTAACTGTGTCCACCGCTTTAATCCGTTCTACATCCTCAGTTGTCAGCCCTAACGTCCCTGATACTTGTATATCCATCAAATGACTGACATCATAATAGTAATCTGCCGATCGTTTCATATCCGGTTCAGATGCCTGAAGCCCGGAGAAAAAAGCCACTCCCAATGCTACAATAAGCAGCAGCGACAAATACTTATTCCTTGTTTTCTTGATTTCAACAAAAAAATCCTTTTTGATTGCACGCTTTCTCAAATTAGCACCTACCATTCGAGTTCATCAATAGAATCCGGATGATTATTCATAATCATCTCTTTAATTTGTCCGTTTTTTATCTTGATTATCCTGTCAGCCATAGGCGTAATGGCCTGATTATGGGTAATTACAATAACCGTCATTTCTTTTTCTTTACAAAAGGTATGCAGTAGCTTTAATATCTGTTTCCCCGTATTGTAATCAAGCGCACCGGTTGGCTCATCACATAACATAAGCTTAGGATTCTTGGCCAGTGCTCTGGCAATTGCCGTTCGCTGCTGCTCCCCACCCGATAACTGAGCGGGGAAATTCGCATACTTCTCTTTAAGGCCCACAGCCTTAAGAGTTTCTTCGGCATCCAAAGGGTTTTTACATATTTGTGCAGCCAATTCAACGTTCTCTTTGACCGTCAGATTTTGGATGAGATTATAAAATTGAAAGACAAATCCGACCTTGTTTCGCCGATATGCCGTCAACTGCTTATTACGGAAATTACTAATATTATCCCCATCAATCCATATTTCGCCGGTATTACAGGTATCCAACCCCCCTAAAATATTTAAAAGCGTTGTTTTCCCTGCCCCACTGGGCCCTACCATGACGACAAACTCTTTTTTTTCTATTTCGATGTTAACATTATATAATACATCCTGTATTATATTACCCGACAAGTAATGTTTGCCAATGTTCTTTAATACAATAAGTTCTTCCATATACTACCCCAACATTTTCCTTAGTGATTATAGATATTTCGTTTATTTCCTAATGATATGAGTATTCAGTATGTATCCAACCATTATTCCTGCTGTATTGAGTACAATATCCACAATATCTAATACCCCCCTTTCTGTAATAAATTGAATTATTTCAATCGCAAATACAAGGGCAAACGCTGTTATTAGTATAAGCTTCCAATTCTTATTCTTAAAAAAGAAACCAATCGGCATAAAAAACAAAAAATTAAATGTATTTAATATCAACGTTTCCCAGTTAAATAATTCCAAAATATTAATATTGTATAAATGACCTACTACCGGTCTTCCAAATAATAGAACAACCATAAATGCTATATAACAAACAGTTAAAAGTTTTAATCTGAATTATCAAAGCAAATATAACGACAATTGAATATAATCGTTCACTCCCCATAAAATAAATCATAATCAATTCACTGGTAACATAATAATTCATTCCAAAACCAACTATAATACTTATTATTACAGAAGCTAAAAACTTAACGCTTTTTTTTTAGCCATGTTTATATCCATTCCTTTCATCTATCTTATCTTACCCTTCCGAAAGATGGGCATCTACATAATTGATATTTATAGTTTTACATATCAATGTAGATAAGTCAAACATTTCAACATATTTTATATCAAATACAAACTTCACGGAGTTAATTGATACACTACCAGACCTGATTCTCAATAATCTAGCCAGGCAGATACAACCTGCACGGCAAACAAGATAGGTAGCTGTCCCCCATGCAGGTTGTATCTGCCTTTATTACTATTTCCTATTTTATCAAATTAGTGATGTAGTTATAATGATTGTATATGCTCTTTTTCAATTATTCCGCAGGAACAATTGAAACCACATCACTGGATCCGCCTACTCTGATGCTATTGTCTGGTTGAGATGCTCCACTTCTGAACATTCTAGTTAATGAAAGTTCTCCATATACCTTATAGTAAAGAACAACCTTCTCGCCTTCACCTTGTGCTAATATGATTCCATCAAAGGTAAGTTCATATACATCTCCAGGATTTATAGTGCCCGGATTTAATCTAAGTTCATTTGTAGCGGCATCATAGGAGGCTGCTTGAACGGTTTGCCCATTTAATTTAACAACACTACTGCCGTCTATATAGCTTATACAGTCATTGAACTTAATTGTTATAACCGTATTATACAATGGCAGCGAATTGACCGTATTTTTATTAATTGCGGTAAATGTATATCCGATAGTATCTCCTACGTTTGCACTTTTACTGTCCGAATCAAAGGAGATTTCCATATCCGCTGTACCCCAGACCGCATACAGCGTCATGTCCCCTGTCGGTATCATTGTTCCCTGATTGGCATATTCCGCAGCCCCACTGGATTTAGTGCTCCAACCAAGGTATAGATGTCCATCGAGCGCAAACCGATTAGGACTTAACGTCATTGCAACGTTTTTCAGCACTGTAACTGAATCCATTCTACCTGTCGCTTTATCGGCATTCTTGTTATAACTAATGGTTGCCCATTGGTTAGGATCATATTTCCATATGGCATATAATGTCGTGGTTTTTTGAGTCAGCATGAACTTGGCAGTGTCTGCATATGCTACGACATCTCCGGTCGGTGAAGTACTCCAACCTGCAAAAAGATAACCCGGACGAGTGAACTGATTCGCACTTAAAGTAATCTCATTGCCTAATAAGTCTTTCTGTTCTGCCATCGTGCCTGTTGCATCACTTGCGTTCTTGTCATAATTGACGCTTCCATACTGGTCGTCATCATACTCAAATACCATATGATTGACATAAGTTCCTTCTCCAGTTATAGAATTCAGTAAGATATAAGGCTCTCCCGTCAATAGATTGGTTAAACTTCCGCCTTCATGGCTCATATGGTTGGCCTTGAAGTAACAACCTACATATTTGTAGCCTGGAATACTTGGTATCACGCCAAAGTACTCAACGGCACCGTCTACAGATACCGTCGTATCACTCACATTTGGCAGACTGTTTCCGTCTCTGTCTTCAAACTTCTCTGTGATGACATAATGTTCATCTTTGTCCGGTATCTTATTGTCATTCTTATCTGGTGAATCGTCGCTATGAAAGACTTCGGCATATTCTAATGCATTAGCAACATTAAGCCTTCCGCCTGTAACACATTTCTCATTTAAATCCGGAACTTTATCAACACTTTCTAAAATAGCTTCTTTTAGTTCAGCCGTGGTTAAATCCTTATAATTAGATAGAAGCAAGGCGGCGGCACCTGCAACATGCGGAGCTGAATATGATGTTCCTGCACAAAATGCATAAGTGTTTGGGTTCCCCTCATAGATCGCTGTAGTTAATATATCAACACCGGGTGCTGCTATATCAACCGATACAGTTCCATAATTAGAGAACTCCGCTAAAGAGTCTTCTCTGTCTGTTGCTGCCACCGATATTATATTGTCACAATCGTAAGCTGCAGGATATCGGGGGGTTGTATCAAGATTAAAAGCTTTGTTTCCAGCTGCCGCAACAACTAAACCGTCATACGCATCTATTGCATCCTTCTCAGCCTGAATATAAATCTCATTTGTGTAACTTGCATTAATAATTGGTGCCCCTAGTGACGCAGCATAATAAATCGCCGCTATGACATAAGCATCTTCCGCATCGCCATTAGAATCAGCAATTCTAACAGGTACTATTGTAACATCCCAATTAACGCCAACCACACCAATTTCGTTATTAGCAGATGCCCCTATAACGCCGGCTACACGGGTTCCGTGTCCATAAACATCCATTACATCAGTGCTATTATCTGCAAGATTGTAACCTAATGATTCCTCTACATTATCAGCTAAATCTTCATGAGTGTAATCTACTCCAGTATCAATTAGCGCAACCATTACAGATGAATCCCCCGTAGTAATATCCCATGCGGATGGTGCATTAATTTTTTCCATACCCCATAATGCAGCGTAATATTCATCATTTGGAACGGCCTCAAAAATTTTTTTATAATTCGGTTCAACATAAGCTATACTAGGATCATTTTTTAATTCTTCTATAGCATCCAATACGGCTTCTTCACTTTTATCCTCCAGGGTTATGACTAATGTGTCCCTGACAGGCTCGACACCATATGTTTCAATTTCTTTAACTTCCGCAATTTCTATATTTGCGTCTACATCTTCTTCTAATGTGTCTACCTCAACTTCATTGGATTCATTTAAACCAACTATTAATTCTCCCGGAACATATTCGTTTTCATAGTTTTTCTCATCATAAATGAGTGCAAGTTCTGCATTGCTTAAGTCACTTGTTTCGGTTAAACCTTCCTCACCCTGAGCAAATGCACTTACAGGCAAACTACTCAATATCAAAATAATGCTGATTAACAATGCAAATAATTTTTTGTTGATTTTCATCGTCTCACCCCTTCTCAGACGGATACTCTACCAGCAAAAGCTGGTAGAGTTCTATCTGAATTTTTATCTTTAGACGTCTTGTTCTCTTTTTCCTCTTCTTCTCCAATACAAAGTAATGAAAATTAAGGTAAATCCAAAAATCATTACTGCCAGATGAGTCAATGAGGAAGATTCATCTCCAGTTTTTACTGCCGTGGTCTTTGACGGCGAAGCGACATTACCATTACTACCGGAAGCTTTAGTCTCGGTCTTGATATCCGCTGCCCCGTTCTTAGTCCACTGTGCATAAAGCGTCGTATCTTCTGTTATCGTAAATGTAGTTCCCGCCAAATAACTTATGCCTTTTCCATCAGCAGCAGTATTCCAGCCGCTGAAAGTATAACCTTCTCTGCTCAATACTTTTCCGCTTAACACCGTGACCGTATCGTTCATTGCATAGCTATTGGGGTCTATAACTTCACCGACACCACCGTTAGCATCATACGTCACCTTATAGTCATCGATTACAAGCCCTTGCGCTTTCCATTGTGCATATAGGGTAGTATTCGCTGTTATGACAAAGGTATCTCCTTCGGCATACTCTGTCCCTTTTCCATCTGCCAATGTATTCCAGCCGATAAAAGTATAGCCCGCTCTGCTAAGTTCTGTGCCTCCCAACACAGTGACTTCCTCGTTTTCCTCATAGATATTGGAATCTATGACCTCGCCTTCACCGCCATTGGCATCATACTCCACAACATAATTAGCATCGGGGGAAACCTCTTTCCATTGTGCATATAGGGTAGTATTCGCTGTTATGGTAAAGGTATCTCCTTTGACGTATCCTGTCCCTTTTCCATCTGCCGATGTATTCCAACCGATGAAGTTATAGTTTTCTCTGCTAAGTTCTGTACCTCCCAGCACAGTGACCTCATCGTTCGCTTCATAGTAATTGGGATCTATAACCTCACCTTCACCACCATTGGCATCATATGCCACGACATAATTAGCATCGGGGGAAAGTTTGGCATATACTACATATACAGTATAAGTGCCTTTGCCACTTACCGAATCCTTGCCTTCACTATGGGGTGTGATTACCGGAGTACTGCCATGCAGCAAACTGCTCAGACTTCCTTCGGAATTAATCCCTTTTTCCCCTGTTTCATTTATATAATAATATCCCATATAGTCATAATCTGTAATATCCTCTATTTTCGGGGAAAATGTGCTTTTCGTTCCTTGCGTCATCTCTGTATAGGAATCGTAAATCTCATTAGCTTCCAGATTTATGTACTTTACATTGAAAGTATAGTTAATTTTATTTATAGATATTTCAAGGCCGCCCCCAATACCTGTAGAGGGGTTTTTAGTGTACACCATATTTATTAAAAATGTACATTTACCGTTATCCACATCCTCAGTAGCAACGTCTACCGCAATTGTTGGATTATCACCATCTACTAATCCATATTTTTTACCAGAAACCTCAAGCTCATAATTGTATCCTAAATAGGTGTATCCTTCAATATCAGCTACTAGAGGTGAAAATATCTTTGCTTCCCCATCAGCATAAGTTTTACCGCTTACTTCATAAGGAGTTGCAATGACATTTCCAGCATTATCAATATAACTTACTTTAAAGGTATATTTAATAGGATTTACCGCCACCGTCTCCTCACCGCCAATGCTCGTTGCTGCTTCTATATCATATCCCCGAGCATTAAAAACAGTGAAAATCATAAGGAAAAGTGTTAAAATTTTTATCAATATTTTTTTGGTTTTTGTTCTTATTTTCATTTTTCTCTCCTAATTAGATTAGTCATTGCAGAAAGGTGATCCGAAATCAGGCTTAAGATTAACTTAAAAGTTCCTGAGCAGAGAGAACCGTAAGGAGTCTCCCTACTCAGGTCATTAGCAATCCGTCATTGCCTTTTTAATAAAAAACTCATTCTGCTAATATTTTAAATTTTCAATTAAGAACATTATTCCGAAGGAACAACTGTAACCCCAGCACCCGTACCTTCCATGTCAATTGTATTCTCTGGACTCAGACTTCTTGCTGATTTTAAATTTTGTGTAAGTGAGCCTGATACCCATAAATGAACACTACCTTCAGAACCTTCTCCTTTTGCCACCGCAACTCCATTGAAAGTCATTACATACTCATCTCTAGGATTCACTGTTCCCAGATTAACTGTTATTTGCTGACCTTCATAACTATAAGGAACTGTCACTGTTTTTCCATTTAAAGTAAACTTAATACTATCATTTACATGAGCAATCTCGTCGTCTAATATGATTGTCGCTACTGCATTATACAAGGTTTGGGAATGCAATATATCAGCATTGCCAAAGACTATTGTATATCCAATCGTGTCACCTACCTCAGCAGTATCTCTATCCGCATCTATAGAGTAATACAACTCCGATGTTCCCCATACGGCATACAATGTCATGTTGTTGCTCAATGTGATTACCTGTTTATTAGTATACTCTACTGTCCCATCAGGAGTTGTGCTCCAGCCAAGGAAAAGATAATCTTCACGTGTAAACTGATTAGGATTCAGCGTTAGCTCAGAATTCTTAAGCACTTTCTGCTGTTCCATTGTTCCGATAGCAGTGTCTGCATTCTTATCATAGGATACAGTTGCCCATTGATTTTCGTCATATTCCCAAACAGCATATAATGTTGTGGTTTTTTGAGTCAGCATGAACTTAGCAGTGTCTGCATATTCTACAACATCTCCACTCGGTGAAGTACTCCAACCTGCAAAAAGATAACCCGGACGAATGAACTGATTCGCACTTAAAGTAATCTCATTGCCTAATAAATCTTTCTGCTCCTCCATCGTGCCTGTTGCATCACTTGCATTCTTGTCATAATTGACTCTTCCATATTGATCGTCATCATACTCAAACACCATATGATTGACATAGGTTCCAATTCCGTCTATGGAGTTCAACAGGATATATGGATCTCCCGTCAACAGATTGGCTAAACTTCCACCTTCATGGGTCATATGGTCGGCCTTAAAGTAATAACCCACATATTTGTAGCCCGGGATACTTGGCACCACACCAAAGTACTCAACCGCACCATCTACAGCCACTGTCTTGTCAGCCACATTTGGCAGGCTGTTTCCGTCTCTGTCTTCAAACTTCTCTGTGATGACATAATGTTCATCTTTATCCGGTATCTTATTGTCATTTTTATCTACACTATAAACAACATTCAAAGTATAAGAACCTTTACCGTTTTTAGAATCTGAGCCATCTGCTTTTGATGTAACCGCAGGATCACCTTTTTTCAAGTTAGTCAAGTTGCCATCACCCTCAATATAATATCCAACATATACATATTTATCTATTTCAGGTACGGCTGCAGTGTAAGTTTTTCCACACCCAGTCAACGTGGCACTTTGACTTGTCTGAAGCTCATTTCCTTCATCGTCTATATACTTTATGGCTATCGTATACTTTGTATATTCTATTTGAACATTTCCGCCACTCCCGCCAATACCCGAACCTGCTAGAGCCGTAAGGGGTGAACTTAGCAAGACACAAAGAGCAATTAACATTACCATGCTTTTTTTTGTTATATTTTTAATGTGTTCCATACGCCTATTATTCTCCTTTTTAGTTAGTTAGTTTATTTATTATTATTTTTTTCATCATTACTATTCTGTAACACTATCTTCTGTTTCCTCTGGCAATATTCTAACACTGGCATTTTCACCTTCCAAAGTGATATTGCCCGAGTTTGCCCCAAACGTTCTGAAACCATAAGGAGCAGCTGATCCTGTCGCATCAATCCGAATATTAACGACATTGTCCTCACCAGAAGATAATGCTGTTGCTCCAAAAATCACTTTATATTCTCCGCCCGGATCTATATTTCCAAGATTCACAGTAATTTTGTGAGTGCTGCTGTCATAGCTATAATCTGGTGTAATGTTTTTTCCATTCAACGTAATAACAACGCTGTTCTCAACAAAGCTTACATGTTCAGATAAATAAATATCCATGACCACTCTATACCATGTAACTGAGTTGGTTGTATCTGCATTACCCAAAATCACCGAATAATTTACTGTTTCACCTACATTAATATACTCGCGGTCTACGCCTATACTATAGTACGGATCCGGTGTACCCCATATCGCATATAATGTGATATCCTCAGATAACGTAACCGATGCACCATTTTCATATTCAACGACACCATCTGGAGAAGTACTCCACCCAAGGAATATATAATCTTCCCGTGTAAACTGATTGGCATTCAAAGCTGTAGCCGTATCTTTCGGCACTGCCTGAGGTGCCATCACACCTGTTGCATCATCAGCATTTTTATCATAGGTTACAGTAACCTCTTTGATCCACCAGCCCCAATCCCAGAAGTAGGGATATGTTATATTCTCATCAATCCGCCATATATTGGTAAAGTCCCAACCCACGAAAGTGGCCTGTTTCTTCATAGTAACCGTGTCCTTACCTTGAGGATAAGATGAACTGGAACCTTTCTGTGTACCACCCGTACCATATGCATTCATCGGTCCGGTCAGGTCACTGTCATAATAATTCGTACCCATAAAAGTAATATTAGAATAACCGGTAAAAGCACCAACATTAGTCTTATTACCCGCAGAAACAGAACCTGCCGAATAACAATTATACACACTGGTACTGCATGCGGCATAGGCAATAAATCCGCCGGCACCTGAGGTTTTAGATGTAACATCTACCTGGGCATAGCAGTTTGCAATCGTTGCGTTTGTTGCCTCACCGGCAAATCCTCCCGCTATATAACCCGTTGTTGTCCGTACCTCGCCATAGGCGCATGACTTTTCAACCGTTGAGTAATCATATACCGTACCGATAAGACCACCGGCATAATAAGATGCTCTTACATCTGCATCAAAAGTATAGCAAGAAGTCAGGTTCGAACTCAGATATACAACACCGGCAAATCCGCCCGCATAAGAAGCAGAAGCAGTTGCATCAACACCCATTACATAGCATCTTTTTATCGTCGATTGCTTTGAGCCGCCGATAAAACCGCCCACATAGGAGGCTTTTGTTGATACCGTAACATTGTCCGCATGACTCCATGTTATTGTAGAGTTTTCATATGAATAACCAACAAGACCACCGGCATAGGATGCGGAAGCAGCTATTGTAACTCCGTCGGTATAACTGCCTTCAACCGTTGACGCCCCATAAATCGCACCAGCAAGTCCGGCAACATACGAACAACCTGAGGCGCTGATATTTGTCGCACTGGAGGAAGATATTCTTGATTGGTACAGCACACCTACCAGACCCGCTATATAGTTTGCACTACCACTAACCGCACTGTTTCTGGAACCCACAACATGGACATTTTCAATGACGGTTCCACAGTAAGCATCACCTGCCAGTACACCTTTTCTTTCTCCACTTCCTGTTATTCCTTTAGTGGACAACTCTATCGTGAGATTTTTTACAGTAGCGCCGGACAACCAACCAAACAGACCCTGATTACTTCCGCAGCCAGAACTCCATAAACCACTGATTTTATACCCATTTCCATCAAACGTCCCTTTAAATGCCTTTGCCTGTGTTTCGCCGATTCCTTTCCAGCCTTTGGCACTTGTCCAGGTATTTGAATTATATGTATACTTCGACAAGTCAATATCATTTCCCAATCTGTACTTACCGGAAAGATTGCTGCGCAAAACCGTATCCAATTCTGCTGCAGTTGTAATGACAGTATACCCATCTGCATCTGTTCCCGCTGCCAATACCTTGCTCATAGATGATTCTCCAAATACCATACTTAAAAATATAAGCAATGTCAGCATGAGCGTAGATAATTTTTTAAGCTGTTCTTTTGTCTTTGTTCTCATTTTCACATACACAGCCTCCGTTTCTTTCTAAATTCTTCATTGAAGTTCACATTTACAACATCATCAAATATCACAACGTTTTGATAAAGCTATTCTCTATCCCTCCTTTGCATTTTTTCAATAATAGCCCCTGCACACTAGTTGGAAAACAGTTATTGTTTTAGGGGCTTAGATTCTTTCTTCACCTCCTTTTATGCAACTACAGTTCAAATAAATCGCAAATTGTATACTTCTCAAGTTCTTCGCTGATGTTATGATTAATATTGCTGATTTGATCATACAGCAGCTTATCTCTTTCACGTGTTTCAGCATCCAAATTAATAGAAATATCAACCCCCTCTAGTAATTCAAGAATATCTAACATCGTTATATTCTTTATATCTTTATTGAGTGAAAAGCCTCCGGATACCGCTCCTCTTCCTTGATGCGCCTTCAATATATCTGCCTTGTCAAGCATTCGGAGAATTCTAATTAATACGCCCTGGGAAATATCCTCTTTCTCGGCAATCATAGTTGATGTAACTATGGTTTCATCTGCTAAATAAATCCTGCGAATAGCCCGCAAGGCATAAAATGTAGTTTGTTTAATCTTCATTTGTTCTTCCCATCCTTAATCATCAAGTGGTAATTTCTAAAAACCCCAAAATCATCTCTCCTTAGTATTATGAACCTCCTTTTTCCTGCCACAGCTTCAAGATTTTGCTGACGGGGAGCTGAGAACAATAGAAAAAAGCTTTTTAAAGACCTGGCCGCATACCGGATTCATAACACAATTTCGCAAGCACATCCGAAATTCACGAATGATTATAACCAAAGACACCAAGGAGTTCTTTCATATTTTAAAGGAAAGAGTATGATCCATGAGGTTTAAAGCATATGTAACCGAAAAAGTCACTCCCATACTCCCCATCAACACAAGTTTACTAGTACATTCCGGATAATTAATCACCTCCAACCTCCCGTCGTCTGTTCCTAAATATTATGTTAGCAAAAAAAATATATGGAAACAAGCAATTCGTTCCTATATACCGAACGATTGTTCTTCAATACGGTAAATACTGGTAATCCGTTTTTTTTCTGTAATAAAATAAATCTCATAAATTAATGTGGAGTTGATAATTCAGAACGATAGACTATAATTTTTCAAAAAGGACTTGCAAATTCTCAGATAATCATTATAATATATAAATATCGGGGTGTGGCTCAGCTTGGTAGAGCGCATGACTGGGGGTCATGAGGTCGCAAGTTCAAATCTTGTCATCCCGATTGTTGAAAAGTCCTGTAATTCCTTTGTTAAAGGGGTTGCGGGATTTTTGATTTTTACATGGCTTTCGTGTTCTGACACAAAAATACACAAATAACCGTAAATATGCAAGTCAAAATCAGAATGATATAATATGCAATAAGCCCCTTAATCGGGGCTTAATTTTGTCTGCTATCTCTTTAACTTTATCGTACGACGAAGCACTTAAGGCCATGTTGTCTAACTACGGCTCTGCTCAAGATGACTTCTTTTAGAGAAAACTCTTATAAAAGATTCTTGAATGGCGAAATAAAAAGTATTGCGAAGGGAAAATATTCAAGAACTATGGAAGGATTATATTGCTCATTTTAAGTATCCATTTGAACATAAAAAAAGACCCTGAATGCATTATTCAGAATCTGAAGGGTCGGTTATCCAAAAAATAAAACAAGTCAACCCCAGGGGCAAAGGAATTCTTGGTTCTTATACCTACTCCTATTCAGGAACCCAGCCTTATCCATCACGAGTTAACTTGCTTTATATATTACTATGTATAACATTTTTGTCAAGTGATTCATTAAATTTTAATAAAAGTGGGAAGGGATAAATAATCACTTATTCCCCATTGACGAACAAACTGTTTTTTGCCACAGCTCTGAATGGTGAAAATATTTCGCACTAAATAACACTGAATATATAACAAATGCTCCCCTTTCATGCTAAAATAAAGAAAAACTTTTTCGCAAAGGGGATTTTCAACATGGGAAGAAC
>Ga0153922_1000530_pt1 | contig 15375 bp, 3 predicted proteins | sample TSNJ006MetaG_FD_104723 | JGI IMG/M metagenome (GOLD analysis project Ga0153922, IMG submission 104723) | Attine ant fungus gardens microbial communities from New Jersey, USA - TSNJ006 MetaG | ecosystem: Host-associated > Fungi > Mycelium > Unclassified | place: USA: New Jersey, Brendon T. Byrne...
CAGCTCGGCATTGAGCATAGCGAGGCGCGCCTCCTTTTCGGCAAGCTCCGCTTCCTGTGTGAACGGCGATTTAAGCTCCCGCTCCGCGTCCGCCATCTGCTGATAAAGGTTTTCAAGCCTCTCTCGCGTAGATTTAAGGCGCTGCGGAATCTCGGACAGGGTATGGCCGATGCGCGTGATATTGCCGTACACATCGTCGCTCAACTCGGTGCCGTAGCTCATAGCGCCTTTGAGCGTCAGGCGGTATTGGTTGGTAACAATGTCATAGGAAAGGTTCATGTCAAACCCCTGATACGCGCCGATTTTGACAGGCTCCTTGTTCTTGACCCCTTTTCGCGCACCAAGCAGGGCGTGGCCCGCCTTTTCCCTGTTTGTATAGGTGACGCCGCCTATTACCATAGGGGGCATGTTTTCGCGCGGCGCGGGCGCGGCCTCCGGCGTTTCGGCGGCAGCCTCCGGCTTGGCAGGCGCGGCGGTTTCCGGCGTGGCTGGGGCCGCGCCGGTAGCTGCCGTGGGTATTGCCGCCGTTTCCGGCTTCGCGTTGCCCTGTTCGGCCAGCGCGCCCGGCTTCGCTGCTGCGGCTTCGTCTGGATGGGATACCGCGTCGGGCGGCGGTGGCGCGTGTTCGGCCAGCAGCGCGATGTCCTTCTCGTAACATGCGATATGTTCCTTCGCCTGTTCAATGCTTTCGGGATAATACTTAATCAGGTTGTCCTGGAGCCGGTAATGCTCGTTTTGATGCTCGGATTTAATGAGGCGCAGACGTGCGACTTCGATGTCCAAATCCATCTTTTCCTTGATGCGAACGTCGCCCGCGCACAGCGCCTTAATCTCGGCGTAGGATAACACGGTTTCGTCCACGTCCTCGCAGGAGCGCACCGGCGACTTGCCCGACATAACCTGTGAAATAAACTTTTGCTTGTTCTCCACCGTCTGCCAGAGATAGGCGTCGAATGTGCCGTTGGTGACGTACCTGTAAATATCGACCTCGGCGTTATCGTTGCCGCGCCGGACAATACGGCCCGCGCGCTGCTCCAGATCTGAGGGCCGCCACGGACAATCGAGGTCATGGGTGGCGATCAGCTTGTTTTGTACGTTTGTGCCGGTTCCCATCTTCTGTGTCGAGCCGAGCAGTACGCGAATCTGCCCTTTGCGGACTTTGGCAAACAGCTCCTTCTTCTTTTCGTCGCTGTCCGCTTCGTGGATAAAGGCGATCTCATGTTCCGGGACGCCCTTTTTCAGCAGCTTCCCGCGTATATCGTCATACAGGTTAAAACGCTTATCCTTGTTCGGTGTGGAGAAATCGCAAAAAATGAGCTGGGTCAGCCGTTCCGCTTTAGTTTCATCCCATATGCGGTAGACGTTCTCCATGCAGGCGTTGACCTTGCTGCCGGGGTCGTCGGGGAGCGAGGGATTCATCAGGCGTTGGTCAAGACCGATTTTGCGCCCGTCCGTGATTATTTTGAGCATGTTGTCCTCGGTGGGGTCTACATCGCCCTTGTGGACGAGGGCCGCGCGGCTGGACAGCTCTTGTACCATTGCCTTTTGCATCTCGGAGGGTTCCACGACAACGGTATGGTAATTGGCCTTCGGGCGGGGCAGGTTCAGCATTTCGGCGGTCTGTATGTCCGCGACATCCTTAAACATGCCCATTAGCTCGGGGAGGTTGTGAAACTTGGAAAAGCGCGTCCGGGCGCGGTAGCCGGTTCCTTCCGGGGCAAGCTCCACCGAGTTTACAGTCTCGCCGAAGGTGGAGGCCCAGGAATCGAAGTGCATCATCCGCATTTCGTTCAGCGTGTCAAACTGCAAATACCGCTGCATGGTGTAAAGCTCGGTCATGGAGTTGGAAATGGGCGTACCCGTGGCGAAAATGACGCCGCGCCCATTCGTTAGCTCGTCAATATAGCGGCATTTGAGGAAAAGATCGGAGGACTTCTGCGCCTCTGCGGTGGACAGGCCCGCGACGTTCCGCATTTTTGTGTACAGGAACAAATTTTTGTAATTGTGCGCCTCGTCAATAAACAGGCGGTCAATGCCAAGCTGCTCAAACGTGACCACATCGTCGCGCGTCTTGCTCTCCGTCAGCCTTGTCAGCCGCGCTTGCAACGATTTTCTTGTCTTTTCAAGCTGCTTTATGGAAAAGTTTTCGCCCTTCATGCGTTTCAGGCGTTCGATACCGTCCGTTATGTCGCTGACCTGTTCCTCCAAAAGACGTATCTGCCTTTCCCGCGATATGGGGATTTTCTCAAGTTGAGAATGTGCGATAATCACGGCGTCATAATCGCCCGTCGCAATCTTGGCGCAAAATTTCTTACGGTTCCTCATTTCAAAGTCTTTTTTTGTCGCAACAAGGATGTTCGCCGAGGGGTAAAGCCGCAAGAACTGCGAGGCCCAATCGCCCGGCAGATGGTTCGGTACGGCAATCAGGCTCTTGTGACACAGCCCGAGGCGCTTCGCCTCCATCGCAAGGGCGGTCATTTCAAAGGTCTTTCCCGCGCCCACGTCATGCGCGAACAGGGAATTGCCGCCGTACAGCCCGCGCGCCACGGCGTTAAGCTGGTGGGTATCCAGCTTGATGTCGGGAGCGATGCCGGAAAAGTTGATGTGTCTGCCGTCATACTCGCGGGGCCGCGTGGAATTAAAGCGCGTGTTGTACAGCGTCGTAAGCCTTTGGCGTCTGTAAGGGTCTTGCCAAATCCAATCCTTAAACGCTTGCTTGATGGCCTCCTGCTTCTGCTGGGCGAGGGTCGTTTCCTTTTTGTTCAGGACGCGCTTTTCCTTCCCGTCCGGCCCCGTAATGGTGTCGTACACGCGGGCATCGCGGAGGTTGAGCGTTTCCTCGATGATCTGATAGGCGTTCATTCGGCTTGTGCCATAGGTGACATTCGCGCGCACGTTGTTCCACGGTATGCGCCCCTTGCCCGTAACCCGCCATTCGCCGGTAAAATCAAAATAATCCACTTTGGCGATTTTCCTGATGCTCTCCGGCGACTGTAGAAGCTCGTACATGAACTGCTGAACATAGCTCTTATCAATCCATGTAGTGCCGAGGCGCACGGCGATCTCTCCGGCTTCAAGCTCTTTGGGCTGCGCCTTTTCAAGCGCCGCCACGTTGACCTCAAACTCCGGCCACTGTTCGGCGGCCCGGCGCGCAATCGCCAGCTTTTCGCGCACGTCGCCGGACAGGTATTCGTCGGCGGTCTGCCATCCGGCGTACCATTGCTGTTCAAAATCAAAGGGGCCGGTGGCGGGGTCTTTGAAAATCACACCCCGCAGGTCGCGCACAATGTCCGGGATTTTTTCGCTGCCGCCCATGAGCGAGGCCATAAAGCCCAGGTCGATGCAGGCGCGTTCGCCGATGGAAACCGCAAGCGCCTCGCTTGCCGTATCCACCGACGTGATAACGGTCTTTTGTTTGATGGTTCGTTTGGTGAACATGTCGGCCTTGCGCTCAAACTCGCCATCTTCATCCAGTATTTCAAGGGAGCAGAGCAGGTAGTAAGCCGAATCGCCGGAAAATGCTTTGGCGTTCTCCGCGCTGTTAATCAGGCCGTACTCGGCGGCGAAACCGTCGTACAGGCCGCTCAATTCTTCCTGCTTCGCCTTAATCTCCGCGTTGCCGTATTCGCCGAGCTGTAACGCAATCAGCTCATGCGTACAGTCGCGCAGGCCGATCATGCCCTTGATACGCTCCAGCTCGGAGCCTGGCAGATCAAGCGGGTACATGCGCGAGTTTTCGCGGAAGTATACGACATCATCGACAACGGTATAGCTGAAATTGCGGACGGTGGGGTCTGCCGGGATGGATGTGTCGCCCGCGCCCTCAATATCGTCCAGTTCGTTCTCGGTAATCTGCCCCCGGATATTCGACAAGGCATCACGAAGCTGCCGCGCCAGGTCTGCGCCGGGGATGGGTTTGCAGGCGGTTTCCTTTTCGTTGCCGAACATGCCATCGTCAAAAGCCATCGTGCCGAGTACCATTTCAGGGTTGTCGGTGAAATAGCTGTTGACGGGTACGCCGTCGTTTGTCCGTCCAAGATGCACCCAATCGGGTTCAATGTCTATCAGCCTGTCGCGTTTTTGCAGGAATAGTATGTCGGCGGTGACGTTTGTACCGGTGTTTTTCTGAAATGCGTCGTTCGGCAGCCTGACCGCGCCCAAAAGCTCGGCGCGCCGGGCAATGTACTTGCGGACTTCGGGATTTTTCTTGTCCAGCGTATACTTGCTCGTAACAAAGGCGACAATGCCGCCCGGACGCACCTGATCTAAGGCTTTGGCAAAAAAGTAATCGTGAATGTGGAAATCCTGTTTGTAGCGCATATCGGCGACGCCGTAATTGCCGAATGGTATGTTGCCGATGGCGAGGTCGAAAAAGGCGTCCGGGTAGTTGGTGTCCTCAAAGGCGGCCACTTGAACGTCGGCGTCAGGGTAAAGGTAACTGGCGATGCGGCCTGAAACGGAATCGAGTTCCACGCCGTAGAGCTTCGCGCCTCTCATGCCGGTAGGCAGCAGGCCGAAAAAGTTACCGACGCCGCAGGACGGCTCCAATACGTTGCCGGTCTTGAAGCCCATGCGTTCCACGGCCTCGTACATGGCCTTGATAACGGTGGGCGACGTGTAGTGTGAGTTTAACGTGGAAGCCCGCGCTGATTTGTATTCCTCGGGCGTGAGCAGGTCTTGAAGCTCGGCGTATTCCTTCTGCCAGCCGTCCCTGTCGGCCTCAAACGCCTGTGGCAGACTTCCCCAGCCGACATAACGCGAAAGGGTTTCCTGTTCCTCGCGCGTGGCCGCGCGCCCCTCCGCCTCAATCTGTTTAAGGGCGCGAATGGCGGCGATATTGTAGCCGTACTTGGTTTTCAGCCCGCCCTCGCCAAGATGATCGTCGGTGATGCGGAAGTTTACCGGCTTCGGGGCCGGGCGCTCTGCGGCGGCCTGTTCCTGCCGTTCGGGAAACAGGTGGTCGTTGCCGGGATATTCGCGCAGCAGCCTCTCAAACTCAAAGACGCTGACCGTCCGTGGTACGCTCGTTATCCTGTCGCGCAGCCGTATGTCGAAGTCGGCTATCTCGTCAATGACGTATGCCCGGCCATTCTCCAAATGCACGGTATCGCCGACGCTGTAATCGAGCGGTTCCGGCTCGTCCTGTTTGCTCGGCTCCGGCTCCATGCCGTTTTCCCGGTCAAATTGCCGGGCCGCTTCCTCGGCGGCGGCCAGCATCCCCTCGACGCGCGCGATGTCCTCCGGGGTAGGGTTTTCAAGGTGTTCCCGAATGTACGCCACGTCAATGTCGGATAAATCATCGTCAACCTCAATCGTCATTTCCACGCCGCGCGGCTGCTCCGGCTCCGGCGCGGTCTGTTCCGATGCGGCTTTCTCCGGCTGTGGCCTGTTCGCCCATGATTCACGCAGGACATGACTAAAAAGGCGTTCGTTCCAGTCATAATCGCTGAAATATTTGTGATATACAGCCGGTTCGTCCTGTTCGTGGTCGCGTATAGACTGCTCCAGCGCCCATGTGCAGGGATTGCGAAGGGCCGCGCGGCTTGTCGCCGACGCGAGCGCGGAAAGGTAGTCCTCGTCCTGCATGACGCGCTCTAAGACCGTAGCCGCCACTATGTCAAAGTCGGGTTCGACGAGAACGGACGCAGCGGCGGGTTCCGTCACGGCTTGGGCCGGTTCAGCGGAAATGTTGATCTCATGCTTGATGTAAGGCTGTAGCTCAGGTGGATTTTTGCCTACGAAAACAAAACCGAAGCCGGATGCACGGATTTTATCTAAGTATTCGTCCTCACGGTCGATGCGCAGACCCGTATAATTCATTAACCCGCCGTCGGGCAGGGACATGAGCAATACTTTTCTCTCCAGTAGCTCGCGTACCTTCAGCGCGTTTTCGCCATAAATCATGTAGCTGTCGCCGCGCTGGAAAGCGATCACCGCGCCGGGATACCTGTTCTGAAAAGCCTCGTATTCCAGCAAAATACCGGAAAGCTCCGATTGCTCCGGCGCGCGTGGTTCCCGTTCCGCTGTCCATTCCCGCGACAGGCTGCGAACAACGGGCGCGGCCTCGGCCCAAGAAAGGCCGAGCGTGGTGCTATATTTATCCAGTATTTCGACGCTGATGCCGCGCGGTGTGGTCGTATAATCCGCAGTATCGCCGGTTTCCAGCGTCACCGTGTCTACTTCGTTGGGGAAGGTGTCGGACAGGTAGCTTGCCAGCGCGTCGTTCGTTGCACCGGCTTCCGTCAGCCTAATAATATCTGTCTTAAACTGCGGGGCCAGCAAACCGTTTTCCAACACGTCGCGCAGATCGGCATTAAAGCTATCCAAATCCGACGCCAGAAAATCCGTAAACACTTTGTTTTTCGGGTTGCGGAGCAAAAGCCGCTCAAAGCTCTCCCGGCTCTCGGAGCGTGATATGGGATAGGTGAGGGTCGGGTCGTTCAGCCGGATGTCGTAGCTGATATGCTCAATCACATACGGCCTATCGTTTTCCAAATAGACCGTATCGCCCACGGCATAGGAGCGTCCGGGAAGGGCGGGCGTTTCAGCCTCTTGTACCGGCTCTGATGTTTCACCTTGCTCCGCGTCCTGACCGGCGCGGGCGTTAAGCCGCTCCGTTTCCTCCGGCGTGAGGTATTTCTCCGCGTCGATAAGCTGCGCGATGCGGCGCTGTACCCTCGGCCACGGGAGCGAGACAGGCTCCGCGCCGTCCTTTTCGACGGTAAAAGCGTCCTGTTCGCCGCCGTACCTGTTTTTCAGATAATCAGCGGTATCGCGCGCGCGGGCGTGGGTCAGCATATACCGATAGACGCGCAGCTTGCTGTCCTCGTCGCCGTTCCAGCGCCGCAGGGCGGCGTCGATGTCCTCCTGCGTGATGGGCGCGGACACGGCTGGCGCTTGTGCCTGTTCCGATTCCGGCGCGGTTGGCAGATGGCCTACGTCCTGCTCCGGCGCTGCCACGGTCATAAACCGTCCGGCTTCCACAAGCTCGGCCACGCGCTTTTGCAGCTTCGGCCATGTCAGGGTCAGCGTTTGGGCCGGTGGGCGCTCGTTAAGCGGCGGCGTTGCGGGAGCGCCTTTTGCGATAGCAACGCCGCTGTCCTCACCCAACAGCCCCAAATAGCCCTCGGTTCGGGCCATCCGGGGCATGGTGTATACGAGACGGCTGTATGCCTCTTTGAGTACCAGCGCCGCCTCCCGCGAACGGGGATTTTCCGTAAACTGACGCTGGACGCGCGCACGGCTATCGGGGTTTTCCAGCGCTCCCACAAGCAGCGCGTCGATCTCGTCCTGCGTAATGGGCGGTACGGCGGACGCGTCCTTCGCTTCCTCGGCCTTTACTGCCTCCGCAACGATTTCACGCTGGGCCTCCACGCTGGGCAGCACCGGCTGGGGTGATGCGCCGAACAATGTAAGCTGGGCGGGCGGCTTCTCAACCGGCGCGGCGGCAAGCTCGGGGTCGGGCAAGCCCATAACGCCCGGAAAGAGAGTGTAAGCCCCGTCACGCCACGCGGTCAGATCGTCATAGGCCCTTTGCCGCAGGTTGTAGTACCTGTCCTCGGGTGGCATGTCCTCCATGACGGGCCGCATGGCGGCGAGAACCGCGTCAATCCGCTCGGGATTGTCCAGCAGCCCGCTGATCGCCGTCCGTTCCTCGTCATGGGGATAACTGAAATTAAGCTCCCCGGAGAAAGGGCGCTCGTACTCCGGCGGCAGGTTGTAGTAGAAGTTCTGAATCTCCCGCGCCAGTATCATGCGCTCGTATTCGGGGATTCGGTCAAGCTCGGCGCGGTTCATGTACCTGCCGTCCTGTATGAGCTTGTTAATACGCTTTTCAGCCGCGCTCCAAGACAGCGTTACCGTGTCGTAAGGCTCGGACAACCCGCCGCGTTTTAATACGATGCCTTTGCCCGGCGAATGATCTTCCCAGCCGCTATCGACACCAACCCATGAGCCGCCGCCCGTACCATACTCATTTTTTAAGAAGTCAGATCGTTCTTTTGGCGTGTGATCGTGCAGAAAATATGACAGTATACGGTAATTACCTTCGCTGACACCGCTGCCGCGCGTTAAGCTCGCGTCAACCTCGTCCTCGGTGATAAACCGCGCGGGAGCGGCGGGCAGCTCGGCGGCGGGAAAATAGCGCGGCGTTATCCCCAAATCCCGCACGTCCTGTAAAAGCTGATGCGGGTCGTGCCAGAGGCGGGTCGGCGCGTCCGGGTCGGTGGCAAGGGCGGCGACATCCTCCTTCAGCCGTTCAAGAATCAGGCTGTATTCGTTGTATTCGCCAGCCTTGTCCTTTAGCAGCTCCGTAACGCGGGCAATGTCATCAGGCCAGCCGCCCTCGCCCCGCCAGCCCTCGGGAAACTCCGCGAAATCCCGAAAATCGTCCCGGTAAAGATGCAAAAGCCCTTCGGCAAGCTCCCGGTGTTCGTTGTCAAGGGCCTCGTCCATCACGTCGCGGGAAACGTACTGCCCGGCGTCCAAAAGCTCACGGACGCGGACGGCGGCCTGTTCCCATGTGATATGCGCGCTGTCGCTGGCATGGAGCGCGGACTTGCCGCGCCCAATCAAAATGCCCGTATCGTCAAACCATTCGGCGGTCTGCCGCGCGCCAATCTGAAAGCCCTTGCCGCCCGGATGCGACAACCTGCCGGTCGCGTACTCGCGCCGCAGGAAATCCGCGTTTTCGGCGGCGGATTTATCTTTCATAAAATAGGCGGCGATACGCAAAACGCTGTTGCCTCGGTTGCCGCCGTCGCGCAGCACAGTATCAACGGTATCAACAGTAATGGACGAACCGGCCAGCGCGACATAAAGCGGTTCTGTCGGACGTTCCGGCAGACGGCCCCCGTCCGACTGGCGGGCGGCTTCCGGGGCGGGCGCTGGCTGTTCCGGCGTAGCGCGTTCCGACATATTCCCAACTTGGGGAGAAGTCTCCGGCGCGGGCGAATTGCCCGGCGCGGCCCACAGTTCGTAATCGTCAATTTGCTTGTCCGTCAGGGGCCGGTCATATTCAAGATAGCCCCACGCGAGGAACGCGCCGTCCTCAACGGGCGTCCGGCTGTCAAAGTTCACAATCCCGATGGGCCGGGGATTGCCGGGATATGTGCCAATGTCAACGGGACGCCTTACGGAATAATAGCGATACGCGCCCGGCTCCGCGTTTTCGGGCAAAGAAATACCGCCCGATTGCTCGGGCGGCAGTTCCGCATCCTCGTTTAGCTGTATATCAGGTCGTTCATTATCATTTCCTCGGCTTGTGATCTCAGGCTGTTCATGTGCTGTACCCAGCTCATTTGATCGGCTGCCTTGTCCGGGGGCGGGTTGTTCTCCGTCAGCTCCTTCATCAACAGCGCCATCCGCTCGTTCGCCGCCTGGTCGATCTCCCGCAGGTGGGAAAACAGCGTCTCGTTCAGCAGCAGGGTATTGTACGTTATGGCCCGGTGTTCCTTGAGATAGCTCCGGCGCATCCTGCCGTATTTGCCTATCGGCTCCGTCAACTCCTCGGGCGGCTCCGACAGAATCAGGTCGGGAATCAGATAATCCCCCACGCGGCTGTAGGTTAGCTCTTTCGTTTCGCTCATGCTCGGCACTCCTTTCGGCGGCATGTTGCCGCTCATACTTTTTTATTGTGATCTCAATATCCCGTAAAACCTGCTCGGACAGGTCGCTGACGGCGGTTCCCAGCGCGTAGACGGCAGCGGGCGTATTAAAGTCGTAGATTGGCTGAAAGTCCTCGTCCTCAAAATAGTAGCTCGTGTCGATGCCGCACCGGGACATCACGCTGTATGCAACACTGACGGTCAGCGCGTTTCGGTAAACGACGCCGAGGTTAAAATCGTCGTATTCCTCTAAAAAGCTATCCTCGGCGCTGTATCTGATTTCACGGGCGTTATCACTATAATACTCGTCGGCAAGCTGTGAGGCAATGTTGAAAAGGGTATCGGCGAAACTGCCGCTCACATCGTCATAGGTCTTGGTGAACGCATCCATGACCGGGGCCTCATGTTCCTCGCGCATTTCCCAAAGATAGGGGTTGCGGGCGTTTTCCCGCGCGGGTTCGGTATCGGCCACGTCAAAGACGTATTTCAGGCGCGGGCGGCTGCCGGTATCGTCAATGAGCGCGATGCCCGCCGTGCCACGCCGTACCAAACGGTGCATGGGGTCGTTCCACATTTCCAACGGGGCGCAGGCCGTGGCGTCGGGCCGCTGGGCGTAAATCAAAAGCTGTTCGTTAAACGGGTATTTGTATAACCTCGCGGCGGTGTCGAGAAAGGCCGTCCAGTTCCCGCGCCCCCGCGTTACCTGTTCGGCCTGCCGCCGCGCAAGCTCGGAATACAGTTGCAGTTTTGTAGTAGCCAAAGCGCCTATTCCTCCTGTTCGTCAAGAATAAACTCGGGGCCAATCCCAAGCGTGTCAAACTCCGCGTCGCTCATGCCGTCAAGACGGTCAAGCACCTGCCGCGTAAGCTCCGCCATATCCGCATCGTCCGTATCGTCCAAGCTCTCGCGCAAATCCTCCATAAGCCGGGCGCGGCTGCTTGTGTCGAAAATACACATCAGGGCCATTTCCTCAACCGTAAACTTTTCCATTGTTCGCATCTCCTTTGTTTTTATTTGCGCGCCGCCTGTTTCCCGGCTGGCCGCCTATACTAACAGTACGCGCCCGGATGGGGCCGGTCAACGATGCCACGGGCGGCGCTGCCGCTACATCGCCAGATTATTGTCCTTTTTGGGCGCTGTTTTCGGCGCGTTCGCCTCCTGTGCCGCCCTGTTTTTAGCATCTTGTAGCTGGGTAAGGAGGGACGGCTTCTCTCCCTGCTCTCGCTGGGCCGCCATACTTTTCAGCGCGTCGAAGTCAAACGCGGCTGCAAGCTCCGGCCTTAGTACGCCGATAAAAGCATCTTTGGGAAAGGTCATGCGCTCGCCCGTGATGAGGTTTTCAGCGAGAAGCGCGCCGTTTTGGATTACTTCGCCGCGTTCCGACGTGTCGATTGGCGTCCATAGCATGTTTTCGGGAGTACGGTGTCTGTCTGCCGCACGGTCAAAATTAAGAAGCAGGGTTTGCCCGTAAAAGTCCATATGCCCGGCGCTATGCTCGATCACGTCGGCTTTCGTCAGAGCCGGGAGCCTTTGTATATTGTCAACCTTCCGCGCCCTTTGCCAGCGCGAAATGTAGCTGTAATCGCGCTCATCCAGATTGTTATGGACAGGGAAAATTCCGTGCCGGTCAAACTGCTCCCGGAAATGCGTTGTTTCCCCGCACAGCCATGTATAGCCGTCTTTGAACAGGTCGCGGATAGAGTATATCGCGCCCTGATCCCATTTCTTGGCTTTATCCATCCTGTCCCACAAAGCGTCGGCTTTGTCGCCCCAGCCGAGTTGTTCACACAGCTTTTCGGTGTAGTGCAATTCCTCGTATATGGACGGGGGAACCATGCCTTTGTCCGCGTATAAATCCTTTGCCATGAAATCTATCGCACGGAGAGAGCCGAGGTCGAAGTGATGCTCCGCTTTCAGCGATTGTTCATACTCGGGGTTAGAAATGCGGGCGTTGGGGATTTGCACGTTGTTTATCCGCCCCATAGATTCCTTTACCAAAGCGGCCTGCGCGTAGAAATAATCCCCGGCGTCGAGAAGGTTCGGCGTCCATGTGACCGCGTATTGCTTTATATTGCTGCGAAACAGCGTCTCGCCGTCCTGATCGCACACAGGCCACGCCTTTTCCCGTGCCTCAAAAGGGGTTTCGGCCATGACCTTATAGCTCACATCGTCAAAGTTTCCCCATTGCTCATCATAAAATGAAAAATGCACGTCATACTCGCGCATATCTGTCACACCTCCCGATTAACGTCGTGTTTTGGCGCAGTTTTTGTGGAATCCGCGCCCTGGGCCGCGTTATTTTTATACTCTTGAAGCTGTGCAAGCAAAGAGGGCCGCTCCTTGCGCGCGTCCTGCCGACGCTCGTTATGCACCGCATTTGCAAGAGCGGTCAGGGATATTTGCCGTCCGGCATCTACCTCCGCTTTAAGCTCGGCCACGGTGGGGCCGGTCGCTTCCGTCAACATGTTCCCAACTTGGGGAGAAGTCTCGCGCTCCGGCTGTGCCTCATTTCCTAAGAAAACGGGAAGCTCCGTAAAGCCGCTGCCGCTCGTATGACCGTCAACATAGTGGGACGTAATTTCACCGTCGCGCCGCAGCACTACCACGTCGCTTATGCTCATGGAGCGCATTTCCTGCGCAGCGGGCCGGTCATCCCTGTTGTGCAGGGCATACAGGCTGTCAAGCGTCATATCCGGGGAGAGGGGCGCGGTGTAAACAAGCGCGTAATTATCCCGCTCTACTGTCAGACCGTCCTTTTCAAGCTGCTCCGTCGGCGCAAAGCGGTGATAATGAAGCTCGTCGCCGCTTTTTAGCTGATAGATACCGTAAGCGTTTCCATCGCCGTACAGCAGCGCAGTCTCCCGCGTTCCTTCGCTCCGTTCGGCGTCCATTCTTTTGTACTCCGGCGATTCCCGCCATTCCCCGGCGTCGATGCCGAAAATTCCGTCATGCGCCGTTATTTCCTCGCCGTCGAATACCATCGCCTCGGTGTTGTCGGGATAGAGCATATATACGGTCATGTCTTGGGCGAAAAGCTCCTGCGCGCGGGCTTGCGTCAGCGGCAGTATATCTTCGCCGGTATAACCGTACAAATCGCGCTCGGAAAGGCCGATAGCCGGGTCGGGCATGAGATAGTCCGCGCCGTTATCTGCTTCCGGCGCAGCGTCCGGCTCCGGCAAGTACGCGCCCACATCGTCAGAGGGGACGCCCGGCTGATCGGGCGCGTTCTCCGCTGTGGCGGCTTCGCTCCATTCTTCATAGCCCGGTTGCTTTTCGGGCAGCGGGACTTGCTCCTTCACGGCTATTTCCAGTTTACTGTCGCGGTATTCATATCCCTGTACCGCAATACTTTCAAGGGTGCTCTCCGTTAATTTGCCGTGCGCTTCCAGGTCATTGTCTATAAACATCTGCAAAATGGCCCGTACTTCCCGGTCTACCCTTTGCATCGTCAGTTCATCATACGGCGGCGTATCAAAAACCGGCGTGTCCTGTGTGGCCGATACCGTCATTTCCGATGTCCGCGCCTCGTTCTCGATTCGCTCTTTTACGGCGGGCGGCAGATTATCTTCGTAATATGTCACGCTGCGGTCAGGGCCTATATGTGCAATCGTTTTATAATCCCCGTCCACTTCCTCCAGCCGGTTCCAAACGGTGAGGCCGTTGCCCATATGCCCCATGCCGATCTCAAAAGGTTTTTTGTCCGCGCTGAAATACACGGTATGCTTATCATTTTCATCGTAATACCGGGCGCTTTCCAACTCGTAGCCTTGCTGTCCGATATTTTTCAGCCATTGTGTGAGGAAGCTGTTTAACCTTCTTTGAAGCTGTAAGCCCTCCTGTCCTTCGCCCACTTCCTGATAGATAGCAGGGTGCTGGGCAAAGGTCATGGCGTTGACTGTGTGATTTTCGTGGTCGATGATAAGCTCCATATCCGGGTCACGCATCATATCGCCGTCCTGCATGTAATAGTGCATGAGCGCGAAACGATTGCCGCCGATATTCTCAAAGGTGAGCGGCATAAACGCTTCACCGGCCTGAAAGCACATATAGTAATACTTGCCCTCGATTACCTCCGGGGCAAGATTCACGAGCGCGCGATAATTCCTGTGCGCGGTGGTATTCTCCGGCTGCTGCGGCTCGGGCTGCGAAACGGACACTTCCGGCTCCTTTACAGGTACGTCCTGCTCGGGCGACGGCTCCTGCGCCGGAAGCTCGACGGTCAGGTCGATACCGCGCTCTTTGGCAAGCGCGAGAAAATGCTTGTCGATGCCCTCGATCAGATCAGCCGCCGCTTTACGGATTGTGTCCAGTGAGGCGTTAAGCTCCTTTAGATCACGGCTTTTGCTCCACTCGGCGAGATAACCGAAGCTGTTCGCACCCGTCTCTATACCGTAATACTGGCAGACGGCGTAGGAAACACTCTCGGCCTCTACTTCTTTTGTGCGGCGGTCTTTTGGCTTGACTGTCTCGTCCTGCTCCCGCAGGCTGTTAATATCATGTAGCCTGGCATGGGCAATCTCATGTATCGCCGCGCTGACGGTCTGTATCTCGCTCATGCCCTCCCGGATGGCGATATTGTTACCGTAGCGGCATACGCCGTCCGTATCGGGGTCAAGCGCCTCAAAACCTATCGGCAGCGACGACACGGCGCGGAGCGCGTCCATGAAAAGCTCATAATGCCGCACGTCGCCGGTCAAATCCTCGACCAGCGACGGCAAGGGCTTTCCATCGGTTTGTGACACGTCGAAAACAGATATGACCTTAAAGCGCGCAAATTGCTTTTCGACTTCCTCCGTGAGCGGCAGGCCGTCCGGCCCCATGACGGGCCTGTTGGTATCGGGGTCTACTATCTGCTGTTCCTTTTTTACGGTAAATGGAGAGGGCGCGAAAATCCTGATGCCTCTTTCGCCCTTCATTACATAACGTCCGAAGTCCTTTTCCCACGTCCTGTACCCGGCGACGCGCGTGGCCTCCGGCATTTGCATATGGATGAGCAGCGTATTCCGGGTGCTGTACCTCGGGAATCTGGACATGGTTTTCAGGTACGCTTTGTATTTATCGCTCTCAAAAAGCTCCTTAACGCCCTGTTCCAGCCGGTCGGTGATCTCCTTCACTTGATTTTTCGTACTTACGTTATCAGCCATGCTTGACCTCCTTCCTCATGTAAAAGAGGCCGGAATCAAAGCTCCAGCCCCTTGCTTCTATGTTCTTTCGGCGCGGGATTATCGCGCTCGGCGTCCTTTTTGGCAGCGTCCAGCCGGGCGAGGACGGATTCTTTTTCCACCGGCTTTTGCAGCGCCGCCAGCTTTTCAGCCGCCCATGACGGCATTTTTGCCGGGTCAATAATACCGGCCACGTCGAACCGTTCCCACCGGGCCGTCTCGCCGGTAAACAGGTTTTTGCAAAACACAGCCGTGCCGCGCGCGTCGGGACTGCATCCGTTGCCGCTTAACGCCAGCAGCAGTTGACGGTCAGCCGTGCGCGCCGAGGGCGTCAGCGTTTCCGGCTTTATAACGACAAGCCGGTCTTTGTAATGCTCTCTATGGCTGCCCGTGATGCAATCGTCGGCGGTGAGCGGAATATGGGTAACGCCGCGCTGGGAGCGTTCCGCTTCGATAAATGAGACGCGCATGGCGGCGCGTCGCAGAAATTCGTGCATCACTTCAAGATAATCGGCGCTGACGCTTATATTCGTGTAAACGTCCATGCTAAACGGGTTATCCCTGTTGCAGTCGCACACCATGTAAGGCTCGGCGGCGGCCATGTCCTC
>Ga0153922_1000532_pt1 | contig 15353 bp, 12 predicted proteins | sample TSNJ006MetaG_FD_104723 | JGI IMG/M metagenome (GOLD analysis project Ga0153922, IMG submission 104723) | Attine ant fungus gardens microbial communities from New Jersey, USA - TSNJ006 MetaG | ecosystem: Host-associated > Fungi > Mycelium > Unclassified | place: USA: New Jersey, Brendon T. Byrne...
ATACAGCTTGATCAGTTGGATCAGATAAGGAAGAAGGCCGCTTGCGGTCTATTAGAGTTATCTTGAAAACAATAATATTCCATTTATTATCATTTTTCAAAATATAGCTTAGATTTTTATGTGTTATTTTTGCCACCAATGAGTTAAAAATGGGGACAAACGAAATTATTCAATTTAGATTTCTGTTCTCAAATACATGATAATGTGTTAAAATTAATAAAAACGGAGGTTGCGCAATGAAGAAAGAAATAATAGTTAAAGAGTTGAAGAGTTGGGTGAGGATAATTGGTATAGCAGTCGTTGCCGCCGTGTTCATTAATACGACGATTATTGCAAATGCTACTATTCCCACAGGTTCCATGGAATCTACGGTAATGACGGGTGATAGAGTTATTGGATTTAGACTTGCATACTTATTTTCCGAACCGGAAAGAGGCGATATCATCATGTTTAAAATGCCGGACAATGAAAGTAAAAATTATTTAAAAAGAATCATTGGCCTTCCCGGTGAGCAGGTGGCAATCATTGATGGCAAGGTTTACATTAATGGCAATGAAGAGCCTTTAGCGGAAAACTATTTGAATGTGGTGCCGACAGGTTCATACGGTCCTTACGTTATACCTGCGGATTCATATTTTGTAATGGGCGATAACAGGAATAGATCCTATGATTCGAGATATTGGGATGATAAATTTGTCAGTAAAGATCAAATTATTGCAAAAGCAATTGTAGATTATTATCCATCAATACATTTATTTGATAAATAACTCCATAGCCATACTAACAGAAAGGGGAATTGTTAATGGACAATAAGAATATTAAAATGATTACTGCAAAACTAGCGCTGCCTTATATAGAAAGTCATATGGTTATCGGTCTGGGCGGTGGGACAACGATAGCTTATGTGGTAGATTATCTGGCACACAAAGGCCTGTTTGATATTAAAGTGGTGACACCATCGGAAACGATAAAGGAAGCTTGCCGAAAAGTTGGATTAGAAGTACTTGATTTAAGTCTGGTCACAGATATAGATATGGCATTTGACAGTTGTGATTATGTAGATGAGGATTTTTATGCCTTGAAAAGCGGTGGTGGTATTCATACAGATGAAAAACTGATTGCACGCATGGCAAAGCAATATATATTACTGGTTGACGAATCAAAGCTTGAAAGGAAACTGACCTTTTTGACACCTATTGTTTTAGAGTGTGTCAGAAGTGCACGAAGCTATATTGAAAAAGAGATTACAAAATTAGGCGGACGTGCAGAGCCGAGAAAGTCCTATGCAAAAGATGGATTCACGATAAGCGACCATGGGAATTTACTGATGGATGCGGAATTTGAACGTGTAGAAGATATAGCTGCCTTAAACCAGCAGTTGAAAAATATATGTGGAGTCATTGAAACATCGCTCTTTACAGAGGAAGTAAGCAGAGTTTTAATTGCCTCTGATGACGGTTATAAAGTGATGAACAGATACCGTCAATAATTAGAAAGGAAAGAGCATAATGGCGTTACTATTTGATTTACACACCCATACCTTAGCCAGCGGTCATGCCTACAGCACAATTAGTGAAATGGCTGAAGCGGCAGCTGGGAGAGGGCTTAAGCTGCTGGGCATCACAGAGCATGCCCCTGATATGCCGGGAACATGCAGCAGTTTCTATTTTCAAAATCTAAAAGTTATTCCGAGGAAGAAGTGCGGCATTGACTTAATGTTCGGCAGTGAGCTGAATATTATAGATTATCAAGGAAATGTCGATTTGGATGTCTCATCGCTTAAAAATCTGGATATCAATGTAGCCAGCCTGCATTCCCCCTGTATTACACCGGGAACGATGGAGAAAAACACATCGGCTGTGATTGGAGCCATAAAAAATCCTTATATTAATATGATTGGTCATCCGGATAATGGCCAATATCCGTTGGACTATGAGGCTGTTGTACTGGCATCGAAGGAATATCACACGTTATTGGAGGTTAACGATGCTTCTTTAAACTCTAATGGATTTAGGATTAACACTCATGAGAATAGTATGACGATGCTGAAATTATGCAAGAAATATGGGGTTCCCATAGTGATATCCAGTGACAGCCATGTTGCCGATGATGTAGGAGTGTTTCCCTATGCTCTGGAAGTTATTCGCGATGTAGAATTTCCGGAAGCGTTAATTGTGAATACAGAGCCATCAGTGTTGTTTAAATACCTGGCTTTTAAGAAAAATCGTTCAGGTTTTTATGATATATAATTTAATGAGGGGAATAGATGAGAAGGTTTAAAGATTTTTCTTTTAACGGAGAATTTCGTGATTATCAGCAAAGAGTTCTTGATAATGCGGATCATTATTTAGAAGATGGAAAAATTAATATTGTGGCAGCCCCGGGAAGTGGAAAAACCATACTGGGGCTTGAACTTATCCGCCGGTTAAATGAACCGGCTTTGATTTTATCACCAACAGTGATTATCCGCCAACAATGGGGAGCAAGATTTATCGAATATTTTTTAGATAGAGAACCTGATAAAGAAGCCTATGTCTCTTATCATCTTAAATCGCCTGCCTGTATTACCTCGGTAACTTATCAGACTCTTCATGCTGCCATGGAGAGGCTGAAAAACAAGGAAGAAGATGAGGGAGAAGTAAGTACGGATTCAGATTTTGAAGAATTTGATTTAATTAATGAAATCCATCGACATGGAATAAAGACTATCTGTCTTGACGAGGCTCATCATTTAAAAAGCCAGTGGCAGAAGTCATTAGAAAAGTTCATTGAAGTCTTAAAGCAGGAAGTAAAGATTATTTCTCTGACGGCAACACCACCTTATGACAGCAGTGACAATGACTGGAAGCGGTATATATCTATGTGTGGAGAAATTGATGAGGAAATTTATGTTCCTGAGTTGGTTAAAGAGCATACGCTGTGCCCTCATCAGGACTACATATTCTTTAACTATCCGGACAAAAAGGAGTTAGAGTTGGTTAAAGAGTTTAGGCTGCGAAGTGCAAATTGTGTATCGTCCATTATCAAGAATGGTTTGCTGGATTCCTTGTTGGAAAGTTCTCAGATATTGGTGAATTATAAGGAAATGACAGAGGTTGTTTTAGACAATGCAGAGGGGTTTAATGCCCTTTTATGTCTGGCTGGTTATCATGGAATCGATATACCTAAAAAATTGATTCGCTTGGTTTGTTCAAATAAGAAATTGCCGGCATTTCATTTGAAATATGCAGAAATTGCATTCCGATTTGTGTTAGAGCAGCCTGAATTATTTGACTACGCTCTGGTTAAAGAACTGGAATATCAATTAAAACAAAACCGGTTAATAAAGCGGAATCAAGTATGTTTACAGTCCGATGAGGAGGTTAATAAAGTTCTGGTATCATCCGCAGGAAAGCTTGAGGGCATCAGACAGATTACCCTAAGTGAATATAACCAAATGCGGAAAAAACTCAGGATGGTGATTCTAACGGATTATATCCGTAAAGAATTAATTTCTGTTATTGGCGGTGAAAAATCCTTTGGTGTTATCGGTACTGTGCCGATATTTGAAGCGGTGCGCCAAAGTGTGGGAGACCGGTGTGATATTGGCTTGTTATCGGGGAGCCTGGTGATTTGGCCGACAAAAGGTATTGAAAAGCTCAGACGAATAGCAGCGTCAAGAAATATTATATTTACTGAAAAAGAATTAAAGGATACTGCATATAGTGAAATCATATTTAAAGGAAGTAACCGGGAAAAGGTTTCTTTACTGACACAAGCTTTTGAGCAAGGAGAGGTTAATATTCTCATTGGAACCAGCGCTCTATTGGGGGAGGGCTGGGACTCACCATGTATCAACAGCCTTATTATGGCCAGCTTTGTAGGCAGTTTTGTGTTATCTAACCAGATGCGGGGAAGGGCAATTAGAACAGATAAAAACAATCCCGACAAAACAGCAAATATCTGGCACTTGGTTACTGTCGAACCTAAGCTGGGTTTTGATGATAAAATCATTAAACAGCTTTGTTCTGCAGCTTTTTATGATAATCAGATACTGGTCAGTGATGATTACGAAACCTTAAAACGGCGGTTTGAATGTTTTTTTGCCCCGGCTTATCAGAGTGATATCATTGAAAATGGCATTGAAAGGATAGAGATTGTTAAACCACCTTTTGATAGTGAAGGTATAAAATCAATAAATGATGAAATGCTGCGGCTTGCGGCTGATAGAACGGCCATGTCTGAGCATTGGGGCAAATGCTTAAAAGATAAAGACATGTTTTATATATTTGATTTTGATAGGATTCCCAATCGTGTCTTGCCTACCAGATTTCTATTTATAAATTTAATGAATATGGGGATACTATTAGCTTTCCTTACGATGTGTATCAATATGATAATTTCTAAGATGGTGGTTATTGGGAGCTTGGGAATTCCTCAGATGCTCATTGCTGCCGGAATCACCCTATTGATTATTCTTGGATTGATTAGAGTCGTTATGAAAATTTTAAATTTCATTTCACCGGAAAAAACGGTAAGGACATTTTGTGAGTGTATCCTTAAAACCCTGATGGATATGGGAGAGATTCATAGTCCGCAGTCAAGGCTTTTAGTGAAAGCAGAGAGTCAAGGTATATTTATTGACTGCGCAATAGATAATGCAACGGTTCATGAGAAGAATGTCTTTAGTAATGCTGTTAAAGAATTATTAACCTCTATCAACAATCCGCGGTATATATTAACAAAGACTTATAGCTTTATATTTTGGGAAAAAACTGATTACAGTCAGAGTTATGCATGTCCTTCCATTATAGGCGTTAATAAAGAGAGTGCTGAAATATTAGCTGGGTATTTAAAAAAGGCCGGAGGGTTCTATCAACCTTGCTTTACAAGAAATGAAAAAGGGAAAAAACTTCTGATGAAATGCAGGAGAAAATCATATATTAATCGAAATGAGATTTATATTGAGAGAAAACAGAGAGTCGGCACGTTGTAATAGATTAAAATTGCACGATTATCTTAAGATAATCGTGCAATTTTAAGGCATACTAATCCAACTTGATACCGGAAAGTAATGATCCCAAGCCTGTTGTTGCGTCTCCCTCTGACTTGTAGTTAAACTTCTCCCTGGAAAATTCCCTGGCTTCATCAACCGCCTGAAGCGCTTTCATACTTAAACTCAGTTTCCCCTCTTTGAGGGCGATGACCTTGACTTTAACTAAATCCCCCTCTTTAATAACCTCATTAGGTGATTTAATATGTTTTTGGGAAATCTGGGATATGTGAACCAGGCCCGATAAACCATCGCCCAAGTCAATAAATGCACCATAAGTGGTGATTTTATCGACCTTACCTTCAAATACGTCACCTATGTTAATGCTATTAATTTTAGCTGCTTTAGCTATATTCGCTTTTTCAAGAGCTACAGCTTTGGAAGAGAGAACCAATCGCTTTTTCTTTTCATCAATCGTAATGATTTTAGCATCAACCGATTTATGCAGCCATTCATTCAAGTCAGGGGTATAAGATATGGATAGTTGGGAGGCAGGGATAAAACCACGCATGCCTTTGACATAGACGATGACACCGCCATTGACGATACCATTAATTTTAACATTAACAACAGTTTCATTATTCTGCATTTCTTTTAATTCTTCCCAGGCCAAGAGGTTATCTGCCTGCTTTTTGGATAATAAAATATTCCCTTGTCCATCGTCTTCCTTTATAACGACAGCTGCCACGGGTTCCCCCACATTAATATCTGAATGGATAGAAAATTGAGGATCAAAGCTTAATTCAGCCAAAGGAATAATACCTTCGCTGTGGAGTCCTAAATCGACACTCACTTCGGTATCAGATTTTCCGGCAATGGTACCTCTTAATAAATCGCCGGCATTAACTTTTGTGTAAGATTGTTCCAGTTCCTCTTTATAGTCATCCATTGTTTCAACAGGTTCGGCATTGGTAACCTCCCCGATATTTTCAGTTACTTCTGTTTTTTGTTCCTCTAAGCTCATATAATGTATCCTTTCTTCGTGTTTTGTCCTTAGTATAGTTTAAAACACTTAGGCGTGTTCGTCAATGAAAAAAACAAAGCAGAACACTAAGATATAATAGAGTTCCACTTTGTGGCAGCCTGATGACTTCTTTTATAGAAATATTGCTGTTCTATTTCTGGACATCTTCATTAGATTTAGATACATCTTCTTTGACAGATGTTTTGACATCGTGGGCAAAATCTGTTGCTGATTCTTTTGCTGTTTTTGCAAGTTCCTTAACGTCATCTTTAACATCATCGGATAACTCTTTTGCTTTCTCCACGACTGGCTTGGCGGAATCAACAGCTTTATCGACATATGGTTTAGCAGTATTAACGGCTTTATCAACATATGGTTTAGCGGAATCAACAGCTTTATCAACATATGGCTTAGCAGTGTCGACAGCTTTATCAACATATGGCTTAGCGGCACCAACCGCCTTATCAACATATGGTTTAGCGGAATCGACAACTTTGTCGATAGCGTCTTTTGCTTTATTGGCACTGGAGTCTGCATTATCATCTGATTGAGACATTGAAAGATTTACATATTCTCTGTGAGTTTCGTCTTCCATAGCATCTAAGTCATCTACTAAATCATCAAATTCATCATTATCGTCCTCTTGTTTATCCATGATCTGTTTGATTAAATAACTGATGGCGCCGATAGATGCAGCAAAAACAACTGTTTTACAAAATACTTTAAAAAATTTCTTAAGACCCATATACATCACCTTTCTTACCCCACATTGTCAATGGAGAGTATATATAATTTTGTTTATCAACTTTATTATATAGCATTGCCTGAAAAAAATAAAGTAATTATTTCTTCAATATTATTGCCATAAAATCTAAAGATTATTATGATTAATATTTTTATCATAAAATTCTTTAAAAGATATTGAAATTAAATGCGGGATATGATATGATTAAACCAACAGTTGGAAACGGTGCCGGTAAGGTTACTGATAACGGTTCCGATGCCAATGGGAAACTGCAAATATAATTCTAAAGAAAGTGGAGGGATAGTACATGAAAAGTTTTAAGAAATTATTCGCACTCACATTAGTGGCAGCAATGTTATTTAGTTTACTGACAGCATGCGGAAACGGTAATAGTGAAACGACAGCCGGAACAACAGCTGAGACAGCCGGTGAGACAACGGGCGAAACTGAAGATACAGCCACAGCCAGTGGCCAGGTTTACTATTTGAATTTCAAACCGGAAGTTGCAGAGGTGTGGGAAGAACTTGCAGCCAAATATACTGAAGAAACCGGTGTGCCGGTTAAAGTAGTAACAGCTGCCAGCGGAACCTATGAACAAACCTTGATGTCCGAAATTGCCAAGACGGATGCACCTACACTATTTCAGATTAATGGACCTGTAGGCTATCAGAACTGGAAAGACTATTGCTTGGATTTATCTGACACAGATTTATACAGTTGGTTACTTGACAAAAGTCTGGCTGTAACAGATGGTGACGGTGTCTATGGAATCCCCTATGTTGTTGAAGGTTATGGTATTATCTACAATGATGAAATCATGCAGAAATATTTTGCTTTAGAAGACAAAGCAGTTGATATCTTTTCAGCTGAAGAAATTAACAACTTTGAAACTTTAAAAGCAGTTGTGGAAGACATGACGGCTAAAAAAGAAGAATTAGAAATAGATGGTGTATTTGCTTCAACTTCTTTTTTAGCAGGCGAAGACTGGAGATGGCAGACTCATTTAGCAAATCTTCCAATCTACTATGAATTCAAAGATAAAGGCATAGCAGATGCAATGGAAATTGAATTCACCTATTCAGATAATTATAAAAACATATTTGACTTGTATATCAATAATTCGATTACTGAAAGCACGATGCTGGGAAGTAAATCTGTTGTAGATTCTATGTCAGAATTTGCCCTTGGTCAGGTAGCCATGGTTCAGAATGGCAATTGGGGCTGGAGCCAGATTGCAGAAGTCAGCGGTAATGTCGTTACAGAAGAAAACATTAAGTTCCTGCCTATATATACAGGCGTTGAAGGCGAAGAAACACAAGGACTATGTACAGGTACTGAAAACTTCTTCTCAATTAATTCCCAGGCTTCCGAAGAGAATCAGGCAGCTTCAATCGCATTTGTTGAGTGGTTATTTAGTTCTGACATGGGTAAAGATTATGTGACAAACCAGCTTGGATTCATTGCACCTTTTGATACCTTCGCAGACGATGAGAAACCAACAGATCCATTGGCACAAGAAGTTATCCGTTTTATGGAAGATGAGAGTCTGACTTCAGTATCATGGACATTTACGGCTTTTCCAAGCCAGACATTTAAAGATAATTTTGGCGCTTCCTTACTTCAATACGCTCAGGGAAGTAAAGAATGGGATCAGGTAGTGGAAGATATGGTTGCTGATTGGGCATACGAAAAAGAAGCCACAGCTGCAGCAGAATAGTCAATAATATTTTTGGGTGAGTGAGAGGAGGTTCATCTCACTCACCTATTTCAAATTAAAAAAGGAGAAAAAAGTATGCAAAAGTCATTAAAGAAATATTTTCCTATCTTTGCATTGCCAACTGTGGCAGCTTTTTTAATAGCCTTTCTCATTCCATTCCTGATAGGCATATATTTATCTTTTGCCAGATTTAGGACAGTTACGGATGCGACATGGGTAGGTTTAGACAATTATATACGTGCTTTTTCTAATCAGGACTTTTTAAATGCTTTATGGTTTACGATTAAATTCGCCGTAGTATCTGTCGTGACCATTAATATCTTTGCCTTTATTTTAGCTTTGATGCTGACAAAAGGGATTAAAGGCACTAACCTTTTTCGAACCGTATTTTTTATGCCCAACTTGATTGGCGGCATCGTACTTGGTTATATATGGCAATTGATTATTAACGGTGTACTTTCATACTGGGGAGTGGATATAACCTACAATGCATCTTATGGTTTTTGGGGTCTGGTCATATTGATGAACTGGCAATTGATTGGTTACATGATGATTATTTATATTGCCGGAATTCAAAATATTCCTTCTGAATTAGTTGAAGCAGCGAAAATGGATGGTGCTTCCGCACTTCAAACACTGAAGAGTATTACGATACCTATGGTAATGCCATCGATTACAATCTGTATGTTCCTTACCTTAACGAATTCCTTCAAACTCTTTGATCAGAACCTGGCCCTGACGGCAGGTGCTCCCGGCAGGCAGACAGCAATGTTGGCGTTGGATATTTATAGTACATTCTATGGCAGAGTCGGATGGCAGGGTGTTGGTCAGGCTAAGGCAGTTATTTTCTTTGTTATTGTAGCCCTTATTTCATTGACACAGCTTGTTTTGACAAGACGTAAGGAGGTGGAGCAACAATGAGTATGACAAAAGCTAAAAAGACAGATATTCGTGAAGCAAATGAGGTTTCAAAAGGAACCGGAATCATTATGACGGTTATTCTTGCGATATTGACGCTTGTATTTTTGTTTCCCATTTTGATTATATTTATCAATTCTTTTAAGAGCAGACTCTTTATCAGCAATGTTCCGTTCCAACTGCCCAATAGTGAAACCTTTGTTGGTCTTACCAATTATTTGGATGGTGCCGTTAAGACAAGATTCTTTCAGGCATTTGGCTGGTCAACATTTATCACTGTTTTTTCAGTTGTTTTTATTGTTTTATTAACGGCCATGACAGCATGGTATTTAACGAGAATAAAAACTGCTTGGACAAATGCTTTATACTACTTATTTGTATTTTCCATGATTGTACCTTTCCAGATGGTCATGTTTACGATGAGCAAGGTGGTCAATATGTTAAGCTTGGATAATCCTGTCGGCATCATTGTGATCTATATCGGTTTTGGTTCCGGTTTATCGGTATTTATGTTTTGCGGATTTGTTAAATCTATTCCTCTGGAAATTGAAGAGGCGGCAGTTCTTGACGGCTGCGGACCGATCCAGGTATTTTTCCGGGTAGTGCTCCCGATGCTTAAGCCTACGGCCATTACGGTAGCTATTTTAAATGCCATGTGGATATGGAATGATTATCTGTTGCCCTATCTGATTCTAGGTACCGAACGTAAAACAATACCGGTCGCAATCCAATATTTGAGGGACGGTTATGGCTCCATTGATATGGGTGCGATGATGGCTATGCTTGTTCTTGCTATTGTGCCGATTATTATTTTTTATCTATCATGCCAGAAATATATTATTAAAGGGGTGGCTGCAGGAGCCGTTAAAGGCTAGGTACGCTCCAGAAAAGGAGGCCGGATAATGAGAGCAAGTGGGATTTTATTACCTATCGCCAGTTTACCATCAAAGTATGGAATTGGTTCTTTTTCAAAAAGTGCATATGACTTTGTAGATATGTTAAAAGAAGCAGGTCAAAAGTATTGGCAGATTCTTCCGTTAGGACCGACGGGATATGGCGATTCTCCATATCAGTCCTTTTCTACATTCGCAGGCAATCCGTATTTTATTGATTTGGATACATTTGTCCAAAATGGCTGGCTGACAGAAGATGAATGTGCCGCATATGATTTTGGCAATGATGCGCGTCATATCAACTATGAAAAAATTCATCAATCAAGATTTAAAATCTTGCGATTGGCTTATGAGCGAAGTTCTGTTATTGATACGCTGGAATTTATTTCATACCAGAAGCATAATGCTTATTGGCTCAATGATTACTGCCTGTACATGGCGGTTAAAAATTATTTTAATGATATCAGCTGGATACTCTGGGAAAAGGACATAAGATTGCGAGAATCGGAAGCACTCAGACACTATGAGGGTGAACTTGCCGATGAGATACTATTCCAAAGCTTTTTGCAGTTTGAATTCTGGCAGCAATGGAAAAAGCTTAAAAAGTATGCCAATCATCGGGGAATTGAAATTATTGGAGATATTCCAATCTATGTCGCCTTTGACAGCACAGACAGTTGGGCCCATCCGGAATTGTTTCAGTTCAATGAAGACAGGGAGCCATTTGCAGTTGCGGGCTGCCCGCCTGATGGGTTTTCGGCGGATGGTCAGCTTTGGGGAAATCCTCTGTATGATTGGGACTACCATAAGAAAACGGGTTATACATGGTGGACGCAGAGAATTATTTATAGCTTTGAGTTGTATGATATACTGCGTGTGGATCATTTCCGGGCTTTTGACGAATATTATTCGATACCTTTTGGAGCGAAAACGGCAGTAAATGGCACATGGAAACCGGGTCCCGGATGGGATATTTTCGAGGCATTCAATAAAAAACTAGGAAAATTAAACATTATCGCAGAGGATTTGGGATATTTGACACCAAGTGTCCTTAAATTAGTTGACAGAACCGGTTATCCGGGAATGAAAGTTTTAGAATTTGCCTTTGATTCCAGAGAGGAAAGTGATTACCTGCCGCATAATTATCAGCAAAATTGCGTGGTTTATACAGGAACCCATGACAATCAAACAATTCAAGGCTGGTTTGAAACATTAAATCATAATGATAAGGATTTTGCCATAGAATATATGAATCTTTATGGCAGAAATGGAAAAGATATTCATTGGGAGTTTATCAGGCTTGCATTGGCCAGTGTGGCTGATTTGGCAATTATTCCTATGCAAGATTATCTGGGATTAGATGACCGGGGAAGGATTAATACACCTTCAACCCTAGGCGGGAACTGGACCTTTAGATTACTTGAAGGTGAGATTAGCGGGGAATTGATTGGGAAAATTTACAAAATGACAAAGCTTTATGGACGTAGCGCATAAACGTCAAAAGCCAGGAGGAGATGCTTTTTGGAAACAATTACAATTAAAGATATAGCCAGATTAAGCGGTGTTGGGGTAAGCACTGTTTCCAGAGCCATGAATAATCATCCGGATATCAATGAAGAAACAAAAGCTAAGATTATGGAAATTATTAAGGAATATAATTATGTTCCTAACAACAGTGCAAGGAATTTAAAGCGTTCACAATCAAGGACGATTGCAGTCCTTATTAAAGGAATAAGTAATCCCTTTTTCAGTAAAATGATTACAGTTTTTGAAGGAGAAGTCCAAAAAAAGAAGTACTCTTTTATTTTACAGCAGGTCAAAGAGCAAGAAGATGAAATTGATGTGGCCATCGAACTGATTAAAGAAAAAAGATTAAAGGGAATTGTCTTTTTGGGCGGGTTTTTTACCCATTCAAAAGAAAAGTTAAAACAACTGAATATACCATTTGTATTAAGCACCATAAGCCTGCCGGAAAAGTTTGAAGATGCAGGTTATTCGACAGTTGCCGTTGATGATGTGAAAGAAAGCTATAAAATGGTTGACTATCTGTGTGGTATAGGGCATCAAAAGATTGCAATCATTGCGGCATCTGAAGATGATGAAAGTATTGGTAAGTTACGTTTGGAAGGTTATGAAAAAGCACTTAAAAAGCATCAAATCCCTTGGGATAGTGAGTTGATATGCAGAATGAAACCGGATATTGAAAGTTATAGTATGGAGAATGGATATGCAGTCACAAAAGAATTATTGGAATCCGGGAAAGAATTTACAGCCCTGTATGCCATATCGGATAGCGTAGCCATTGGTGCCTGTAAGGCTATCTTCGATGCCGGAGGGCGGGTGCCGGAGGACTACTGCGTTGCCGGTTTTGATGGTTTAGATATTGCTTATTATTATCAGCCTTCCATTACAACAATACGGCAGCCGGTGGAAGAAATGGCAAGGGAATCTATTCATATACTATTTGATATTATCCGTAAAAAAGCACCGGAACGGAATATTATATTTCCTGCGGAGTTGGTTATACGCCAGTCCACAAGGAAATTGCAATAGACAAATAAGGGAAGGTGAAGTTATTTTTATGTTAGAAAATCAATTACAGGAAATATGCAAAACATGTTTTGTGAAGTCAATAGATGCGTGTACCAACGAGGAAATTTATTTCGCCCTGCTTCAATTTGTGAAGGAACGGGCAAAAGATATGACTCGTCATGAAGGAAAGAGAAAACTTTATTACATTTCGGCAGAATTTTTAATAGGAAAATTGCTTTCAAATAATCTGATTAATCTGGGTTTATTTGAAGAAACACGGGAAATTTTGCAGAAACACGGAAAATGTCTGGAAACGATTGAAGAAGTTGAACCGGAACCCTCATTGGGAAATGGCGGACTTGGCCGGTTAGCTGCATGTTTTTTAGATTCTATTGCTACTTTAGGGTTAAATGGAGACGGTATTGGATTGAATTATCATCTGGGTTTATTTAAACAAGCATTTAGGAATCATATGCAGAAGGAAACGCCAAACCCATGGATTGAAGAGAAAAGCTGGCTTCATAAAACAGATATTTCGTTTAATGTCCCATTTAAGGATTTTATATTGAAATCATCCTTGTACAATATTGACATCATTGGCTATGATACCGGCGTTAACCAATTGCATCTGTTTGATTTAGACTCAACGGATGAATCCATAGTCAGAGAAGGTATTGATTTTGATAAGGAAGATATTAAGCATAATCTGACATTGTTTTTATATCCTGATGACGGTGATCAGGAGGGGCAGCTTCTGCGGATTTATCAGCAATACTTCATGGTTAGTAATGGCGCACAAATGATTCTAAAAGAGTGTAAAGATAAAGGATATGACCTCAGAAAACTTCATGAACACGTGGTTATTCAAATCAACGACACCCATCCGTCAATGATTATTCCTGAGCTTATCAGGCTATTAAAGATAGAGGGAATTGATGAGGAAGAAGCTGCCAAAATTGTATCTAAAACATGTGCTTACACAAACCATACGATATTAGCCGAGGCTCTTGAAAAGTGGCCGCTGGATTATTTGGAGCAGGTGGTTCCCCATCTGATTCCCATCATTAAGAGATTGGATGAGCAGGTTAAACAGGTATATACGGATGAGAAAGTAGCTATCATTGATAAAGATAAAAGAGTACACATGGCTCACATGGATATCCATTATGGATTTAGTGTTAATGGTGTGGCCGCTTTACATACGAAGATTTTAATAAAATCTGAGTTAAAGGCGTTTTATGATATATATCCGGATAAATTCAATAACAAAACTAACGGAATCACTTTTAGAAGATGGCTGCTGCACTGTAATTCTAAGTTAGCAAATTATATTACAAGTTTGATTGGTGATGGCTATAAAAAAGATGCCGGGAAGCTTGAAGAGCTTGCCCAATTCATGGATGATAAAGCGGTTTTAAAACGGCTTCAGGAAATTAAACATCAAGATAAACTGGCTTTGAAAGACTATATTAAAGAGACACAAAATATTGATGTTAATGAAAATTCTATCTTTGATATCCAAATCAAAAGACTCCATGAATATAAACGTCAGCAGATGAATGCACTATATGTTATTCATAAATATCTGGAAATTAAGCAAGGGAAGCTTCCGACAACACCGATGACGATTATTTTTGGCGCTAAAGCTGCTCCGGCTTATACAATTGCAAAAGATATTATTCACTTAATACTTTGCTTACAAGAGCTGATTAATAATGATGAGACGGTAAGTTCTCATTTAAAAGTAGTCATGGTTGAAAACTATAATATAACAAAGGCATCTAAGCTAATTCCGGCCTGTGATATATCTGAACAAATCTCACTGGCATCTAAAGAAGCCAGCGGCACCGGAAATATGAAGTTTATGCTTAATGGAGCAATCACCTTAGGAACGATGGATGGAGCCAATGTGGAGATTTATGAATTAGTCGGTGATGAAAATATTTATATATTTGGTGAATCCAGTGAAGCAGTCATCAGTCATTATGAAAAAGGTGATTACTCAGCAGAAAAGTACTATAGTGAAGATGAAGATATCAAGGCAATGGTGGATTTTATCATTGGTGAGGATATCCTTGCGATAGGAAATAAAGAAATGCTTTTGCGCTTGCACAAAGAATTGAAAACGAAAGACTGGTTTATGACTCTATTGGATCTGAAGGATTATATTAAAGTCAAGGATCAGGCAATGAAGGATTATGAAGATAAGGACAGTTGGAACCAAAAAATGCTGGTGAATATTAGCAAAGCCGGTTACTTCTCCTCTGATAGAACGATAAGGCAGTATAATGAAGATATTTGGAAGTTATAATAGGGGATAACGATAACAAAGAGGCTGTCCTAAAAAACATTAATATAAGGCATAAAAAATAAGTTTATAGCCTCTCATTGAGGGCTATAAACTTATCATACAAGGAGTTATATAGCTAAAATAACTAAAACTTCGCACATGCAAAAGTGTCTATGCACCTTGAAAATTCAATATTATTTGGCAATAAAGTAGCATGAAGCCCTCAATTTTGGTATAATTGAATTGTCGAAAAACAATAAAT
>Ga0153922_1000534_pt1 | contig 15222 bp, 20 predicted proteins | sample TSNJ006MetaG_FD_104723 | JGI IMG/M metagenome (GOLD analysis project Ga0153922, IMG submission 104723) | Attine ant fungus gardens microbial communities from New Jersey, USA - TSNJ006 MetaG | ecosystem: Host-associated > Fungi > Mycelium > Unclassified | place: USA: New Jersey, Brendon T. Byrne...
CATGAACTTCAACGTCCAATGATAGGCATCGACAGATGAATATATGAGATTGGACTGACAAACGGAATGTATAGGGGTTAACCGTTCATAGGTAATGAATGGGGTTACCTTAGTCAAGTGGGAAAAATTAGTGACCACCGCAGGACTCGAACCTGCAACCTTTTGGTTCCCATACATGGTAACATCGGGCGATCGAAGCCAAACGCGCTACCATTGCGCCAGGTAGTCTCGGATACTTGGCTGGAGTTAATAAATATCATACGTTCTTAATCGAATAATCGTAAATCTGTCGTGAACAAGTGACGGCATATCTGGTCTGCCTTATTCATACTTGCAGTATACCTGTTTCAAAAGATGTGCTCCTATGTTATGTGCTTCTGTTCCTTAATACTCGTTGGGTTCTTCTCCTGATACAATCCCTTGACGTGACGATTACTGTCGCAGAAGAAATGGCATGATACCTAGTCTCCTAAGAATACTCGTACAGCCCCATTATTCATTCCCGCAGCGACTTGAAGGCTCACAACTCTGTCCAAAGTTCTGTAATGCATGATTTGGGGATATCCTGGCTCTCCCTAACTCCTTTTCAAAGACAGAATAATGAACATAGCCCTCGTATCAGCACCCATTCTTCTACCCTTGGCCTCCTTGGGTTTCTAAAGATCAGGAGCTCCAAATCTCTTCCTTATAAATAAGGAACTCGAGCAAGACTTCATTGGACTCCCTGTACTAATACCTCTGGGCTCTCCCTCACGCTACGAACTTTTCCGATATCAAATTACAACATGATGAATCTCATGACCATCCCAATGATTTTTCTCCTTGCTGCTCTCACTAGTGCTACTCCATATCGCCGTCAAAACGCTACAACAGGGGTAGTGACCTCGTGTACCAAGCCTGGTACAGCTGCTTTGACTTTTGTAGGATCTATAGCATATCAAATACTTACAAATACTGATAGAACTCCCCAGGATGACGGACCGTATAAATTTTCGTAAGTACTTTGGACCTTTTCGCAACAATACCCAAGCTTAGAGCCTGATCTGCTTTCTTTAAAGGGAAAAAATTGTACAACTTTTGAATCAGCATGGTGCCAAGGGTACCTTTTTCTACAGTAAGCAACATAATCTCATGCTGAGGCAAATTGGTGGTGATCAAGACAACTCCAGACGGCTGTAACTGTAGATTTCTTCTCCCCCTTGGAATATTTGTACATATACGTACTGATGGCAAATTGTGCAGACGGCTGTATTTACGACGAAGAAAATGTCGAGAGAGTCCAAAACGTATTGAAAAGCGGTCATCAGGTTGCCTCTCACACGTGGACTCACCCTCACCTCCCAGACTTATCCTACGAACAAGGTACAGGTGCAACTCATGCCCCGGTCAACTGCTGATTCTAATGTAATCAACTCAGTCAAGAAGGAAATGGTGATGACACGCGGTGCGTACGCCACTCGAGACGAGTTGCCACTATTTATCAACAAAAGATTGAACTTACTTCTTCCCAGATGCTTTGATCAAGGTTGCAGGAGTCGAAGTCTCATATTTCAGACCTCGTCAGCAACTTAAAACTGCCTTCGATACTCCAATACTCACAGCTATCTTTTTCTAGCATACGGAGAATATAACAAAAATGTGATACAGGTTGCCGGAGAATTGGGCGAGACGGTTATTACTTGGGATTTTGAGTTCGTTGACATTGTTATCTTCTCGTTTATTCTTTTTTACTCATGTTCTTCAGCTCTGGTGACTCGATTGGTGCCGACGTGGACAAGCAGTTAGCTTCCTACGATGAGCTTGTTAGCAAAAAGCCACCTTCAATAATATCGCTCGAGCATGAAACAATGCGTGCAGTAACCATCTCTAATCAGCTTTGATAGCTACTGATTTGCCTGCTCTAATTAACTAGAGACCTCTGCGTTCGTTCATTTTATTTTTCTGTCTCCTTTGTTTTATGCTGACTTCGTAAGACAGTGAAACTGTCCTTCCTAATGTCATCGAAAAGCTACAGGCAGCAGGCTACGAGCTTGTCACCGTCGCAGATTGTCTGGACACGCAACCTTACAAGGCTGTTGGAGCTCCATCTGCTCGCGACGTGAGCCGAAATTCACCTATATGTGATGATTACCCAACCTTCTTTTCAAGGCCACATGGATCTGTGATGATAGCCAGTGATTACAAAGTGGAGTCAATGAATTGGTGGCAGCGATGATAATGACGTGTAGGACATTTCGACATGATTGAACTCTTGCAGCCGTGCCTTGAGATCTCACAGACGATAATCAGTTGATTAGGACTAAGACATTCAATCTGGTAGATTGTACATATATTACGATGCTGATGACTTGATCCCAAACAAATACATATTTGTGCTGGGTGGTCAGTACATGCTACAACAAATAATCACGATTACACGATACTGAAAGATGGTCGATCACAATTAAGTATTTTTCCTCAGTCAATATACATTAACGCCGAGATAGTATCCCATAAAACTTTCTGCCCTTTTCCATCAGCTTCTGGTATCAAGGAGGTAGGGGATGCAACAAGAATCTTAGCGCCAACACATCAACATCGGATGAAATTGCCGACAATCATGCTTGGAATGCCCCACTTGTCCCGACGGATAGTAAATGAGAAGCAACAGCTTACGAACCCCTCTTCCATTGGTTGATCATCCATGTCAAACTCCTCCTCTTTCACGTTTTCATCCTTTGACGGTGTACTTGCTGATGCAGCAGACGAGGGAATAAACGCAGGATTTCTGTTGTGAGCAGGCTTGTATCGGAGGACACAGGACGTCAAGACGGCTTTCTGTGCTGAATCAAAAGCCACGTGGCCATATTTCTAGGTGCAACATGAAGGGGAAAGTGAAATGTTAGTAGAGAAGATGGGGTAGAACTTCCGCCATAAACGGAAGGTGTGTATAAATGGTTTGGCTGACCTCCCAATAATTTACCGCAGACTCCTCTGCCATGAGTTCATATATACATAGTCGGCCCTATTGGCCCCATGAGTATAGTGATCAGCGGGTCTTGAAACTGTGGTGAATGGGATTGTACTGACATCGCGAAGCATGTAACCATCCACTCCGACTAGCTCACTGAACTCCCTGTTTCCTTTGTATATTTCGCCCGTCCGTCGCCATAAACATGCCGGCACTCCCATTGCAGAAAAGACACGATCGTAGTCAAGGAGCATCCGTTCAAAAGCTTCTTCAATGAACACGAGATCCTAGGTCATTTTCTAAGCCCAGATGAGATTAGAGAAAGTTACGGAACTTACCAGGTCTCGTAGTGACCGGGCAATGGCCTTTGGAAGAGTACCACTGTCAGATTAAGACTTGATTTATTGTCCCTCAAGAAACGCTTCGTACCCTGAACTTTGGTCGTAGGACGGAGAGGGGTTGGAGAATCTGTTGTTTCGACTCCTGCGAAACACTAACAGATAAACGTGACAAATTCTGAGGAAGACACCTAAGACTCACTGACTATCCATCCATTTAGATAGCCGAGCGTATCCTTTGACGTAATTATAAGGCTTTAAAAGCCCAGCTTCATACTTGCTCTTGATGACCCGATTGAGACGCTCATCTCTGGAGCCAGACTCCTGATCTGCAGCAGTAAGCAGAAATTTTTCTGTCTTGGTGGCCGAAGGAAGGATGGTTTCAGTTAAAGACTTTTCTACACCGTTGTCAACAGAGGCAACGACTGATATCCGCGGTGTAGTGCGACTATTATTTTCTGTGCTAAGAGGTGACGCCGTTGTGGCTGTAGCTCCGTTCGAGCTGAACGAAGTTGATGACATGAGTGAAGGAGCGACAGTGACTGGCGAGGCAAAGAAAGTATCCTCATCAAGGGTTTCTAGGAAATCCCTGTGACGAGTAGTGAACAGACTTGTATGGATGAAACAGATCCTGCGTACGTGAGGACCGAGAATTCGTTTCCTAATGTTTCTGGTTGGTATAGGAAGTTTGGCTGGGGTGCTGGCATTGACCAGGCACTGGTCGCGGGAGGTGCTCCTTGATATACTGGCACTATCAAGAGAAAAGTCTAGTCAAGCTCTTGAGTAACAAACGTAGGCTTACTAGGAGTAAATGTGTTAGGGACGACAGTAGGTGAGTTTCTAGTTGTGGGTGTTTTATCGACAGGCCTTGTCCTACGTTCATCATGGCACAAGTGTCCAATTTCGCGCTTTATGCTAATACAAGAATGTATGAGAAAATAATACGATAGCTGAGGCCCGTACCAGCGCTGGCAAGGTCGACCTTCATCACAAGTCATATGGCTTCTTCTACAATAAAGACACGCATGGTTAACCTTCTTCCGTTTCGTTGGTTTCTTTTTCTTCCCTGCATCATCATCTGCTTGAGCGCTTGTTGTGTCATTCGCACTGACTGCAGCAACACTTGTAGACTCTATTGCGGTAGGTGTCGAGGACGTGCTATTTGTCTGCTGCGAGCTGTCCAGTGTTGTTTGTGACATGAACTTCAATGCAGATTGGGGTGAAGATAACAAAGGGACAAAACTGCTGTCGTTGTTGCTGATGATGGTAAAGCAGCCGAACGAATACCCAGCGAGTCAGGGACCCCGATCACCGCACTCAGCAAAATTCCGCAGGTGATAAATTAACTATTCTTTACTCGTACAAGGGACGCTCGTAGGGATACAGCAGAAATACTTGAAAATATGGGAATTAATATACTTCTGTGCGGACTTGAGCTTGAACTTCAATCGTGCTCCTCTTGCTACTGACACTAGCGTCGGTGTGTCCCTCGGGAAATGGCTGAGGCTTAAGACTTTTCGTATCAGATTCGGGATGGGAAATATGCTCCTCAAACCACTTGAGAAACGCAACATCAGATTGACTAGCCATTCGATTCAAGCGGGATCCATACCTTGACCAAAAACTTCGCAGACTCTTTGGGATATCTTTCTTGGGTCTCATAGTCCACGTAGGTGACACCAAAACGGGTAAGATACCCATCAGCCCTGTAAGTTGCCTGAGTCTCGTACTCAAAGGAAGACGTGAAGAAATCTCACCATTCAAAGTTATCGAGCAGACCTAATCATTAATAAATTGACGATTTCCGGTGACAAGATAAAAATAGCTCACTCCATGGGAAATAAGCCCTCACATCAACACCATCTTCATTAATAGCAGCGAGAAGAGAAGAGGTGGTTCCTTTGAAATAGTTGACGCGATCCATGTCAACTAATGCTTCTTCCCTCGGGAGGATATTTTCGTCTTTGACAGCAAAGCCATTCTCAGTGACACTGAAAGCTGTCAGACGATGATCATCACGAGTGACCTTGTGCACTTACTAGATGGGGTGTTTGTAGCGCTAGCAGACAAAGAGATGAGGTCAAAACTTGAGTGCTCCAGATGTGAAAGGAAGGCATTACCTTATACAAGTATTTGAGCAGCTAAAGTAATTATGTCAGGTTTTGCTCAAGGATGGCTAAGGCTAGTGCTTACAGAGCGAAATCCTTCCGGGTCTAGAATAATCAATCTATTCAATCTGTAAAAGACGAGGGTTGGAAGTCACTACTCACAATCTTGCAACCAAGCACAGTGAGCTATGTGGTGATGAGCCTCGATAGCAAATCGTCAAGTCGATGACAATGCAGACCTTGGGTACCAAGCTGGGTTCCATCAGGACGAACAAAGGTATAATCCACCAGACCCTGGAATTCATCATCACCACCAGTTCCTATAACAATAGATCAGCACGCTAAACTTGCGACTTCCATCCTTCAGTACTCACGGCAAAGGTTTGTGGTGTAGGTATTCATGCCATAGAAATCTGAAGATCCCTTGACAACTTTCCACTCCTCCTCAGTAATTTCTGGAAGGCGGTCACCAAGGACTTCACGCATGTACGGAGGATAAAATCCCAGATAGATGGGATCCTAGATAGGCATAAAAAGAAATCTAGATCCAGGACAAGCGATAACAATAAAAATACATACAGCAAACCAGCCTAACATGAATGATAAGCAAATACACGAATGGAATAGACGAACAGCATGACGTACCAATCGCAAAGTCAAGTGCGTGCTGAGCGGCATCAATATCTGGTCGATTCGACGGTTCAGGAACTAATTCTGCAACTTGGATTTACCGCGGACCTTGAACTTACTTTCTTGGTTATCGTCATATGGCATGGCCCAGTCGCCGTTCAATGTGATGCCAATCTGGCCTTTCTGATGAGGTTTGAAGTCTTCGCGGTAGACCTTCACAGCATTGGCATGTGCAAGGATCACGTTGCGCCCGACACTGTAATCATATGCAAGAATGGATATGTCAGTTGTCAAATATACAATGCCAAGCATGAATGGACAAGTGCTTGGGACAGGTCTACTCACATCCAGGGCTCAGTTGAAGAGTCACCCTCCGGGGAGCGAGTGCGATCGCTAGAACGTCCGGGTGCAAAGACGCCGCGGCCGTAGCCCAAGATAGAGACGCACCACGGCTCATTGACAGTGAGCCTATAAGCCAGATCATTAAAAAACCAGGAAACGTTACACCATGCACCCACCAGTACTTCACGCGATCACCAAATGCTTCAAAGCAGACCTGCAAAAATTAGTCTAGAAATCATAAACTGGAAATCATATATGCTCTCAACGCACTCGAGCGTAATGGGTGTAGTCCTGGACAATCTCGTCCTTGTTCAGCCAGCCTGTATATCTGTCATGGAGAGCCTGTGGCAGATCCCAATGATACAGTGTCTGCCCCAACTCGTCAGTCCAATACTCCAAATGCTGAAGGAGGATTTTTACTGACAACGAATGGTATGATACCGCTTTTGAGCAGCTCATTGATTAAATTGTTGTAAAACTCGATGCCTTTGGGGTTAACGGGATCGCCGCGACCACCGAGAGGGATTATGCGACTCCAGGAGAGAGAGAAACGGTAGGCCTTGACACCATATTGCGCTAACAAGGCAATGTCCTCCTTCCATCGCTTGTACGAGTCTGTCGCTACATCTCCGTTCTTACCATCAAGTATCTTTCCAGGGAGTTTGGCAAAACCATCCCAAATGGATTCTGCACGACCGTCTACGTTCCATGATCCTTCAATTTGGAAAGAAGCTGAAAGAAGAAGAAGTTGTAAACATTCATGGTATAAACATATCACTGAAAACAGCAGAGCCGCGTGCAAGTGAAGAAATGCCCACCTGTGGCAAATCCCCACATGAAGTCTTGGGACAATTTCGAGCAGTTGGGAGTCGACATGACTGTGAGCAGTACAAAGTTGAGGGAGCCAGGAATGAAAACATCCTTCCCTTTAAATCAGTTCCCCGATATGAGTACCTTGAGATTTCAGACGTTGTCCGAGGATACTCCGACGGCTGTCGCAAAGCTTATGGCATACGAAATTTCTCCGCCCATGACAAATTGGAAGTTTCGAGACCAAAGAGGGCAATTTAGTAGAATTTCTGTACGGCGTTTTCTCGGAATGAACATTTGATAGTTTTTCGCGTTCACATAAGCGATCCTCAGTGTTGGTATTTTTGCGCCTATATTTGATAATCAATGGGGGCTACCCAGAGTCGTCTACCTCACTTCTCTGTATCACCACAGGTCTATCATGATAGGGGCAAGTCGGGGACCTTGACACTTTGCTCACTGTTGACTATCACCATCCTGCCTCGACCTGTTATCATTATTCCCTGCTAGTAGACACTGAAAAGCCTACCTACCACTGCCAACGTTCAGACCAGCTTGAAATTAATCGCAGACTATGACCAAGTCAATCTGACGAGTTATCAAGAACTTCGAACCTAGTAAGCTGCTGGAGAAGCTATGAGCCTGTAAGGCGCGGGCAGGTCAAATTTCCTAAGGCAGTCGTATCGAGAACGTTGTCAATCAATTTCCCACAACATCGAAACAGATTTTCAACAGGTTTTCTAGCGATGATAATGAACTTCCGAACAAATCACCTTTCTCACAACTCGACGGCGGAGTTTTATAACTTTGCCAATATATCTCTTCGAGGTCCCTCTTTTCATAGCTCACCATTACCGCATTTCGTATGGTGCTCTCTAACCCTCTCACGCTTAACTTCTAAATGAAACTTATCTCGATGTCGAAGTGACAGTGGTATAGCGGACCTGATCTGGGTACTATTCATCAAATTATAGTTGGTGATCTCGTATTTCTTGAACAAATTCGATTACTGGTATTGTTTGCGTTACAAACTGGTCGTAAAATGGAGAAATAGCAGAGGAGGGAGATCAATGAGGCGAAGTCCATCAGAATATAAACCAAGTTAGCTGGCTTTTTCGGCATAACTTAAGCCCAGGATGATGAAAAAAGAGTTTGCTTTCTAGCCGCTTTTGGAGCTGTTGCGTTCTTTCAAGCCACTTCAAATAGATCTTTTGCCAGCTTGATCAAAGTGTCAAAAATGTGGTGTTCTATGGTATCTGAAACGTTGATTTCCAGTTGTTGTTGGCCTAAACTTCATTGACATTGGGACAAATACCGAGGATATTCCGAGTGTTTTTAGTAGTCGCATTAACGTGCATACATCAGGCCTGTCACAGACTTGTCGATGTGATAACTGAATTCAGAGACCGGTTCGACAGGTATCATATGACAACTGCTAGACTCACCAACATAATTTTGACCCTTGTAGTACTTATCACAGGACAAAGATAAATCGCTAGGAAGGACTTATTGATCAAATAGCAATTGAATAAACGAAGAGAGGACCTGAACTTCAAGGGAGGATCTGCAATTTACTGTAAACTCTGCATTCCTCCTTCGCCCCTAGCAATGAAGAGTTGATGCCATTTACATGCAGATCCTAGGCCTGTCGATATACCGCCATTTTCTGAAGCTGGTTGTATCACTTGGTATAATAACGGCTAAACTCTTGATTTCAAAGAGAAGTTCTCTTTTGGCTCTTGATCATGAAATGTACCAGATCAAGTCTTCCTGAAGATCATGATAAATTAACAAGAAGGAAATTTCTACATTGGACTTTGATGCAAACCGTGTCAACACTTCAAAAATAGAAAACTTCTGCAACTTGACACATACAACCAGTTTACTCATCTAATCATGACTGACTAGTTGTTAAGACAAGGATTTTGCTCAACTCGAAGTGTAGGAAATTTCTGAATTGTTTCACAGAGAAAATCCCCGTAGGTTGGGAACTTCAGTGATCACTACAATTTCTGTACCTGCACCATAGCGGGTTTTTTAAAAACTGAAGTCTCAGACACAGACTACCACGTACACACAAACATTGACTGTTGGATTTTACTAAAGAATGTCTGTATAAAAGTCGGACTAGTGCCTTTCGTATCCCAAGAATCCAGGTCGCATAATCCATCAAGAATATTTCCAGGTAGTCTGTTTCCATAATCGAGGCAAATATAAAATTCCACCACTTTTAAAATAAATTGGTGTCCTCGATTGATTATGCTCATATAAAGAGAGAAAAACGAAATGATGCTGAATCAACGCAAAAAATTATAGAACTACATATAGATGCTAATTCTTCGACTGAACCCAATGGTTTTGCTTCTGCGACGAATCCGTCGACCCGGGCGTTTCAAGCGCTGAAATTTACTTAGGAGGTGGTGTAGGAGGGCCTGTCAAAGAAGTCGTGACATAACCAGATATATTTTGGAATTCTGCTTACCGAATAGACCAGGCGCAGGTGCAGGTGCAGGTGAGGAGGGTACAGAATGTGGAGTAGGCATCAGATAAGGATTCGCTGATATAGTCCAATGATTAACTCTAGCACTCGTGCAGATGCTTTGCTATACACACGTCTCCATTGGGCCCAGGCAGGTAATTCTGGTCTAACCGGCTCGGGCACTGGCGCTGCAAGGGCAGGCACGAGGGCAGGTGCGGGTGTCGGTCTTTTACCTTTAATAGCTTTTCGTTCTGGACGCTTATGAACGACGTGCCAACCAGGTCTCGCTTGCACTGGATCAGCTTCTATGGCTGGAGGAGGCGGAGGTGGTTCTTCGGGAGGCGGAGCCTCGATCTATGAAGTTACGGCCAGTATAGGAGGGTCACTGGTCCATGATGGTGATTGTACTATACCTTGGGCCTCCAATCTGGTGAGTACTCACCACCTGCTCCATGTTTGGACTTCACAGCCATCAGTTCTGCAATCTCACTATGCATGCCAGTTAGATTAAGGCCATCAGAGTCTGGATGCCACACGGACTACTGCAACTGACGACGTTCATCTCTAAGTTTCCCTACTTCTGCTAGCAGGATTCTGACCTCACTTGCCAATGCCTTTGTGAAATCGTTCACATATCTATTCAAAAACGGTCAGCTCGAAGCTGACATAACATACAACAGAGTAGACTTGCTTGCTATTTTGACCAGGAAACCCAGGAGGTTGCTTCGACATCGTTCCCTACTCGGTTGGGAAACCAAAGAACGTGGATAGATCTGGTCGTGGAAGGAGTGGTGATTTGCAGCCTGCCTTGGCCGGTCTTGTCCACGAGGCAGAGTATTTGTTCCAATTTTGGCAGTTTCCGATCTCAGCTGATCTCGAAACTCTATGATTGTTCGTCATTTGATGCGGTAACCCATGTGTTCTTTTTATGGACCTGGATTATGAATTACTTGAGGTTCCCAGGTAGATTTTTTTTACCTGGATGTGTTCACATGTATATGCTCATCTGATCATATGAATGACTACTAATTATGGGTGACCTTGTGAGATTCAGAGACACCCATATCACCACCCACCATGCCACAAAATGTTATAGACCCTTCCATCCTCGGGAGGCTCGATCCCGAATACGTAGCATTTCACAATGCTCACCTTCTCGACTATGTACCCACTGAGCATCGTCCTTGGGATCCAAAGATCCGTGAAGAGCCAGCAGTCCCAGGAGCCTCACAACCCCGGGAAGTTGGATCTATCAGAGATTTTGCTCTTTCAAAGACAACCATTCGTACCTTTACTCCCAAGAGCGAACGACCTCCTAATGGATGGCCCGTTCTTATCTGGCTTCATGGAGGTTCGCCGGCCAGCAAATATGTACTCAGCTGACTGATCATGACTCTAAAGGTGGCTGGACTCTTGGTAACATTGATTCCGAGTCTTCGTTCATGACCCAGATAGTAAACTGTGACCATTTCTATCAAGTGTTTGTAGGATTTTCTACTTATGTTTTACAGTAGCCAACTGCGTAGTTATTTCTGTGAACTACCGCCTAGCACCTGAAGTCAAATATCCGGCTGCAGTGGAAGACGCAGTAGAATCTCTGACATGGGTAGTGAGCCATGGACCAAGGGAAATATCTATCGACTCCAATTGCATTGCGGTCGGAGGTTGCTCAAGGTATGTTAAATATTTGTATCCTTGCATGAATTAATAGCCTTAAAAGCGGAGGCAATCTCGCGGCTGTTCTTGCCCTGAAGGCGGTCGAGCTGAAGATCCCTTTGAAATTCCAACTCCTCGTGGTCCCTGTTTGTGACAACACGGCATCTGTCGAAAATCTCTGGAAAGATAACGAGAAGGCACCTTGGCTTAGTCCTGCCAGGATGGAATGGTTCAAGAACAATTACCTCCCCAACCAGGAAGATTGGACCAAATGGGATGCTTCTCCCACTTTTGCTCCCGTCGAACTTCTCAAAAAGGCACCAAAAGCATGGCTTGGTATTTGTGAACTTGACATCCTGAAAGCAGAGGGAATCGAATACGGCCAGAAGTTACAAAAGGCTGGGGTCGAGGTAGAAATTAAAGTTTACCCAGGGGCTCCCCACCCAATTTTGGGCATGGATGGTACGTTCATAACCTTGATTGTTTGGAAGAAACTCCTACTGACATATTATCTATGCTCTCAGGGTAAGTTCAGCAGCTATTTTTCCGTGATGATGTCACTCAAGCCCTCAAGTGTTCTCCAAGTTGGGCGGAATTTGATAGCTGATGCTGGGTATGCATTGACCCGCGCATTTGAAGAGTCTTCCTGAATCATGATTATGATATGGCTGGATGAGATTGCATAAATACAGTCGGCATGAAGTTTGAAACTTGGATATTTTCTAATCCTAGGAGCCAACCGTCAGTTAGTTCACCGTCAGAATTGTTGCACTATTCTTTGTTCCTCCCGAGTGGTCATGTTTAGTTTCCGGGAACTTGTAACTTGGCAATATCAGTGAGCGTGTAGCAACAGCTGCATGAGTCTTCTGACGACAATGAAGTCCTGGATTCTCAAGTGATATGTTGAAAAGACACAAAGTCGGCTCAGGTCCTACTCTTAATTCTGAAGGCATGTTCCTTTCGGATGTTCTTGGAAGTGATGTTACAATTCGACTCAAATTTGTACAGAGCATGGAGCCCTGTAGGAAATGGCTTAACACTTTTTTGAGTGCATCTACAACAAAAGTACAGAGCAGTATATGTAAATAACTACGAATGCTAGTTATTGGACATAAATGATCACAAACACAAAGCAGACACGTTTTTCTACTGGCAACGAAGAGTTTATCACCGACACATTATCAACCGGTAATATTCATATAAAAAGGCGATCCAACCTTCGCGGAGATGAGATGGTATCCTGTAATATGTTGATAGCCACGTGCAAGTCTGGCAAACTATCCTTCCACCGTGCTGTTCCAGGGCCAAGGTCAGAGAAGACTCGCAACCTTGGGAAAAGCTCTACAAGTTTCCGAGCATACCCAAGTGTTTGGCAAAAGTTCATAGTTTGCCTTTTAGATGAAATCCTCAGATGGTGGAGGGGACAGACGACTTCATTTGGTTGGCTCCATATGTGAGGAAATTCCAGAGGAGATTCCATAAAAAATTTTTGAGGAACATGCATATTTTGTTCCGTAAGCGATTCCAAAGGAAAACGCACAGGAAGGGCAAGATCTCGTAGGGATGGTGCAGAACAAGATATCAAGGGTAATATATAGCGCGCAGATAGACGGCCGCCTTGAATCCACAAGCGTTCAAGTGTTGGCCAAGCTCTCACAATTTCCGCGATGTCATTTTCAGTCAATTTCGAACAGAAGTTAAGATCCAGAGCCCGCAGTGGCCTCTCCCGGAACGACATGAGGTCATTAACAGTTACCACTGAAGTGCTGTTGCCTATGTCTTTAAGGAGGAGAGAGTGTAGATTAGGGAAAATGGTAACAAGCAAGGGAAACAAATGAGCTATCTCCATCTGTATTTCGGATATTTCGAATGGTAGTTGCCGATACAAGCCAAATGAATATATCGATGTTATTGGATTGAGGTCATGGATACATTTATGAATGTTCTCCAAGCAGCCATGGAGTGTGAGCAAGTTGAGAGATACCAAAGTCTCGAACCACTTTCCAAGTTTTTGAGAATCTCATCGTCATGAAAACAATCAAGGTTGAGTTCAAGAGTGGCCAGATTTCGCAAAAAGGGAGTGATGAGATTCTCGATGGCATATACAGACGCGGGGAGGGAGACAGAAACAAGGTTAGGAAAACTCATTGCCCGTTCAAGGATATGATCGTCCATTTTTCCTTCATAAAATATGTCTGAAATATCGGCGTTGAGGAATCTGAGCGTATCAAAAATGATACACGCGGTGGGATCGTAATCTTTGTAGGGCGAATCGTGTAATGCTATACACCTTAGGGACGAGGTCAAGAGTGGTGTGATTTGATATGCATCTTGGAAAGAAGTGTCGGTGATATTGATGCGAAGCTCTCGCAGATTAGGACAAAGTGGACCGCCCAGTCCAAGCGTGGATAGAGCTTGCCATAACATGTACTCAACCTTGGTGAGGGAATCGAGACGAATGCTCTGGATGCGCGCAAGAAAGTGTGAGGTCCTAGACCTTATGTGTTCTGTGTCGGCGTTGGACATGTGTGATAGGAACTACATTGTAGGGCTGGTGAGCATGCTTGGATCTCTGATTGATCAACTCACCCAAAAATGAGTCTTATCATCCACTTTAAGATCGTAGGAACCGTCGTTATATTTGTAGCTGACAACGTTTACAATGGGTTTCAATGATAGCATCGACTTCCAATGCTCATCGAGTGCGGTATCAGTGAGCTTGGGATGTGTCAAGGCAAGAGCCACAAGTGTGCGTTTCTTGGCTCGGACAGTGTCATTCTCGTCTTTAGAAAGGTAAATTCGAAAGTGACCGATGATTCTCTCCCAAACCTCTGAAGGAGCTTGCATTTCAGCGACGGCGAAGGACAAACAAGCACGATAGCAGTTCGCTGTACATATCTGTAAATATAGTACGTCATTACTACCAGATACCAATAAATGTCTATATCAATGACATCCATGTTGAACTTGATACGTGTATTTAATAAAACACCACTGAGACTCGCATCTGCTGTGAAACATGTAAGTTTAGGTTCATCATAGTGAGTCTATCCTCGAAACAATGAAGCACCAGTTCGTTTCATGCAGGCTGTACATTTGACCCCGAGTTCCTACCTGAGAACGTTGGAACTATTCAATAGACCTGACCTTCGGTTGGAAAATGATTACATTGTTACACACACACAAGCCGTATCTGGGGTGAACCTATTACATCGGGCCGGGCGGCATGCCAGATCTCTCACTCGAGACCTCATCTAAGAGAGCATACCCTTCGTCAGAAATCTGTATAACAGAGGTGAGGACACAGAACTAAAGTGTTGCCAAAATGGCACTGCTTGAGCAACTTGCACCAGGCATCACCGTAAACGCAAGGACGCAGCATTCATTATCTATTGATTCAGCTGCATAGATTAGAAGGAGGGAGCTCTACTTGTCCCTATTGGGTATCTAGGATACAAATTTACAAAAATTATACATCATCCTGAATCCCGCAAAACCAAGGGAAAACCAAAATGAAAGTCAATCATATAACAATATCAAACCAAATCATGCCTCCCAAATACCACCTCGTGCTAATTCTCTAAGCACACCACCCTTTTTCGCAACCAGCTCCTCATATACACCCTCTTCGCACACCTTTCCCTCCTTCACTACAACAACACGATCGCACATCTGCATCACCTCGGTCTTATGTGTTATTACCACCATCTTCAACCCCTGATTCTCCTCTCCCGCCATTCGTCTCACATTCATGATGGCTTCGAGCACCTGCCTCTGATTCTCGCCATCCAACGCACTCGTGCACTCGTCAAATATGAGCAAATGAACATCTGATCGTGCAAGGGCACGAGCTATCTGGATCCTCTGTGCCTGCCCACCAGAAACTTCACCAAGAGGTGCTTTCAAACC
>Ga0153922_1000536_pt1 | contig 15214 bp, 15 predicted proteins | sample TSNJ006MetaG_FD_104723 | JGI IMG/M metagenome (GOLD analysis project Ga0153922, IMG submission 104723) | Attine ant fungus gardens microbial communities from New Jersey, USA - TSNJ006 MetaG | ecosystem: Host-associated > Fungi > Mycelium > Unclassified | place: USA: New Jersey, Brendon T. Byrne...
TATTTTGGGTCCCATCTGAGCACAGGCGAGTTCTATGCCTGCCTCACGCAGAAACGATTTGGGAGCGGCCAATGAAGGTGGACCTCTCTAACTTCAAGTTCGGCACCGAGTGGACAGAATGCATTGACCAAGAGTGGCTTAAAGGACTCGAGGAAAGGGGGAAACGAGTGGGGAAGCTTCTTAAGTAGGAAACCAAAACGTACAGTCGCATTCCCTTGCTTTGACAATTTTACTATAATTTATTCAGTATCAATTATTGTAGAAAAATCCCGCAGGCGTTATATTCCTGTGTCAACATACAAACACGACTATCACAATACTAACATTCACTATTGTCTTGACAACATCGCCTTCACTCATCCCACCCTTCTTGGCTAATCACTGCCACTTTGGCTGAAAAAAAGTGCTTTCATAACTTTCGTTGTGTGTCAACCATTCAGTTTGTCCTTGCAACCCTCTCTCGTCTTGCGGCTTACACCTGAGCGCCAAGAGTATCATGTCTTTTCAGGCTCCTTCTCTACCGTTACCAATGGCCCAGGACCCAAACGCCGTCTTGCCTGACTCTGAAAATAAGACACGCTGGTCGGAGCTTGAAGGAGAGGGTTTTGACCAAACTTGAGTTAAAATTGCTTGGAATCGCTGGGGTGCGTGTTTCTTTTACAATCTTGGCTTCTTTGGTGCTGATGTATGGTTTATTCATTATAAACGTACGCTAGCTGGCTATCTCTTGTTATCAAACTCGTTGTCTTCAACAGCCTGTGATAACAATGCTTCAATATCGACTTTACAGTCGAGAATCACTTTTTCCGGCTTTCACGAGGGCTAGTCTCAATATCAGTAGTGCCATTGATCAATTTGGCTTCAGTGAGTATCCATCTACTTCTCGAGCTATATCTGTTTTCACTAATAATCCACGCTCTCAGACTATGCTGTGGATGCTCTCGGACGGGAGGAAGTTTGTATGTTCGACTTCGTTTCAACTTTCTACACCTAACATATACTCCGCAGATGGCAGATAATTGATGCCTATCATCCTGGCTGTCAATAACGACACCTGCTAATTTCATCTCTCCGGGGCATCGCCCGTTTATCTCGCCATATTCTGTCTTTTTCAGGGAATCTGTTTATCCAACATCCTCGGCTCTGACAGGGCGAACCTTCGCAGGCGCGGCACTCTAGTTTTGTCTGAGGGTGGGGGAGAGATCGACGTGGGATGACGTGTCGGTGGTGGTAGGGGTAAGCCAAGGATCACGTAAAGCCTCCTGAGAGGTGGGACAATGGAGCAAATCGAGGACGGCAAGACGTCGGATGAAGGGCTTGGCTTGATTGGAAACAGGTTCCAGTATGGACCCCGAAATTTGATTTGCAGTCGCATTCTGCTGGGCGTGGTGTTTTCAGCATCAAAAGAAAGATAACCGCAGAGGGGAACGTAGGCGGTGGTTGCTGTGCAAAGAGAGAGCAATGAGCTCGTATTTCGTCTGTGTATGCGTGTGGAAGCGATCAAACTTGTGGACCAGTTTTTGGTGGTCGGTGTTTTGGATGACTTCGGGGACGACATAGCCAAAAGCGCTGGAGACAGAGGTGAGTTGGTCGTAGGGAGGATACAGGAGTTTTCCTGTGTGAAGAGATGAACAAACGAAAGTCAAGGGTGGGAAATGGACTTGCATGCCAAAGTCGACGATGACGATATCACGATCGGGGTCGTTGAAGTGATAGCAGATGTTCTCAGGTCTTTCAAGTAGGTGAAGGGAGGGGAGTGAGAGAGAGGAAAGTGAGCGTACATGAGGTCGCTGTGGACGATGCCGTGGTGGAGGTAATCGCCGGCATCGAGAAGGACGGTGACGGCTTCATGCAAAACTAAAAGCCCTGAAACAATGATTTGGGAGACGAGTAGAGCACAAGAAGAAAGACATACAATGTTGGGGTGGTCGAGACCGCTGAGAAGTCTGAGGCTCAGATAAGTGGTGAGAAAAAAAAGTGCCTCATGTTGCGATGGCTGTGTTATACAAAGATTACGTACGACAATGGCTAGAGTGTGCGCAAGGTCAAATTATCCAACCAACTCAAATCTTCGAACAACCCTCAATGAAGATGAAGGGAAACATAACCCTAGCATATCTGCACAAACCTTGTTCACGAGCAGTATCACAATTCTCAATTCAATACATTCTCTTACGCGACCCATCGTGAGACCTCGTCTTGATTTTGGGAAGAGGGATGTATAGGCATGAAATATACAACCGAACTGTTGAAAATATAGCTATTTCCACAAAATGGAGGCTATTCAATGAATTTAAGTCAGGGCTGAGGGACATGAGGTGAGGAGAAAAGTGCATACATGAAAGGTATTTCAGCCGCGAACGGGTAAAGTTGAACAGTGATGTTAACTTTGAGTGTCAAAAAATCTTTTTTGAGTCCTCTGTTGGATCACCTGTAGGAAAATCACATTCTTCCCAGGAAACATCTTCTTGGCTTCTTGGTTTTGGCATAAACGAAAAAAGTCTTTTCAGTTCTATTCCATTGATTGTCCATTGTCTTCTTGTCCTTTTACGAAATGAGAAGAACCAGTTATGTTGATCAGCTATCGACAATGATCAAGCATTTCAAGAACAGTGATATCGTTAGACCTATACAAGAATAATGTTCGAAGGCGCTGAGACCGCTTTCCTGTCTGTACTCGCCTATTGGGGGGCGCTTCAGGATTGTCCTTGTGGTTATTTCACACAGAAAGGTAGAGTGACGTCCATATGCCTCCCTTTGCATACGGTGGGGTAGCTTCTTTCTCCGTGTTGATGGTCAGGAAGTTCTTTCCTTGGGTTTCAGCTCTGGAAGTTCTGTTGTCGACTCGTCCAAGAAGGCTTTTTTTTTTTCATCTGGCGCGGTGCATCGAGTGACGTGCGCATTCGCTCCTCAACAGGATACCGGATTCTAATTGGAGTAAATACGAATTGATTGAGGGTCCAAAATGATCGAGGAACAATCAATGATCGAGGCACCAATGATTGATCTAGGAACCGAGAAATAAAGAACCAAGGCTGACCAACAGTATTTGCGTGTTAGTAGCAAAGTTTCTACAATGGCAGTGAGCTTGAATTTGAATTACTTCGCATTTTTATCTATCAAGGACAAGGACGTCCGAGTTTGGGACACAGCTAAGTGTGATGGGTAGTATACACTGTGTCTGTACATTTCGCATATCACACAGTGGCTGCAAGTGTCTTTTAACTTCATTGGACTTAAATTTATACGCAGTTGATTGTTTCGGATTTATAATGCAGGAAAAAGAAAAATAATAGACAAAGGGAAAAGACGACGTCACGTTGATCAGTTCTGTCCAATAATTGGTAATCAAATTTACACATGTCTATTGACAAGCTCACTGCCAATGATCATCCTTGTTCGCACTTTATTCTGTTCCTGTTCAATTTCAGTACTTTTTGCGAGGTTTGTTGTGACTGAATATCCTCTAGTCATTTAGATGGATCAAAGCTCCAAATTTTTGTTTCTCCAGAGTTGTTGCCATGGATGATGAGGATCTCTTGTGGTGGTAGATACAGGTGATGAAGTTTGTGCCCAAAGAGTACTATGATATATGGCAAGCACGGAAACATGCATGAAACACGTAGTGGTCTTACATCCGGGAATTACTACAGGAATCATATCTGTTCCAGACTAAAATTATACTACACTCCTAGATTGTGATGCTTGGTTACTCGATCATTTCATCATTGTCGGCTTCCCGGTCATCATTATTTGTCCTCTATTTATAGTTGTTGTGTTTTCATCGATAAGAATTTCCATTGACTTTTTGTGCTGCACTTGTTCACATCCCAACGCTGCTGACAGATTGAGCTCATAAGATTCTCGCTTTTTCGGCTTGTCGAATATCTTGTACTCCAATTGCGGCATCTGTATGTGCGTCTTCGCACAGTCAAGCTTCTTATGCACACGTATGAACAGCTTGTTGCATGATCTGTTTAACTAATGTGCCTCGTAAGTGCTATGAGGTGAGAGCTAGTATACAGTCTTGAAGCTGATGACGCTGTCAACTCTAGATCCATCTCACTGGCCCTGACTCTTCATGCCGTGAGACATGAAGTGTATAAGGGTGGTGCGTCTAAGCAGATCAAACGTGCTGCTTTCCAAATATCAACGCGATTCTCCAGTTTTTTCCCATCATCAACAAGTCAGGCACATCCCCAAGAGTTTACTGATCCTAGTCTACTTGCAACCACTCCACCCCCAGCTCTAAATGTGACTACACCGACAGCTCCTTATGCTCCGCTCAATGTTGCGCCGCGTTATCTGCTCCCGCCTTCGTTATTTCATGCCCTTTACTCTGGAACTCTATCTCTCCCTCCATTAACTGTATGCGCAGATTATGGTCCTTATCCTCCACCTACCTTATCAAAGGGCCCAGTCTATCGCAGATGCCGCCTCCATCACCCATACCACCCTTTTCCATTGCACTATTGTATCCCGTAATCTCTGGTATCTTGATATCAACAACGAAATGCGATAATGTATCGATCATCACAGAATGGCCATCATAATTTGCGGGTAATACCTGACACATGTTGACTGCATGGATGTACAATTCAACCATGAGGGCCTGGATATGGTTGTCTGCCTCATAATCCCTTCTTCCAATCTCCCTTGATTCCTAATGAATCCCCAAACAGGTCTCAATCGCCGTTTACAGCAAACATGACACCTTTGAATCTTTTCTCATATAAAATATGAAGAGCGGATTCATTTCAAACGTACTTGACTCTGCTCATGCTCAATACCTGGATAGTATTTTCAGGCAAAAGATGAAGATGAGAGGACATGGAAGACATGGGTGCATTCGGCGACAAAATTAGTGTTCATGTGTCGCCGGAGAGGAGCAGCAACTCTTGATAGCATTAAAGGAAGACGTGAGTTCTTTTTGACGATTCCCAGAGCGTGGCATTTGGAAATTTTATTTCTCATCTAGATGAGCGGATTTGTGTAGATGAGATGACTGTACGCTGCCATTCTTACCCTTATGCTCATGTACTCGGTGTCGCTTGAATGTCCAGTAATCAAACGACGGCAATTTCTACATTTTGTATCAAGTGAATAAGACATTCACACATGCTGTTGACAAGGGATGCGTGAGAGAACCAATATCGCAGATGCGGGATATGTTTTGTCTTTTCGGGCTGAAAGCTCGAATTTGGTGGATCGCATTGGTGATGAAGGCGACGACTTTTACCGTGACCAACCCAATGCCGCGATTTCTACTTCGGCTCAACCAACAACCTTTAAATGCCACAGACATCACGGCCCGTGACTTATGAGTTCATCCATCCAGATGAAAAGGTGATAAATTCGACTGAAAGAATCAGGAATGTTAACCACAGCCTCCCATCTGGACCAGTTCTGTTCCAACATACCAGGATAGCAATTGATCATCCATCGTCGTTGTCATTGTTGTTAGAAGAAATCTGGGATATTTGTGCAACGCCGATTTTCTCTCAGTCCTGATTCTGAGATATCTTGTCTATTTCACAGTGACAAGAATATGTTTGAACGGCCCCAAGTAACAAAGATTCATCTCTAAGGACTATGCACATCATAATTCACTACAAGATAGATTCTCCAGGATCCATGCAGGCGTCAGTAGGCACTCACTTCATGGCCTTCATACCTACATACATTTTTCCAACAGTCTGCGGCAAAAAATTTTCAAGAAGAACCTCGAAGCTTTTCGCTTCGTCGATGAACAAGCAGAGACCTTCTTTGTTTCGATCCAACATCAAGTTGGCACCAAGGAAAAATTTTTCTGGGAATAAAATATATAGTCAGGATGCCATGAAATATAGAGATCACATACTAGTAAGTGTCTTTGAACCCCTTAAGACAGCGTAATCCACAAACCCACAGAAAGTTGTTCCAAGGTCAACAGCGACATCAAGGCGTTGTTCAAGGCTTAGAATCAACCCCTTGTCTGCGGAATCGAGCAAGGCTTTGACACGGAAGAGGAAGGCATCGATCCACAATCGGGAGCCAGCTTCATTCTAGTCAGTGTAATTAGTCACAGCTCGGCAAAGCGTTAAAATATGCTGCACCGGAGACGCAAAGGTGTTAAGCATGTTGAGATGATTGAACAACATGTCGGATGACCAAATATGGTCCTTGGCACGGTTGGCCGAGTCGTTGATCAGAGCAGGCACACGCTCCAGATCAAGCACTAGGAACTCGTCTGCTGCCGTGACATGGAAGCTTTGCAGGGTGTTTTCATTCAAGCCTCTGAGGTCATAGCTCTAGAAATGAGTGTCGAAATTGTGGAGTATTGCGGACGCGATGGTATGAACAAACCACATGTCCTTGCAGTTTGGTTGCCAGCATCCGACACAGCTCTTCAATCGGCTCTGTGTCGACGATATTGGCCAGCCCGGCGTTGGATGTCAGAAACGCGATTATGCTTCGAAATTGTGTCAGAGTTGATTGGAGGATAGTGGTGGTTTCCGAGGATATTGCCCTTTTGTGCTTCTTGACCGCAGGTTGCGAGTCCTCCGACATGGTGAAACAATGTTGAAACTATGTGACATGCCATAAATGGTAACCGGTAGTCGTAGACTTTGGACACTGTACAGCCGATGGAGCCTGTGCCAGAGGAAGGTATATTGAACTTACCCAGCTTTTTTGGCTGCTCTAGAAGCTATCAACTAATAAAAATGCAATTTGCGCTTCTCATCAGCGCTCTCGTCGCTGCTGTCCCGGCACTTGCAACCGATTTTGTTTGGTTTTCTGGTGCAAGCTGTACTGGCTTTGTCATCGGTCGCAGTCCCGGCGTAAATCCAGGCATATGTGTCTTCCTCGCCAACGGCGGCTCCGCAAAATCAATCAATTACCCTGGTGTTCCCAACCACGTCAACTTCTTCGCGTCTGGCGGCGCACACGATATCTGTTCTAATGCTTCGACTATCATCACTGGTGGCGGTTCTGGATGTGCCACCGCACCTGATGGGTAAGCCTTCTGATCCAGCGGCTATTGATCAAGTGGTGAACTGATGATAGATGAATGTAGGTAGGTTTAGCCTTGAGAGCTTCAACATCTACTAAATTGCAGACCCAAACAAGTCAAGATAGCCATCGAGTGTCCCAAGTCCTGATGAAGCGACATGTATTTGATTGAACTATTGATTCTGAAGCTTTTAAATACATCCTTTCTGAGCCTATATGAGCGACATACCAGCACATCTTTCTTAGGGCTGGGCAGGATACTGAATTACAGGAGGGGAAAAGCGCGAAAACATAATTTCAAACCATGATATATCATCTAGCATTCCTTTAGCTGTGCTTACACACAGTTAGACAATAAACCATCTTTCTTTTGAGAACCTGTTCTGAAGATTCAACCAAGATAAACTACCTAACCAGGTCCCAGACAACGTTACTTCTCCAATGGAATATTATGGCTTGAAATAGATATTCTATGGACACAAACTTGTCTTTTGTTTTTAGGTCACTACTTGTGCAGTCGTCGCTTATTGAACGTCGTTCCTTTCTCTTAGACGTCGAGGACTCCCTTATTCTATAATGGAATATTGTCATAATTCCAATCAACGGAGTCGATTCGGTACCAAAGGCCATATTTTGCAAGTGAGTGTTTTTTGTTCAGTGCAAAAGCTGAGTGACAGGAAAGCATTCACCAGATATCCAACTCCTGGTATTGTTTTCACGCATGCGAATGTCCGACTCAAGGAAGGATTGAGCAACTTTTCATGGATGGCCCTTGGACTACCCAATTGGTTTTGTTTTTTAAATACAAATGGTAAGCATTTTTTTACTCATAAAAAAAGGACGTCTTACCCGAGCACAAGGTGGATAAGGAGGGTAGGACAGAAACGCATCAGCTCCTGCACAGACTGTGTAGCACCTGGAATATCTAGATATATTATCTAGGTAACGATAAGTGACAGGTATACCGAATTATCTGATGTTAGACCCCACCACCAGACATATCAGTAGTAAGTTGGTCAATCAGTGCAAAAAATCACAATTGGATGACAACACTTTCCTCTCCAGTACCTCCCAATTCAATACCTCTGCATGACCATGATTGGAGCAATTGACTGCCCTAACTTGTCGAATCTTCCTTCTTGCTGAGTCACTCATTTCCTCCAAAACTTGAAGGAGGGCTTCCAATGTCGGTTCCCATATCTCTTTGTGAAAGCTTGTCAAATGAAGGGCGAGCACTAGGATAGCATCCACATCATTCTGAAAGGCCTTCTTCTTCTCCGACGCTCGTACACGATACCTCTTGGCCATAGTAGACAGAGGAATAATATCCTGTCCTCTGCTCACTCCTACCTGAAGCCGGTATATCTGGAAGCACAATATCAGCTTTAGCAAATTGAATAAAGTGCCTACAATGATGTGCCAAGGGTGAACGCTGTCAAACAAAGTAATGGTTTCTCAATCAGTGGCAGTGACCTTGCTCATTGTTATGTTTTTACAATCATGACCCTGTTCAAATTGTTGTTTCAACAGTTGGGTGCATTCTTGAAAGTCAATTCTGTAACACAAAGCACAAAATAAAACAAGTCTGCGCGTCACGAAACGGCAATCAATGAATATCAGCATACTCACAGCCCAAGTCTGATGCAAACAAGCTATCGTCGACAAGTCCAATACAGCCAACGTTGATCGAGGAATGTTTTAATTGATTAATGATATCCACCGCTGGAAACAGAGAATTAGTGATTTCGGGGGTAAGGAGAAGCACACTTTGATTAAAAATTTGATGAGTGTTGTCCTCTTTTTATATGAGAATACTCTTGGCCACCCTTGCTCAACGACATAACAACCTTCACATTCAGGCTTGATATGAACTTTGCGTTATGCAGGTTTCAAGTGCAGACGCATATGCCGGGTCGCGTGGTCATTGACGGGAAACTGGAGGACTTGCAGCATCAGAAAATTGTCCTGTTTAAAGACGACTAGGCAAGTATTCAGCAGTTCGGCAGTCAGCCCGTGATCGCAACAAAAAGTTTTCTTGCCTACCATCAATAAGATTAGTCGAAAACTTTCATCAGGTTGTGAAATGGCAGTATCTCTACTCTGAGGCAAGAAGCAAGAGTTGCATTCTTGAGAATTACAAGGGTGGGGATCCAGGATTAATGTTGGTCCTTGGTCATTCGCCAGATAGCCTGTGGTTTAAGGAACTGAATTGGCCTTCCGTGAACATTATTGCACAGTCTACTGCAATTACTGCAATCAATGTTATGATGATTTCTATTGATCCACGTCATTTTACAATCTCTTTCGATTGTCTATGAAGGTGATAAGACCACCAAGTCCCAGAAGAGTATTTGAGATTACATCACCCTGTATTTTTCTCATGCTTTGTATGTATATATAAACGCGTCATTTCAATCTGACTTTTTACCCTGACGTATTGAACATAGAAGCGTGGGAATCTGGGTATTTTGTGCGCCAGTACTACTTTTCTAATCCATACCAATGTCCATAGAACTGGAGGATTTAGCCTACTCACGATTTCTAGTAGAAGAATACCGGCCGGCATCTCCAACAAATATAAATGACCTGTTTCCTCAATCAGCTTCTTTTGGTGAGGATGTCGTGCTGGACAACATCCAACCACCCTGGAAACGCAGTCTTTTCGCTCTTCTCGAACGACCGACTTCGTCGCCTTCTGCATTTCTTGTATATGCAATGACAACTGCACTTATTATCGTTTCTGCATTGATAACAGTGCTTGAGACAGTTCCGGCCTTTCATTCTATCTCGGGCCGGGTATGGTTTGGTATAGAGACGAGTTTGGTGGCATTGTTCACTGTCGAGTATCTTGCGCGGTGCTTAGCGTGGAGTAATACGTGGAAGAGCCTTTGCAAATGGACATTTTGTCAGTCATTGTTCCTCTGAATGTTTTTTTTTGATTGGTCAAGTCCAGGCTCTGACATCGCCCAGCATTTTATGGGATTATTGATGTCCTTTCAGTCATGCCTTACTACATCGAGGTATTGCTTCAACAAGATACTGTGAGTTTTTTTGTACAGCTGGCTCTTCACTTGATCATGTTCCTCAGTCTATTCTTTTTCGTTTTTCCATTCTTCGGATGTTTCGTTTGCTCAGAGTCTTTCGTCCGTTCAGATATACCCATACGATACTCTTGTGAGTGTTTCCAATCCATTTTCGTTGATCGGGAGGTAATGCGACCTTCACAGGACTATAGAGGTCATGTACCTTTCTGTACGGCGATCTCAACATGCTCTCCTTGCCATCGCGTTTTTTGTGGTCATGATACTTACCGTTTTTAGTACTCTTTTGTACGTATGTTGGATTTGACGTGCGGTTTGATATTGAATGGAACTAGGTACTTCGCAGAGCGAGGAACATGGGACGAGACACTCCAGGCATTTATTAACTCTGATGGTGATCCTACCCAGTTCAGTGTAGGTCTCGATCATCATCAGGTAAATCTCTTGCTTAGCAAAATTAGTCTATCCCAGCTGCAGCCTGGTGAGTGACTACCACCTGGTTTATATTCCCCTTCTCACTATATGTTTCCCAGGTTCGTTCTTGTTAGTAAGTCCTTCGGAATCTTCTGTCCCAGCTGTGGTTTGAAGCAACTCAGCTATTACGACTGTTGGTTATGGAGAAATCACGCCGCGTTCGTTTCTGGGAAGATTGATCACAATACCTATCCTTGTCTTTGGACTGTTGTTGATTACGTTACCAAGTTTCGTATTAGGACGCGAGTTTAGTCTCGTCTGGGAGAAAATGATATCCAAAAAGGTCAGTCCCTGTCGTCCATTACTTTTTTGTTCGAAATGCAAACATTCCATCAGCAAGACGTGGGTCAAGACGGCGCAGGAGACCAATTGTATTTACCTTCCGATCGAGATTCTACACGTCCTCTGCGTCTCAGTTCCTCAAGCCCAATGCATTCGCCTTTGCCGAAAGGAGTGAGAGATTTGTCGAACACGAAACTGGCACAGAATCAGACCGAGTTGAGTAAGCAGATTGTAGATTTGAGTCGGATGGTCGAGGAGCAGGGGCAGTTGTTAAGGCGAGTAATGAAGGTTCTGGAGGGGGAGAATTCGAACTTAGGGAAGGGAAAGGAGCGTGAAGGAGAATGTATTGCTTATAGTTCTGGTTATCAATATTAGCACACTGATGACGTTATTACGTGATGGGTTACTGAGTGTAGCATGGTCCATCCGCTATCTTATCTACCGACGGCCATGTCAGATGCAATGCTGGCCCAGATTCTTACCCAGCTTGAAGCTATGCAACGCAGTCAGCAGACTATGCAGGCCAAGGTATGGCAGAAACTCTCGCCTTAACAAATCTAATGATTTATAGCTGGATGCTCTGACTGGCCAACCTGCAGAGTCTAAACCCCTGTCACTCGACAAGAATGAGCTTGTGTCTCCTGCAGCACCTAGTGTTGTGCCGACAAAGGACTCATTGCCGGATAAGGAACGCGAAAAAAATCTATACCCTGGGCGTGTCAATCTCACCAGTGCGTCTTTGTTTCGTCTATTCTTATTTTGTTTCCCACAAGTTATTTCTCAGCATACCCTGACCAGCATGGCATCAAGCCATGTCGCCTCAACTGGGGCGCAATGACTCCGACAGAGCGAGGACCTGTAGTTTGTTCACGGCTCCCATCATCTCTTAAACAGCGTAATGCCCTTGGTGCACATTCTGGGTCCTACTCCATCTACCGTGCTCTGTCCATTGCAATGGGCTCCCTCTCCCCCAATCACAAACCAGATTATACAATGACAGAACCTCCTGTTGACTTTCCTCCTCAATTATCATGGTCCGATCCCAAAAAGATTGTATCATTCGATCCCTGGGGTCACCTCGTTCAGACAGTGTTCAAAGCTGAGATGGATGCTGGGCTAGATATTCGACCGAGTATTGCAGTGACAAAAGCTCATTTGAAGATGAGCGAACTGGATGAGGCAGCAAGGAATGGTACGATTGATATTGACGGAGAGTTTGTATTGAGGAGTAGGCCCGTGAAGAATGAAGATGGGACCGAGAGTACTGGAGACAGTGGTATTGAGGTCAATGTCAGCAAGGCTGCTGTCGAGCCCGTATGGTATATGCCTGGCGTGGCCGAGCGATTCGGAATGTCTGTACAATGCCCTATTAGATCCCGGATGATCGCTAATGGCCATGTATAGCTCAGAAAGTCTCTTGCGCCGCGCACTCTTTGAAGATACAGGAGGGATGTACCCTGAGCTCATCACGCGTCCGGATATCAAGGCCTTTTTGCCTCCTATAGGAAACCTTACAGTCTATGTCTGTCAGTGGCACTAATGAAGTTTTCTATCCAATTAGCATTCACTAATTTAGTCTAGTTGGTAACCCTGCCTATCTCTCAGACGAGAGCAAGGTTTTGACTTTACGGGTCCACGATGAATGTATGGCATCGTTCAACAAGGATGTACGTGCACTGATACTTCATCAGGCAATGGCTCCGACGTCTTCGGTTCCGACATCTGCACCTGCAAACCATACCTCGTTTATGCAATTGAGGAATGTATTCGTGGTGTCCAATCCGGTGGCGTTGGTGTCGTTGTTTACTTCAGAAAGGAAGGTCGAGCCCTTGGCGAAGTCACTAAGTACGTTGAATCGGTTTGTCTTTGGGTTTTATGACTGGATGTATTCTGAAAGGTACCTGGTCTACAACTTGCGCAAGCGTGGAGGCGATTCAGCTGACAGGTACTTCAAGTCCACAGAGATGATTGCTGGAGTGAAGGATATGCGATTCCAAGCCCTAATGCCTGATGTTCTACACTGGCTTGGTATCAAGAAGATTGATCGCATGGTCAGCATGAGTGACATGTGATTATCACGACTCAATTATTCGAGATGATTCTGATCTGTCTTTCAGGAAATACGATGCCATTGTAAGGAGCGGAATACCTATTCTGAAACGATATGATATTCCTGGTATGTATTCATCGTCAGATACCGATTGTACTGATTTTGATATCAGATCATCTAATCCCTCCTGACTCTCGAGTGGAGATTGATGCAAAGATTGCTGCAGGCTACTTCTCGAGTGGAAAGAAAGTGACAGAAGCAGATTTGGTCAAGACGGTGGGAAGAGCATGGGAAGAGACAGAGCACTAACCAGATTCTTAGGGTCCCGTGATTAGAATACTAGTTCTTGTTTCTTTCCCTCAATAACATGCATTATACAAACGAGAGAAATAATCAGAAAATCAGGACATGATGTAGAACGGATAAGAAAATTTGAATGGCCAATAAAGAAGGGAGAAAACGTATAACTAGTGACCTCAACCAGGATACTTATCCCAGGTGGCCGCGTGACATTTAAACGTCCTCACTCCCGCACGATCCAGATAATTCCTGACATTTTCCGCCTTCTTATCATCCAACAACTCGCTCGTCGAGATAGGATATTCACTCTCTTTGCATACGATCAAAATCGTAGGTTCGATGCTATCCTCGAGATCGTGTATGTCAGCGCCGTATTTTTTCAGCAGTTCTTCGTAGAGATAATCAAGTGCGAGATCGTATTCATCACGTTTATACGATTTGCCAGTAAGGTGGTAGACGACATCAAAGACTTGCAAAGCAGTGATGGTGTAGCCTGCAGCGTAGTAAGGCATTGCTCAGATTAGTTTCTGAACGGGAGGGATTTCAACATTATTTGGAACAAAAGAAATGGCGATATAGAGAACCTACAGGAGGTAGAGGGATGGTGGCAGTTGTTTGTGTTGTGAAAATGAGGTGGCAACACTAACCATAAAGTTCAACACCTCTGATCCTTAGCAATTCGTGACATCACCATATGACTCCCAGGCTGTGTGAACCGTCCCATTTTTGGATGTGAATATTATTGCATCAGTGAATGAGTTAACTGCTGGAAAATGACAACCACATTGGTAACAATTGTGTGATTCATAAGTCCATTTGGCCTAGTGACCAAGTGAGGCAAACAGAAATTTTCTACTGGCAAGATATGCTAAAAGCTTAATCAGCATTAAGAATACCACTAGAAAATACCCCCAAGATAAATTGATTGTTGGAAACTGGTGCTGTATTTTGATAGGTTATGAGAATCTACAACCCAATAGTCAGCCTAAGTACTAATTATAAGAGAGACAATCTCACCTCAGGGGTCACCTATGAAGGTAGATGACTGGGAGCTACTACATAGTGTCCAAGTGTCAAGTAGGGACTTCAGTTTCCCCAGGGCTTGATCTCAACTTATAGGTTGGATCAACCTCTACAGTAGGCCCTCTTCAGATAGTAAAGATTCCTTCTAGAATACTGAGAAACAAGAGATGGATTCAGATAGAGTCTACTAGGTGGAGAACAAAAAACTGAAATGCTAACCACAATTACTGGCTTATAACTGAAGGGGCTTGGCAAACTGTTACAAAGGATAGGGTATAGGTGTAAATAGTGTGACACAGTTGTCACAGGGGGACTGTGACACCAAGGTTATATGAGATGAGTTACTACTCTGGTTGCCTGGTTGCTACAGGATAAAATAATAAAGGAATATTATACTAATGTCACTACATGATAGACCAATGGAAGATAAAGCTATGTCATATCAGTTGAATGAAACAATGTCATAAGGACAAATGGTAGCAGTTTAGAATAATAATGGAGATCACCAAGAAAATGGATTACAATTGAAAATATATGATAATTTCTTGGATAGCTTGATCATAAAGAAGACCTCAACTTTGCCTTCATTAATACACTCTCAGATATAATGGTAATGAATATCTATTGTAAAGGTGACCAGAGTAGAGTCTTCAGGAGAATCCTCATTTAAATTACACTCCATAGAATATGTTATGGAACTGCATTGGGCCTACAATTATTATCAGCTCTGTGTAGTACAAGTGTTGGGTTGAGCTAACCCTAGGACTGAGTTGTCTTTTATTCAGGGTGAACAAAGAGAACTCAACAGAGTTCCCTTTAGATTTGGACTACTACTTATACCTTTTACATATGGTCTGTACTACTAAACCCTAACCTACTAATAATCTAATAGAATCTACTAGAATGTTCCTAGACATATGACCTATGTAACATGACTGATCTTGTGACTGATTTATCACAGTAATGTGACAATTGTGATATGATATGTGATCCTGATCATGTGACTTCCCTATTATCTAATTAAAAGTAAAGTAAAGTAAAAAATAAAAGA